>ULYL01037003.1_pt1 | contig 36631 bp, 54 predicted proteins | sample 1962211 | NCBI WGS metagenome assembly ULYL01 (sample SAMEA4835864, study PRJEB28245) | human gut metagenome | biome: gut microbiome; material: fecal sample | place: Denmark | collected 2008
AAGCAGATGAGTATTGTCATGATTTCCGACCGGCTCATAGTACATTTCCGATTACGGTGCTTACGCCCGTCCGGCTCACAAATGGACATGCGAGCAATCTCTTTATCATATTCTTGACAAAAATCATCAATAATACAGAAAATTTCAGTAATTTTGTCCTTGGTAATCTCAGTAACTATAGTATCCTTTTATTTTACAACTAATTGATTCACAATCATAAAGGTGCTAAAAATTATTGAGATTACCAACTTTTATAAAGACTTTCTTATCCCGAACTCAGGATAATAAGCATATTTTTCTTGCACAATTTGGCAAAAATGAGCAAATATATGCAAATAAACAACCTGCTATAGGTGTCTTTTCATTTAATTTTCGTACATTTGTAGTGCACGAGGTGTGTTCTATACGAACGCATTAAAAGCAAGGCGATAGCACATAGTCTACCTCTTGAATCTGGGAAATTCAAATTGACCTTAGACGATGAGCATGTTTCCGTGTATTGGTATATACACTACCGTATATATTCTTCGGCACGGGGCATTGCACATTCTCGGTCAAGGAAATTCCCAGAGCCAAAGAGGAGTAATGAGCAATTGTCTCCGCGCCTTTTCGTTTCAAAATTAACTGTCAATCTAGGGGACAGAGAGGCATAGAAGATGCTCCCGACACGAATAAGGGTACTGAATGATGTCAAAAACTTTGGTTGCCAATCCTTTATGGGGGTTAAAGGGAATTCCTACACGTATCATTCTCGACAAGAAATCATTGACTATAAAGAATGGCATTATTGGTGGAAAATCATTGTCTTACAAAAGTATCTTATCTGTTGAATTTCAGCCTATAAATTCATTAACACTTGCTGGAACAATAACAATTATACCTTATAGGGGTGCAGAAGTAAAAGCTAAGGCTTCTATAAAGGACAGTTTAAAATAATAGAACAAGCCGTAGAGGATGTTTTTTTTGATGATAGTAGCGACAGTGGTGAAAACAATTGTCAACATATGGAAACGATAGCAGATTATCACATAGCGAATTTTGTAGAACAGCCCCCATTACAGAAAACTTTACAAGAAGTTGACATCAACGATGAAGAAAGTATAACAAACACATTAAATATGTTGATTGGAACTATTGAATCTGAAGACACAAAAGATATAAAGATTATACAGGAAGCCAAAACGAAATATAATAATTTGTTGGGAATACTTCAAACAGGTTATCCCAACAATAATCTTCTTCCTTTTTTTGAATCCAAACCAAAAGAATGGCATGAAAGTGAACATAAACAAAATTTAATAGTTTTATGCGTATTACTTGGATTTATCTTGTTTTTTGCTTTAGTATTCCTACTAGTCTGACATCCGAAATGTTATAGGACTTTTCGATGAAAGAAAAAATGTAGGATTTGTATAAGGATACCAAAACATATTATTCAAAACAATACAGCTTTTCGGATGGTTACAAAAAATCCCTGGCCTTAAAAAGGCCAGGGATTCTTATTGTTGTGAGATATCTATTCAAAGATTATTCTGCTGCAGCTTCTGTTGCTGTCTCTTCTGCCTGAGCCTCTACGCGAGCCTCTTCTGCCTTCTTGGCAGCAGAACGACGGCTACGACGTGTTTTCTTCTCAGCCTTAGGAGCCTTAGCCATGTTCTCATCGAAGTCAACGAGCTCGATGAAAGCGATGGGAGCAGCGTCACCCTGTCGGTTACCCAACTTGATGACGCGAGTGTAGCCACCAGGACGGTCGCCTACCTTCTCAGCAACTACGTTGAAAAGTTCCTTGACAGCTTCCTTGTTCTGGAGATAACGGAAAACAACACGACGGTTGTTGGTGTCACCTACCTTAGAACGAGTGATCAGGGGCTCAACGAATTTCTTGAGTGCCTTAGCCTTAGCGAGGGTCGTAGTGATTCTTTTGTGCAAAATCAGGCTGGAAGCCATGTTGGACAACATGCTACCGCGGTGACTTGCAGTACGGCCCAGATGATTGAATTTCTTGTTATGTCTCATTTTTGTTTTGTTCTTTAATTACAAGGATTATTCCTTGTCTAATTTATACTTAGAAGTATCGGTTCCAAACGACAGATTCAGACTCTCGAGCAAATCATCAAGCTCTGAAAGCGATTTCTTACCGAAGTTGCGGAACTTGAGGAGGTCTGTCTTGTTGTACTGTACCAAGTCGCCAAGTGTCTCGACCTCAGCTGCCTTAAGACAGTTGAGCGCGCGTACAGACAAGTTCATGTCTACAAGCTTGGTCTTCAACAGCTGACGCATATGGAGTACCTCTTCATCAAACTCCTGGTTCTCTTCCTGATCAGGATTCTCGAGAGTAATCTTCTCGTCAGAGAACAGCATGAAGTGATAGATGAGGATCTTGGCAGCCTCTTTCAAGGCATCCTTCGGGTGGATGGAACCATCGGTGGTAACTTCGAGAACGAGTTTGTCATAGTCGGTCTTCTGCTCGACACGATATGGCTCAACTGCGTACTTTACGTTACGGATGGGGGTGTAGATTGAATCGATTGGGAGTACGTTGACATCGGTACAGAACTCACGATTCTCATCGGCGGGGACATAGCCACGACCTTTGTTGATGGTGAGCTCAATCTGCATTGATGCCTTGCTATCTAAATGACAAATCACCAAATCAGGGTTTAACACTTCAAATCCAGTCAGATACTTACTTATATCACCGGCCTTGAACTCAGTAGTGTTCTCAACAGTGATACTAACTTTCTCGTTCTCGAATTCTTCTACTACTTGCTTGAATCGAACTTGTTTGAGATTCAAGATAATGTTAGTTACATCTTCCTTGACACCGGGAACTGATGAAAACTCATGCTCAACGCCAGCAATACGGATGGTATTGATAGCAAAGCCCTCAAGTGAAGAAAGAAGTATGCGGCGAAGCGCGTTACCGATGGTAACACCAAAGCCGGGCTCCAATGGGCGGAATTCGAATTTACCGAATCGCTCATTGGCCTCTAACATTACGACTTTATCAGGTTTTTGAAATGCTAATATCGCCATTAACTTAATGATTTTTATTATTTAGAGTACAACTCAACGATTAACTGCTCCTTAATATTCTCAGGAATATCTGCACGCTCTGGCTTGTGGAGGAACTTACCGCTCTTGGTGTTCTCATCCCACTCGAGCCATGGATACTTGCTGTGGTTGAAACCTGCCAGTGCATTCTCGATAACCTCGAGAGACTTGGCCTTCTCGCGAACGCCAACTACCATTCCAGGCTTAACAGAGAAAGAAGGAATGTTAACTACCTTGCCATCAACAACGATGTGCTTGTGGCCTACCAACTGGCGTGCAGCTGCACGAGTGGGGGCGATACCCAGGCGGAATACGACGTTGTCAAGACGGCTCTCCAAATTCTGAAGAAGAACCTCACCGGTAATGCCTTCAGCCTTTGCAGACTTCTCAAACATATTACGGAACTGACGCTCAAGAACACCATAGGTGTACTTAGCTTTCTGCTTCTCTGCCAACATGACACCGTACTCAGACATCTTTCTGCGACGGCTGTTGCCATGCTGTCCAGGAGGGAAGTTTCTTCTGGACAAAACTTTGTCTGCGCCGAAGATGGGCTCACCAAATCGACGTGCAATTTTAGATTTCGGACCTATATATCTTGCCATAATATTTAATAAATGCTATTGATTAAATGTGAATAGAGTAATAATGAGAATACTCTGAATTATACGCGACGGCGCTTGGGAGGACGACAACCGTTGTGTGGCAATGGAGTAACGTCGATAATCTCGGTTACCTCGATACCTGCACCATGCACGGCACGGATAGCAGACTCACGACCATTACCTGGACCCTTAACGTATGCCTTAACCTTACGGAGACCGAGGTCAAAGGCAACCTTGGCGCAATCCTCGGCAGCAGTCTGGGCTGCATAAGGAGTATTCTTCTTAGATCCGCGGAATCCCATTTTACCTGCAGATGACCAAGAGATCACCTGACCTTCACTATTAGCAAGGGAAACGATAATATTGTTGAACGAGCTGTGAACATGAAGCTGTCCTAAAGCGTCAACCTTTACATTTCTTTTCTTTGATGTTGCTTTTGTCTTTGCCATTTTTAGCTTACTTTAAAATTACGATTGAAATCAATCAACACTTAAACTAAAATTACTTCGTAGCCTTCTTCTTATTAGCAACAGTCTTCTTCTTTCCCTTACGAGTACGAGCATTATTCTTTGTGCTCTGACCGCGAACAGGAAGACCATTACGATGTCTGATACCACGATAGCAACCTATATCCATAAGGCGCTTGATGTTCATCTGGATCTCTGAACGGAGATCACCTTCTACTTTGAATTCAGCGCCGATAATTTCACGGATCTTGGCTGCCTGGTCATCAGACCACTCGTTAACCTTCAAGTCACGGCTAACACCTGCCTTGTCCAATATCTTTGCTGAACTACTTCGACCGATACCATAGATATAGGTCAATGCGATTTCGCCACGCTTGTTTTGGGGCAAATCTACTCCAACAATTCTTATTGCCATTTTAGAAAATTGATTAAAAAATACTTCTGTTGTTTGTTAAAAGCATGCAAAATTAGTAAGAAAAATCCTCCTAATCAAACATTTACACAATTTTAACATTAACCCTGACGCATTTTGAACTTAGGGTTCTTCTTGTTGATAACGAACAAACGACCTTTACGACGTACAATCTTGCAGTCGGGTGTGCGCTTCTTTAATGATGCTCTTGTCTTCATATCTTTAATGTTTACTTGTATCTGAAAACGATTCTGCCCTTAGTGAGGTCGTAGGGACTCATCTCTACTTTGACCTTGTCGCCAGGGAGTATCTTTATATAGTGCATTCTCATTTTACCAGAGATGTGGGCAATGATTTGCACGCCATTCTCCAGCTCTACGCGGAACATTGCATTGGAGAGGCTCTCCACAATGACTCCGTCTTGTTCTATTGCAGACTGTTTAGCCATATATTAATTGTGTAATACCTTTTCTATTTCTTCAAAATCAGATAAAATTTCTGCCTTGCCTTTACGGATAGCTATGGTGTGTTCGAAATGCGCTGCTGGCTTGCCGTCGCGTGTCACAATGCTCCACTTGTCGGGTAAGAGCCAGATATTGCGGTCACCCATGGTAATCATTGGTTCGATGGCAATGCACATACCAGCTTTTAACATTGTGCCATTGCCACGAGAACCATAATTGGGCACCTTGGGGTCCTCGTGCATTTCTTTTCCGATGCCATGCCCTGTGAGTTCGCGAACTACTCCATACCCGTGGGATTCGCAATAGTCTTGAACTGTATAGCCGATATCACCGACATGATGACCTGGCAGAGCCACATCAATGGCCCTATATAGCGAGGCCTTGGTAACTTCGAGCAACTGTTTGACTTCGGCGGACACTTCGCCTACACTGAACGTATAGCAACTGTCACCGTTGAAACCGTTGAGGAGTGTTCCACAGTCGATTGAAATGATATCTCCATCCTTAAGAATGGTCTTGGCATCAGGTATACCATGAACTACCACTTCGTTGACAGAGGTACATATACTTGCCGGAAAAGGCTCTCCGAACGGATTGGGGAAATCCTTGAAAGTAGGCACAGCCCCGTGGTCGCGGATAAACTCTTCGGCTATCTTGTCCAACTGGAGTGTGCTGACGCCCGGCTTAATATGTTTAGCTAACTCAGCGAGAGTCTGACCGACTAATCGATTAGCCTCTCGCATGAGTGAAATTTCATCCTCTGTTTTCAGAAATATCTTCATTATGATACAGCCTTAATATGCTGCAACATTTCCGCCACGAGTACGGCCAGAGTTCAACAAGCCATCATAATGACGCATGAGCATATGGCTCTCAATTTGCTGAAGCGAGTCGATGACTACACCCACCAAAATCAACAGAGAAGTACCTCCGAAGAATTGAGAGAAAGCCTGCTGAACGTCGAGAAGGCTTGCCAAAGCTGGCATAATTGCGATAAATGCAATGGCCAATGAGCCTGGCAATGTAATACGAGACATTACTGTATCGATATACTCAGCGGTGTCCTTACCAGGCTTAACGCCGGGGATGAAACCGTTGTTACGCTTCATATCCTCTGCCATCTGATTGGAATTCAGGGTAATGGCAGTATAGAAATATGTAAACGCTATAACCAGAGCTACATAGATTGCATTATAAAGCAAAGATCTATTGTCCATCAGATTCTGTACGAGCCAGCTTCCGTTGCTTGTTCCATATGAAACAAATGCAAGAGGAATAAACATCAAAGCCTGAGCAAAGATGATAGGCATCACATTGGCAGCGAACAGCTTCAAGGGGATGTACTGACGTGCACCACCATATTGCTTGTTGCCGACAACGCGCTTAGCATACTGTACCGGCACCTTGCGCACAGCCTGTACGAGCATCAAAGCAGCACAAACCACGGCAAAGAGTATGAGAATCTCAGCAATAAACATTACGAGACCACCACCGGAAATAGCGGTGAAGCGTGAGGTAACTTCCTGAATGAAGGCCTGGGGCAGACGGGCAATAATACCTATGGCAATTATCAGCGAAACGCCATTGCCTACACCCTTGTCGGTAATGCGCTCTCCGAGCCAAAGTATGAACATACTTCCTGCTGCCAGGATGACAGCTGCGGGGAACATGAATACCGTCCAGGAAATACCTGAAGAGAGGGCCTGTCCGGCCTGCATCTTCAGGTTGATAAGGTAAGAAGGACCCTGCAGGAACAGGATGAAGACTGTCAGCACACGAGTGTACCAGCTAATCTTCTTGCGTCCGCTCTCGCCCTCACGCTGCATTTTCTGGAAGTAAGGTACAGCGACAGCCAAAAGCTGCATGACAATAGAAGCAGAGATGTACGGCATAATACCAAGCGCAAAAATCGACGCATTGGAGAATGCACCACCAGAGAACATGTCAAGCAGCGACATCAAGCCACCTGATGTTTGCGACTGTAAGTTTTGTAACTGGGCTGGATTGATGCCGGGAAGGACAACAAACGAGCCAAAACGGTATATAGCCGTAAACAGGAGAGTTATGAGGAGTCGCTTGCGCAAATCCTCAATTCTCCAACAGTTCTTTAGTGTCTCTATAAACTTTTTCATCTACTTTGTTTAGATAATAGTTGTGTTACCACCAGCTGCCTTGATAGCTTCTTCAGCAGCCTTAGAGAAAGCATTAGCTTCTACATCTACCTTAGCTGTAAGAGTTCCGTTAGCCAAAACCTTTACAAGCTCCTTACCATTGGTAAGACCAGCCTCTACAAGCTCTGCTATACCAATTTTGGCATAACCCTTAGCTTCAGCCAGCTTCTGCAGTGTAGATAGATTGACTGCGAAATACTCTTTATGGTTGATATTCTTAAATCCAGCCTTAGGTACGCGACGCTGCAAAGGCATCTGACCACCTTCGAAGCCAATCTTACGCTTGTATCCAGAACGTGCCTTAGCACCCTTGTGACCACGAGTAGAAGTACCACCCAAGCCAGAACCTGGACCACGACCGATACGGCGACGAGAATGTGTAGAACCCTCAGCTGGTTTCAAATTACTTAATTTCATAATCTTCTGTAGTTAAAAAATTAATTAGTCTATTACGTTAACCAGATGATGCACCTTACGAACCATACCACGGTTGCTAGGAGTATCTTCGATTTCAACAACTTGAGAAATTTTACGGAGACCCAGTGCCTGAAGAGTCTGCTTCTGGTCCAGGGGAGCACCGATTTTGCTCTTGATCTGCTTTACTTTAATTGTTGCCATTTCAGTTCTACTATTAACCGTTAAATACTTTGTTCATACTAATGCCACGCTCGCCAGCTACGGTGTAAGCATCACGCAGCTCGCTAAGAGCCAAGATTGTAGCCTTAACCAAGTTGTGAGCATTGGAAGAGCCCTTAGACTTTGCAATCACATCCTTGACACCTACACTCTCCAGTACAGCACGCATAGCACCACCAGCCTTAAGACCAGTACCGGCAGCAGCGGGCTTGAGAAGAACTTTGGCACCACTGAAAGCCACTTCAACCTCGTGAGGAATGGTACCCTTCAGTACAGGAACCTTAACAAGGTTCTTCTTGGCAGCCTCAGTACCCTTGGAAATTGCAGCGGTAACCTCACCAGCCTTACCAAGGCCCCAACCGATAACACCATTGCCATCACCTACAACGACGATAGCAGCGAATGTAAAGGTGCGACCACCTTTGGTAACCTTGGTTACTCGATTGATAGCAACCAAGCGGTCTTTCAATTCAACGTCACTATTTATTCTTACTTTATTCATTGCCATAATCGTTTAAAATTTAAGACCACCTTCGCGTGCTGCATCAGCCAAAGCCTGTACACGTCCGTGATAGAGATAACCATTACGGTCGAAAACAACACTCTCAACACCGGCTTTCTTGGCATTCTCGGCTACGAGAGCACCAACCTTCTTGGCCTGCTCAATCTTGGCCATCTTTTCGAGACCGAGAGAAGAAGCTGAAGCCAAAGTTGTACCAGTAAGGTCGTTGATAACCTGTGCATAAATTTGCTTGTTAGAACGGAATACGCTGAGACGAGGACGCTCTGCGGTACCATTCACACTCTTGCGAATACGGAATTTTATCTTGATTCGTCTTTCTACTTTCTTTGTTGTCATAATCGTAAATAATTAAAAGATTACTTAGCGGCAGCTGTCTTACCAGACTTTCTGCGGATAACCTCACCTTTGAACAAGATACCCTTACCTTTATATGGTTCAGGCTTGCGGAAAGAACGAATTTTTGCACAGATGAGACCAAGAAGCTGCTTGTCACAGCTCTCCAGTATGATGATAGGATTCTGGTTTCTCTCAGACTTTGTCTCAACCTTAACCTCCTTAGGAAGCTGGATAAAGATAGGGTGAGTATAGCCCAAAGAGAACTCGATAAGATTACCCTGATTTGAAACACGATAACCTACACCTACGAGCTCCAATGTCTTGCTATAACCAGCGCTGACACCTACTACCATGTTGTTTACCAGTGAACGGTAAAGTCCGTGGAAAGCCTGCTTCTGCTTGTAGTTTACGGGGCTGTTCTCATCGATTTCGAACACGATGCTACCATCGGTCAAAGTCAGTTTGATTGAGGGGTCAATCCACTGAGAGAGCTCACCCTTAGGACCCTTAACATTAACGATGTTGGTCTTCTCGTCGAAGTTAACTGTAACTCCTGCGGGAATATTAATTGGCAATTTACCTATTCTTGACATAATTAAATCCTCCAATTAATTAATAAACATAACAAAGAACCTCACCGCCAATCTTGAGGGCAGCAGCTTCCTTATCAGTCATAACACCTTGAGATGTAGATATAATGGCTATACCTAATCCGTTAATTACTCTCGGCATGTCCTTGTAACCGGTATACTTACGGAGACCAGGAGTAGACACACGCTTCAGACACTTAATGGCGTTCTGCTTAGTGTTGTTGTCATACTTCAAGGCAACTTTAATAGTACCCTGGGGACCATCTTCTACGAACTTGTAGTTCAGAATGTAACCCTTCTCGAAGAGAATCTTGGTAATAGACTTCTTCATGTTTGACGCAGGAACCTCAACAACTCTGTGATGAGCCATGATTGCGTTTCTGAGTCTTGTCAGATAATCTGCTATTGGATCTGTCATATAATATAAATGTTTAATTAATCGGGACTACCCCGACAATATTAAAAAAAATTCGTTGTGATTTTTCGGAAGAACACGGAAGAAACAGTTTCTTCCGCATTCTCTGAAATATCTTACCAGCTTGCTTTCTTTACTCCAGGTATGAGACCCTGAGAAGCCATTTCGCGGAACTGGATACGAGAGATACCGAACTGGCGGATATAACCCTTTGGACGACCAGTGATCTTGCAACGGTTGTGCAGGCGAATTGGATTAGCGTTCTTGGGAATAGACTGAAGTTTACGAGCAGCCTCATAAGCCTCTGCGATATCGTCAGTGGTCGCAATAATTTTCTTCAGAGCTGCACGCTTTTCAGCATAGCGAGCTACCAATTTTGCGCGCTTAACCTCGCGGGCCTTCATTGATTCTTTTGCCATATCTATTAATCGTTTTTAGCATTCTTGAATGGGAGACCGAAAGCCTTGAGCAGAGCATAACCTTCTTCATCTGTGCTTGCAGAAGTTACGAAAGTAATGTTCATACCCTGGATGCGATCTACCTGATCAATATTGATTTCAGGGAAGATAATCTGCTCTGAAACGCCGAGAGTATAGTTACCACGACCGTCAAACTTGCTTTCGATACCCTTGAAGTCACGGATACGGGGAAGAGCTACACGGATAAGCTTCTCGAGGAACTCATACATGCGCTCACGACGCAATGTTACCATGACACCGATAGGCATCTTCTTACGCAGCTTGAAGTTTGCGATATCCTTCTTAGAATATGTAGCAACAGCCTTCTGACCGGTAATGGCTGAAATCTCATTAATGGCTACATCAATGATTTTCTTATCCTGTGTAGCGTCACCGAGACCCTGGTTAATAACGATTTTCTTCAGGACAGGAATTTGCATTGCTGAAGAATAGTTGAACTGCTTCTGGAGAGCAGGTGCTATAGTCTCATTATAGACTTTCTTTAACTGTGCTGTATCCATTACTTAATTACCTCCCCTGATTTTTTAGCGATACGGATTACGTTTTTGCCTTCGTGCTTGATGGCAACACGAGTAGCCTTACCACTCTTTGGATCTATCAAACTCAAATTTGAGATATGAATAGGTGCTTCTTGTTTTACAATACCGCCTTGTGGGTTCTTTGCAGAAGGCTTTGTACTCTTAGATACAATATTGACGCCCTCAACGATGGCACGGTTATCGCTAACCATTACCTTGAGCACCTTACCGGTTTTGCCCTTGTCACGTCCGGCAAGAACAACAACCATATCGTCTTTTCTAATATGTAACTTAGTCATTGATTACTAATTTTAAAAATTAAAGAACCTCAGGTGCCAAAGAAACAACCTTCATATTTACGGCACGGAGCTCACGAGCAACAGGACCGAAGATACGGCTTCCACGGAGCTCACCAGCATTGTTGAGCAACACACAAGCGTTGTCATCAAAGCGTATATATGAACCGTCGGCACGACGAATTTCCTTTTTTGTGCGAACGATCAAAGCCTTAGATACCGCTCCCTTTTTCAAATCACTTGAAGGTACAACGTTCTTGACAGCAACGACAATCACGTCACCAACACTGGCATAACGGCGGCGTGTACCACCGAGGACACGAATACACAGAGCCTCGCGTGCACCACTGTTATCACATACTGTAAGTCTTGATTCTGCCTGTATCATAATTACTTAGCTTTTTCAACGATTTGTACTAATCTCCATCTCTTTGTCTTAGACAGAGGACGAGTCTCCATGATCTGTACTGTATCACCTACATTAGCCTCATTCTTCTCGTCATGTGCATGGTACTTCTTCGTCTTCTGAACGAATTTACCATAAATAGGGTGCATCTCCTTAAACTTAGCTGCAATAACAATGGTTTTATCCATTTTGTTGCTGATAACGACACCCTGTCTTACTTTTCTTAAATTTCTTGTTTCCATCTGGACCATTGTTATTTATTAAGTTCTCTCTGACGAAGCACTGTCTTCATGCGTGCGATATCACGACGTGCAGCCTTAATCTGTGATGGATTTTCAAGAGGAGTAACACTATGGTTGAGCTTCATCTGGTGAAGTGCAGCCTCTGCATTCTCCAATTTCTCGCGCAGATCCTTGTCGGCGAGTTCTTTTACTTCATTAATCTTCATACTTAAGCGTTTTTGTCGTAATCACGTCTTACAATAAATTTTGTCTTAACGGGGAGCTTCTGAGCTGCGAGGCGCAGAGCCTCTTTAGCGATGTCGAAAGATACTCCCTCTACTTCAAAGAGGACACGGCCAGGTGTTACAGGTGCAACCCATCCTGCGGGATCACCCTTACCCTTACCCATACGTACGTCAGCAGGCTTACGTGTAATAGGTTTGTCGGGGAAAATGCGGATCCAAACTTGACCCTGACGGTTCATGTGACGGTTTACTGCCACACGAGCTGCTTCTATCTGTCGGCTGTCAATCCATTTAGCCTCAAGTGTCTTGATACCAAATGAGCCGAAAGCCAGCTGTGTACCACGGTGAGCGTTGCCTTTGTTGCCACGTCCATCTTGTGGTCTTCTATATTTTACTCTTTTAGGCTGTAACATGATAACTTCTTCTTTTAACGGTTATTGTTTCTTCTACGATTACCGCGACCACGTCCGCCGTTGTTTGAGCGACCGGCATTCTGCTTCTCCTGAGCGAAGTTAGGAGTAAGATCACGCTTACCATAAACCTCACCACGGCAAATCCACACTTTGATACCGAGAAGACCTACCTTAGTAAGTGCTTCTGCCTGGCAGTAATCGATATCGGCACGGAAGGTGTGCAGAGGAGTACGTCCCTCTTTGTACATTTCCTTACGTGCCATTTCAGCACCATTCAGACGGCCACAGATTTGAATCTTGACACCCTCGGCACCAGCACGCATTGTATTCTGAATAGCCATCTTGATAGCACGGCGGTATGCAACCTTACCTTCTACCTGGCGAGCGATGTTATTGCCTACAATTGTAGCATCCAGATCGGGCTTCTTAACTTCAAATATGTTAATCTGAATATCCTTCTTATAGAGTTTCTTCAACTCTTCCTTCAGTTTGTCAACATCTTGACCACCTTTACCAATGACGAGACCCGGACGGGCTGTGCAAATAGTGATGGTGACGAGCTTCAGTGTACGCTCGATGACAATCTTAGATACGTTAGCCTTAGCCAGACGCTCATTGAGATATTTACGGATTTTGCGGTCTTCGACCAGGTTGTCTCCGAAATTCTTGCCACCAAACCAATTTGATTCCCAACCACGGATAATACCCAGTCGGTTGCTTATCGGATTTACTTTCTGTCCCATTCTATTTATTATTTTTCGTCGTTAGTTTTGGCATCAACAAACAAAGTTACATGATTAGAACGCTTACGGATTCTGTAACCACGACCCCGTGGTGCAGGTCTCATACGCTTCATTGTAACGCCTTCGTCTACGAAGACCTTACTGATATAAAGCTCTCCGTCTTCAGCCTTGCGTTCGTTCTTATTCTCCCAGTTAGCGATAGCTGAGCGCAGCAGTTTCTCAACATCTGCGGCAGCCTGCTTTTTAGAGAATCGTAATACGCCGAGTGCGCGGTTTACCTCCATACCACGAACCATATCTACGACATAGCGCATCTTACGTGGTGATGAGGGCACGCCATTCAGCTTAGCGAAATACAAATTTTTGCGAGCAGCCTTAAGCTTTTCAGCTGCTTCATGTTTTCTTGCTCCCATTAGTTATGTTATTTACTTTAAAATGGTTTGCCTAATTTACTTTCTATTACCAGAGTGACCACCAAAGCGACGTGTGAGAGAGAATTCTCCAAGCTTATGGCCTACCATGTTCTCGGTAATGTAAACAGGGATAAATTTATTTCCGTTGTGAACAGCAACAGTATGCCCTACGAAATCGGGTGATATCATTGATGCTCTGGCCCAAGTCTTTACGACGGTCTTCTTACCGCTTTCGTTCATAGCAAGAATCTTCTTCTCGAGCGATACGTTGATATATGGACCTTTTTTAAGAGAACGACTCATAATTTACTCTTTATTTTTTATTAGCTCTTTCGATAATATACTTGTTAGAATGCTTCTTAGGTGCACGTGTCTTCAGACCCTTAGCGTAGAGACCCTTACGTGAACGTGGGTGACCACCAGACTGACGGCCTTCACCACCACCCATTGGGTGATCATGGGGGTTCATAACAACACCACGGTTGTGAGGACGACGACCCAACCAGCGTGAGCGACCAGCCTTACCAGACTGCTCGAGAGCGTGGTCAGAGTTTCCAACACTTCCTACTGTAGCCTTACAAGCAGAGAGAATCTTACGAGTCTCGCCTGAAGGGAGCTTAATAACACAATAACTGCCCTCACGAGAAGTCAACTGAGCGAAATTACCAGCCGAGCGAACAAGCAGAGCACCCTGACCAGGACGCAGCTCAAGGTTGTGAACTACTGTACCTACAGGAATGTTAGCCAAAGGAAGAGCATTACCGATTTCAGGAGCAGCGTCTGCGCCTGACATTACGGTAGCGCCTACCTTGAGTCCATTAGGAGCAACAATGTAACGCTTTTCACCATCAGCGTAATACAGCAATGCTATACGTGCAGATCTGTTAGGATCATACTCGATAGACTTTACGACTGCTGGAACACCATCCTTCTCACGTTTGAAGTCGATAAGACGATACTTCTTCTTGTGACCACCGCCCATATAGCGGACAGTCATTTTACCAGTGTTGTTACGACCACCGGTAGAACGCTTACCGTAAACGAGAGACTTCTCTGGCACGGATGCAGTAATCTCTTCGAACGTGCCAATAACTTTGTGTCTTTGTCCCGGTGTAACGGGATTAAATTTACGTACTGCCATTTTCTATTTAGATATTGCTATAAAAATCAATTGTATCGCCTTCTTTCAAAGTAACGATAGCTTTCTTGAACGAGTTCTTCTGTCCCTTAACCAAGCCAGCCTTGGTGTAACGGGCAGAACGCTTGCCAGCATAAACTGCTGTGTTTACATCTACTACAGTAACATTGTACAGACTCTCGACTTCAGCCTTAATTTGGAGTTTATTAGCCTCAGGACGAACTACGAAGCCGAAACGATTCGACATCTTCTCTGTAATGTTGTTCATCTTCTCAGTAACCAATGGTTTGATAATAAATGCCATATTCTAATTCTCCTTATTTCATTAAGATTTCGTCGATAACCTTGAGAGAATTCTCAGTTACTACCAGCACGTCTGCGTTCAAAACTTTGTAAGTATTTACTGCAGAAGCGAGGATAACTTCAGAGCCCTTCAAATTACGAGCCGACAAATATACGTTTTTATTGCTTTCTGGCAAAACAACGAGGGTCTTTTTGCCTTCAACTTTAAGATTTTTAGTAATATTTACAAAATCTTTAGTCTTGGGAGCCTCAAAAGTGAAGTCTTCAACCACAACAACAGCATTCTCCTGTGCCTTATAAGACAGGGCTGATTTGCGAGCGAGAACCTTAACTTTCTTGTTCAGCTTGAAGCCGTAATCGCGAGGCTTGGGACCGAATACACGACCACCACCTACGAGTACAGGTGAGTTGATATCACCACGGCGAGCACCACCGCCACCTTTCTGACGTCCAAGTTTACGAGTAGAACCGCTCATTTCGCTTCTTTCCTTTGACTTGGCTGTACCCTGACGCTGATTAGCAAGATACTGCTTTACATCAAGATAAAGAACGTGATCGTTAGGCTCAATTCCAAAGATAGCATCATTGAGAACTACCTTTCTTCCGGTCTCCTGACCGTTGATATTTAATACGCTAACTTCCATTTACTTCTCAATTAAAACGGTTGAACCATTGCATCCAGCGAAAGAGCCCTTAACGATAAGAAGGTTCTGTTCTGGAATTACCTTTAACACCTTAAGGTTCTGAGTTGTTACGCGGTCGCCACCCATCTGGCCACCCATGCGCATGCCCTTGAATACCTTTGCGGGGTAAGAACAAGCACCGATAGAACCGGGCTTACGAGCGCGGTCATCCTGACCGTGAGTAGACTGACCTACACCACCGAAACCATGGCGCTTAACAACACCCTGGAAGCCTTTACCCTTAGAGGTACCGATTACGTCAACAAATTCGGCGTCATTGAACAACTCTACAGTGATAGTGTCACCGAGATTGTACTCCTCATCAAATTTGAACTCGGCCAAGTGCTTTTTTGGTGTTGTGCCGGCTTTCTTGAAGTGTCCCTGCAAAGGCATAGAAGTATTCTTCTCTTTAGCCTCAGCGAAACCCAACTGTACAGCCTTGTAACCATCCTTCTCTACGGTTTTAACCTGGGTTACAACACAAGGACCAGCTTCGATAACAGTGCACGGAATATTCTTACCGTCGGCACTGAAAACGGATGTCATTCCGATTTTCTTTCCTAATAATCCTGGCATTTCTTTAATGAATAAATAATTAAACTACAAATTAGACCTTAATCTCAACTTCTACACCACTGGGCAATTCAAGTTTCATCAGCGCATCAACTGTCTTGGCAGTTGAGCTATAGATATCAATCAAGCGCTTGAAGTCAGAGAGCTGGAACTGCTCACGGGCTTTCTTGTTAACGAATGTACTGCGGTTAACAGTGTAAATGCGCTTGTGTGTTGGCAATGGAATAGGACCGCTGACGATGGCGCCGGTGGCCTTAACAGCCTTCACGATTTTCTCTGCTGACTTGTCAACCAACTGGTGGTCGTAAGACTTCAGCTTAATTCTGATTTTCTGACTCATTGTCTTTTACTTTATTAATATTAGTAATTGAAATAGGAGGAGAGATACGCTGCTTAAGAGTCATTCGCTAAGCAGCGTCTCTCTTCCACTATTGATTTTGCTATTAGAGGAGCTCTGAGTGACCGTTCTGCTCATCCAGCACTGCCTTGGCAATGGCTGTTGATACTGGAGCGTGGTGATCATACTCCATAGAGCTTGTAGCACGACCAGAGGTGATGGTACGCAGAGCAGTTACATAACCGAACATTTCTGCCAGAGGAACCATAGCCTTAACCACACGAGCTCCGCTACGACCTTCTTCCATACCCTGAACCATACCACGACGCTTGTTCAAGTCGCCGATTACATCACCCATGTTCTCTTCGGGCGTAACTACCTCGACTTTCATGATGGGTTCCATCAGTACGGGCTTAGCCTTAGGACAGAGAGCCTTGAATGCCTGGTGAGCTACGAGCTCGAATGATAACTGGTCTGAGTCAACGGGGTGGAAGCTACCATCGGTAAGAGTAACCTTCATACCTGTCATGGGGAAACCACCGAGAACACCGTTGGCGAGGCAGTCCTTGAATCCCTTCTCTACAGAGGGGATGAACTCCTTAGGAATGTTACCACCCTTAACCTCGTTGATGAACTGCAGGTCGCCATCCTTGTAGTCTTCATCCTTAGGACCGATTGTAACATCGATACAAGCGAACTTACCACGACCACCACTCTGCTTCTTGTAAGTCTCACGGCTCTGGGCTGTGCCGATAATGGCCTCCTTGTAGTTAACCTGGGGCTTACCCTGGTTACATTCTACCTTGAACTCACGCTTCAGACGGTCGATGATAATGTCAAGGTGAAGCTCACCCATACCAGAGATAATGGTCTGACCACTCTGCTCGTCGGTACGGACGGTGAATGTGGGGTCTTCCTCAGCCAGCTTGGCAAGACCGTTGTCCAGCTTGGCAACGTCGGCCTGGCTCTTGGGCTCTACAGCGATAGAGATTACGGTATCGGGGAAGGTCATAGACTCAAGAACGATGGGCTTAGACTCATCGCAGAGAGTATCACCAGTACGGATATCCTTGAAGCCTACACCTGCACCGATATCACCGGCGTCGATTGACTCCATTGGGATTTCCTTGTTAGAGTTCATCTGGAACAGACGGCTGATACGCTCCTTCTTGCCTGAGCGGGGGTTGTACACGTAAGAACCGGCAACAACCTTACCTGAGTAGACACGGAAGAATACCAGACGGCCCATGAATGGGTCAGTGGCAATCTTGAATGCCAGAGCCGATGTAGGCTCATCCTCAGAAGGCTTGCGATCCTCCTCTTCCTCAGTATCGGGGTTGGTACCTACGATAGCCTCTGTATCCAGAGGTGAGGGAAGGAATGCACAAGTATAGTCGAGCAGAGGCTGCACACCCTTGTTCTTGTAAGAAGAACCGAGCAGCATAGGAGTAATCTCCATAGCGATGGTACCCTTACGGATAGCGGCGATAAGCTGCTCTTCAGAAATCTCAGCACCTTCGAGATACTTCTCCATCAGGTCGTCGTCGAAGTTGGCAGCATTTTCTACCATCTTCTCTCTCCACTCATTGGCCTCGTCAACGAGGTCGGCGGGGATATCCTCAATATCGTATTCAGCGCCCATAGTCTCATCGTGCCACAGGATAGCCTTCATCTTGATAAGGTCAACGAGACCCTTGAAGTTTTCCTCTGCACCGATTGGAATCTGGATAGGACAGGGGTTGGCACCCAGGATGTCCTTCATCTGCTGTACGGTCTCGAAGAAGTCGGCACCCGAACGGTCCATCTTGTTCACATAACCGATACGGGGTACATTGTACTTGTCGGCCTGACGCCATACAGTCTCAGACTGTGGCTGAACGCCATCGGCTGCTGAATAAGTAGCGATAGCACCATCGAGAACGCGGAGTGAGCGCTCTACCTCTGCGGTGAAGTCAACGTGTCCGGGAGTATCGATAAGGTTTATCTTGTACTGCTTGTTGTTCCAAGTCCAGTTACAAGTGGTGGCAGCAGAGGTGATAGTGATACCACGCTCCTGCTCCTGTGCCATCCAGTCCATTGTTGCAGCACCGTCGTGCACCTCACCAATCTTGTGGGTCTTACCGGTGTAGAACAGGATACGCTCAGATGTAGTCGTCTTACCGGCATCGATGTGTGCCATAATACCGATATTACGAGTCAAATGTAAATCGCGGTTTGCCATTTTCTTTTATTCCTTATATATATGTAATGATTAGAATCTGAAGTGAGCGAATGCGCGGTTAGCCTCAGCCATACGGTGCATGTCTTCCTTACGCTTGTAAGCGCCACCCTGATTGTTGAATGCGTCCATAATCTCTGCAGCGAGCTTGTCTGCCATGGTCTTACCACCACGCTTGCGAGCGAAAGCAATAAGGTTCTTCATAGAGATGCTCTCCTTGCGGTCGGGACGGATTTCGGTAGGAACCTGGAAAGTGGCACCACCGATACGACGGCTCTTTACCTCTACCTGGGGAGTGATATTGTCGAGGGCCTGCTTCCAAATCTCCAAGGGAGACTTCTCTTCATTAGCCATCTTCTCCTTTACGACATCAAGAGACTTGTAGAAAATTTCGTATGAAGCATTCTTCTTGCCATCATACATCAAGTGGTTCACGAACTTAGAGACCTTCTGGTCGTTGAACACGGGATCCGGAAGAATCACGCGCTTCTTTGGTTTTGCTTTTCTCATTGCTTTTGTTAAATTAATATTCTGCGGAGGCTGCTCATTTGTTCTTCAACGCCAGCTCTCTGGCATTTACTCAACCTTGACTTATTCTCCAGCAAAACGATTATAATGTTTCTTTTGTTTTACATGCCGCAAGTCCTCAGGCATCTCCGCCTGTGAACTTTCGGCATATACATCTTCGGGCTATTACTTCTTAGCCTTAGGACGCTTTGCACCATACTTAGAACGGCGCTGTGTACGGTTTGCGACACCTGCGGTATCCAAAGTACCACGAACGATGTGATAACGTACACCGGGGAGGTCCTTAACACGACCACCACGAACCAGTACGATAGAGTGCTCCTGCAGGTTGTGGCCCTCTCCTGGGATGTAAGAGTTCACTTCCTTCTGGTTTGTCAAACGCACACGGGCAACTTTTCTCATTGCCGAATTAGGCTTCTTAGGTGTTGTAGTATAGACACGAACGCATACACCACGACGCTGGGGACAATTGTCCAACGCGGGAGACTTGCTCTTATCTACCAACACGTTTCTGCCTTTTCTTACCAATTGTTGAATTGTAGGCATAGTTTTACTTTTTTAATTTATATATTTATTTTTGTTATTATCAATCGATTGCGGCGGTATTTATGATGCCGTTTCGGGCTGCAAAGTTACATATTTTCTATCAAACCACCTAATTATACATATTATAAAGCGCTTTCAAATAGTAATATTTAACAGTTAATTGTGTTTTTTATATATTTTTCACCGCCAAAATCATCTCGAGCGCGCCTTTGATGGTCATTTTAGTTACAAAAACAAGCTGCCCGCGCAGGGAAATGACCTCCCTTGCGCTGACTGTGTGCGCACACATTGCCGCAACCCTCTATACGCCCCGGTTCTACGCCTTTGAGTATCGGTTTTTGCCCTTTCCAAACCTGACACCCAACCCTCCATCTGCCCTACCCTATGCGTCGCTGGGAGTGGGAGTCATGGGAGTGGGGATGGGGATGGCTCCGGTGGGTATGCCATTGGTCTCGCTGGTGGTGGAGGGGATGGGAAGGGGGATGGGGATGGCTCCGAGGGTTATGCCATTTGTCTCGCTGGTGGTGGAGGGGATGGGTAGGGGGATGGGGATGGCTCCGGGGGTTATGCCTTAGGCCTCGCCGCTGGTGGGGGCAATGGGAGGTATCATGCGCTGGTCCTCAGCGGTGCCGAGGTCAATCCGCCCGAAAGCCTGCTCGTACTTTAGCACATTCTCTTGCAACGCCATGAGCAGGCGCTTGGCGTGCTCGGGCGCCATAATCATCCTGCTTGCCACCTCGGGCTTGGGCATGCCCGGCAATGCCTGTGCGAAATCTATCACGAAGTCACTGTGCGAGTGGTTAATCAACACCAGGTTGGCATAGATGCCTCGAGCCACCTCGGGCTTAATGTCCAGTTGCAGCTGCATGGTCTGCTCGTTATTCTTTTGGTCCATAATGCTTCTATATATATAATAAGGTATAGCAACCAGCCTTCCGAGCTATCGGTTCGGGTTGTGCAGCCACAAAATTACGGCATAATCGTCAAATCGCCAAGGTTTCGGCGGAAAAGATTAGGACTTCGGCCGTCACACCCTTGACCAGCACGGGAGTCGGAAGATGTTCCTTCGGGGCGAAGAGGGCTTGGGGTGTGGCGGAGATGGACAGCAAGAACGTGGAGGTGATCATAATTCTTGTGGAGGTCATCATAATTCTTGTGGAGGTCATCATAATTTTCGTGGAGGTCATCATAATTTTTGTGGAGGTACCCTCCAGCGGCGTGGAGATGGTCATAATTTTCGCAGAGATGGTCATAAATCTTGTGGAGGTGAGCACGGCGTGAAGGGAGGGGTAAGAATAAAAAAACGGGAAAAACTATAAAAATTTTATCCCTATTTGTAGGTATGTCAGAATTAAGTTGTAACTTTGCAACAACATTAGTAGGTATTCTATAGCGCATAGAGAGCAATCTGTGGTGCATGGAGAACCACCTGTGGAGCATAGAAAACAAGCTATAACGCATGGCGAGCGAGCTGTGGCGCATGGAGAACCTGCTATGATGTATTGAGAACAAGATTATTAACAATATAAAATTAAAGATTATGGCATACGTAATTAGTGACGATTGTATCGCTTGCGGTACATGTATCGATGAGTGTCCTGTAGGCGCTATCTCTGAAGGCGAAAAGTATTCTATCAACCCCGACGCTTGTACAGAGTGCGGCACTTGCGCAAGTGTTTGCCCCAACGAGGCTATCAGCCTGGGCGAATAATCGCATAGAGACAACACAACGATTTAGAGCGACACTCTCCAGCAATGGGGCGTGTCGCTTTTTATTTGCTACGATTATGGAATTCCTTCAACTTACCGAGAAGCGCTTCTCCGCAAGACGCTTCACTGACGAGGCTGTCGCCCAAGCCGACCTCGACTACATCATGGAGTGTGTGCGCATGGCTCCCTCTGCCTGCAACCACCAGCCGTGGCACTTTGTCATCGTAGAGAGCGATGACGCCAAAGCCCGTCTGCGCCGATGCTACGACCGCGAATGGTTTGCCACTGCCCCACTCTACATCGTCTGTCTGAAGAACACGGAAGAAAACTGGGTGCGCTCCGAAGACAGCCACGCCCACGGCGACATAGACCTCGCCATAGCCACCGAGCATCTCTGCCTGGCTGCCGCCGAGCGCGGTCTGGGCACCTGCTGGGTATGCAACTTCAATGTGGCTCTCGCCCGCGAGCTGTTTGCCCAAGCCCCGATGGAGCCTGTCGCCATTATCCCCATCGGCCACATTGCCAACGACTGTCAGCAGCCCGAGAAGAAGCGCAAGAGCATCGACGAAATCGTGAGCCGCGTCTAAGCTGCCGGCTGCGACCGAGCCGAGGACGACTGAGAACGCCACTGGGGCGACGATGATGCCGCTGATGCCACCGCCGACACCTCTGCCCCAGCCCTCCTCTCACCCCACAAACGCACATCGCCCCGCCCACATATCTCTATATGGGCGGGGCGATGCCATTGACGGGTATCAGTGGATGCGTGGGCTATGCCACAGTCGAGTCTTTGTCGAGGACTTCGTACTTGGAGTGCTTGCTGATATACTCGGGCACGATGTGCTTCATCTTAGCCACCGTAGCCATGTCGTCGTAACCGGCAGCGATGTCGTTCAGCTCTTCGATCTCGCGCTCGGCGTCCTCATATTCATAGCTGCGCACCTGGGCGATACGTATCTTCTCGTGGAATGAAGGCAGCGTGTTCTCGTTCTCGCTGAGCACCTCTTCGTAGAGTTTCTCTCCGTCGCGCAGTCCGGTGAACTGTATCTCCACATTCTTGGCACCGCTGAGCTGTATCATTCGGCGTGCCAGGTCGGCTATCCTCACGGGCTCGCCCATGTCGAAGACGAATATCTCGCCACCCTTGCCGTGGGTACCGGCTTCGAGCACCAGTTTGCAGGCTTCGGGGATGAGCATGAAGAAACGGATAATCTTGGGATGGGTCACCGTGAGCGGACCGCCCTCTGCCAGCTGCTTGCGGAAGAGAGGGATGACAGAACCGTTGGAACCGAGCACATTGCCGAAGCGCGTGGTGACAAACTGGGTGACACCCTCTATCTTGCCCTCCTTGATGGCCTTGTCGAGGCTCTGCACATAAATCTCGCAGATGCGCTTGGAACAGCCCATCACATTGGTGGGGTTGACCGCCTTGTCGGTGGAAATCATCACAAACTTCTTGACGCCATACTTGACACTGAGGTCGGCTATCACCTTGGTACCCCACACATTGTTCTGCACACTCTCGCTGGGGTTGTCTTCCATCATGGGCACATGCTTGTAGGCTGCGGCGTGGAACACATAGTCTGGGCGGAACTCACTGAAGATTGCCTCCATGCGGTCTTGCTTGCAGATGCTTGTCACCACGGTGTGGGCGATGATGTCGGGATAGTCCTTTTTCATCATCAGACGGATGTCGTGCTGTGGCGTCTCTGCCTGGTCTATGAGCATCATCTCTGCGGGATGGTAGATGGCTATCTGTCGCACCATCTCGCTGCCTATCGAGCCAGCCGAACCGGTGATGAGCACCTTGCGGCCGCTGAGCAGCTTGCCCACACTGTCCATGTCGACCTTGATTTCTTCGCGTGGCAGCAAGTCCTCTATCTTCACCTCTCGCATCGACGCATTCATCTGTGTCTCGCCATCCTTGTCCCACTTCTCTGTGCTCTGGGCGACGTATATCTTAAGTCCTGCCTCGATGAAGAGGTCCTGCAGCTTGCGGTTCTTCAGAAAGAGGTCGTGCTTGAGTGGACTCACCATTACTGCCTCTATCTTGCGCTTGCGTATGATGGCAGCCAGGTCCTCTCGGGTCGAATAGATGTGTCGTCCCATGAGTCTTTCCTTGTAGTGGGGCTTGCTGTCGCCGATGTATCCGTCGATGACAAACTTGACGGGCTTGGTGTTCAGCGCCTCGTTGGTGATGGCTACTGCTCCGGCGTGGGTTCCGTAGATGAGGGTGCGGCGTGCGTGGTCGCCCACGAGAGCATTCTCAAACACCATCTTGATGATGATGCGCGAGATGCACAACACGGTGAGTATACCGCCAAAGATGGCTATCAGCTTACGTCCGGTGAAGGCATAGAAGACATTCTCCCAGCCATAGTTGATGACTGCATAATTGAACGCAAGATAGACAAAGAACGCCAGAAGCGTGGAGTAGACTATGCGCAACAAGTCTACAAACTGCGAAAAGCGCAGTATGCCCGAATAGGTACGAAAGACACGGAAGCCCACGACATTGGCGGCGCAGATAGCCAGCAATGAGGGGAACAGCAATGACCACTCGTTGAGGAAATCCTGCGCACTATGGCGCAGCCAGATAACGAACAGAGCGCTGAAGAAGCACAGCACTACATCAAAAATCACAACAGCCCAGCGGGGTAAGGCTGACTTGCGAAAATACCAATTGTAAATTTTGCCCAGCATGATGATTATTATAATTCTTCACATCGGTAATTCCCCTAAGGGAAATCTCTTTCATTCTCGTTTATGCGGAAAACGTCGTCCTTCATGGTCCGCCATTTTGGACGGATTACCCGCATCGGGTTAGTCTAAGTAAACAAACAGTGCAAAAGTAGCAAAAATTATTAAGAATGTAATCATAATTCTTTAATATTTTTACATTTTACCTCAAAAAAAAGCCAAACGGGGGGGGGGGAAAAACGCCCCCTGCTGGCGCAAAAATCACTCCCAAATATATAAATATGCCGTTTGCCGTGTTACCTGATGACTGCTCTCAGTCTTCGGTCTTTTACAAGGCGCCTTTTGTTTGTTTCGTTATTCGCAATAGCTCGTTATTACTCATTAAAAGCCAAAAGTATTTGCATTTCCTGCTGTGAGTAACGCCTTCGGCTAAGCGCAACACTTACAGCGTTGCATTTCTTTTTTGTATGTATACCCAGGGTAGAGGCGCTGCGCACCTCAACCCTGGGCTGGGGAATCGCAACTCCTACAGAGTTGCCGGGGGTGCGTACCGTCTTCCTATATGAATGGTCAAACATATTTGGGCAGTAATTGGCTAACCATGATGGATGGTATGCACCCAAGGGTGGAATGATGTTTGCCCATGATGTGTTGTGCGCATACAATGATGGGGTAGCCCATGGGGGATGGTACGCAACCTTGGCAACTCTGAACCAACGGTCACCGGCGTGGCGCAGTGCGCCACGGAAAGGTAATGGAGTTGTGATTACATAGCCCTGGGTTGCGGGCGAAAGCACGCTACCCAGGGTAAGATACCCCCCACTAATATAGCAACGCTGTAAGTGTCGCGTTTAGCCGTAGGCGTTACCCCGACAGGACTTTTGCCAGCAATAAGCCAAACTAAATCCACTCTAAAAGCAAAATCCAAGCAAGCCCTAATGACCGTTTGGAGATAAAGGACATAACCCTGACCGCCGTAGCCACCCTACCCTGCCCGGGAGTCTACTCCCGCCTGTCTACCGTGAGCAGATCAGAGGCTGGCAGTTGCCATCACCACCGTCCGAACACGCCCAAAACACCCCGCCACACGAAAAAAAGCGGCGCAAAGCCAAGCGTAAGTCAAAAAATATTCCTACTTTTGCACCGAGGCGAGGCTCGCCGAGCCGCCATGCGCCTTGCAATCAACTAAACGACATTACAAATATGAAGAAAACCCTTTTGGCTCTCGTCCTCCCCGTCGCGCTGGCGATAGCGGGCTGCCGGTCCCACTACGAGGTAAGCGAGATTACGCGCTCGCGCATCCTGATAGACAGCCGGTACGACACCCAAGACACCGAGGCGCACAAGTTTCTGGCGCCCTACACCCACAAAGTCGATTCGCTCATGAGTCCGGTGGTAGGCACCGTCGCCCGCGACCTAAACGTGCGCCGCCCCGAAGGCGCGCTTTCCAATCTGCTGAGCGACATACTGATATGGGGCTCAGCCCGCTTCGGCGAGCATCCCGACTTTGCCGTATACAACATGGGCGGTATCCGCGCCTCGCTCGCCAAGGGCAAGGTGACCATCGGCGACGTGGTCGATGTGGCCCCCTTTGACAACAAGCTGTGCCTGCTCACCCTCACCGGCGCCCAGGTGACCCAGCTCTTCGAGCAGATAGCAGCAGTAGGCGGCGAGGGAGTAAGCCACGAGGTGGCACTGGTCATCAGCAGCGACCACAAGCTGGTCTCCGCCACCGTGGGAGGCAAGCCCATAGACCCCAATGCCTCTTACCGCATAGCCACCCTGGACTATCTGGCCCAGGGCAACGACAAGCTCGACGCCTTCAAGCAGAAGACGCAGCTGGTGTCGCCACAGACCGAAGAAAACAACGTGAGATATATCATCATGGACTACTTCCGCACCCATGGCACGGTCGACGCCGCCATTGAGGGTCGCATCAGAGTCCAGTAAAACATAGGAGAAGACTTATGAAACGCATCATGATACTGGCTGCCGCCATCGTCGTATGTACCGCAGCCGCCGCCCGCAAGACGGTGACCATCACCATCATGCACACCAACGACACCCACAGCTGCATCCTGCCGCTCAACCCCAACCTCGCCGATACCGCCGTGGCTGGCCGTGGCGGCTTTCTGCGCCGCATCGAGATGCTGCGCCAGGAGCGGCTCAAGGACCCCGACCTGCTGGTCTTCGACAGCGGTGACTTCTCGCAGGGCTCACCCTACTACAGCCTCTTCAAGGGCGAAGTGGAGATAGAGCTGATGAACCGTATGGGCGTCAACGCCTCTACCATAGGCAACCACGAGTTTGACTTCGGCGTGGAGAATATGGCACGTCTCTTCGACATGGCCAAGTTCCCCGTGCTCTGCGCCAACTATCGCTTCACGGGCACACCGCTCGAGGGCAAGGTCGAGCGCTATCGCGTGTTCCACGTCAAGGGTGTGCGCATCGGCGTGTTCGGCATCGACCCCAAGCTCAAGGGCCTCGTGGACGACAAGAAGATAGGCGGCGTGGAATACCTCGACCCCATCGCCACTGCCAACGAGATGGCGCAGCTGCTGCGCACCCGCGAAGGCTGCGATGTGGTCATCTGCCTGTCGCATCTGGGTTGGCTCGAGCGCGGCATGAGTGACCAGGAGGTGATAAGCCACTCGCGCGGCATCGACCTGGTGCTGGGCGGCCACAGCCACACCTACTTCCAGACGCTGCGCTATGTCAAGGACCTCGACGGCCGCCAGGTGCCCGTCGACCAGAACGGCAAGCACGCCATCTATGTAGGCAAGATAGAACTGAAGGTGAAGCGCAAGTAACCGCAGCGACCATCTACCACAAAGCCCTCGACGCTATCGGCGCCGAGGGCTTTGTCATTGATAATGGGGATGGTTTACTTGAGGTGCTTCTTGAGCTGCTTGCCCAGCAGGGTGTAACCCTTCTCGTTGGGGTGCAGTCCGTCCTTCATGAAGCAGGTGGGGGCAATCTTGCCCGAACCGTCCTTGAGAGTCAGGCAGTCGGTAAGGTCTACGAGTTCGGTCTTGTCGTCTGCCACAAACTTCTGCTCAAGCAGCTGGTTGATGCGTGCCACCTTGACCTCACGGTTCTTGGCGGGATAGACCTTGAGCACGTGAATCTTGGCCTGGGGCTGGCGCTCACGGATGAGGGCTGTGAGGTCAACGATACCCTGTGCTATCTCCTCCTCGGTGTTGACATAGTAGTTGTTGATACCGATGAGCAGACAGATGTGCTTGGGCTTGCAGCCCTCGAGCTCTCCGTGGTAGATACGCCAAAAGACGTTCTCTATACGGTCCCATCCGAAGCCCATATTGGTAACGCGGCGCTTGCCGAAGGTCTTGCCCCAAGCGGCTCCGCCATTGTTGACACCATTGACGGGATTGCCGCCCCAGAAGTGGGTGATAGAGTTGCCGATAAGCAGTATCTCGGGGTCGGTAGTGTGGTTGAGCTCGACCACCTGGTTATGGCGCACGCGCCATTCATAGCATCCGTCGCGACGCTGTGTGACGGGAGGGAACACCTTGTTGGGTGCGTCCTCGGCGAGCATCTCGCGCAGCTTCTTGATATAGGCGTCGGCATAGGCGCGGCAACCCAGGTCGTTGGGGTGAGAACCCTCTATCATATACTCTTCGCCAAAGGCGATGTCGGCCTTGCTCATATAGAAGAGGTTCTTGACTCCCTCTGCCTTGAGTTCATCGTAGGCTTTGTGGAGAGCGGCGTTGCCACGGTTGTACTTGGCGGCGACATTGGCGCGGAACACGCTGTCGGGCGTGGGGTGGCACTCGCAGAGCAGGATGGGGGCATCGCTCTTGGCGCGCAGCTTCATCACACCCTCCTTGGCACGCTTGATGATTTCGGGCTCCTTGAGGTTGAAGCTGTTGGGCATAGCGTCAACGACGAAGGCACGGGCATTGATTTCGCTGAGCATGTCGAAGACGGCAGGCTCCATGCGGGCAGAGCCCGAGAAGCCCAGATTGATGACGGGATATTCCATCTCGCGCTCCACGATATTGGTAATCGCCATACCGGGACGCGAGGGAGAGGCTCCCTGGATGATGGACGAGCCGTAGATGACGATGGGGCGCTCGGGCGACTGGTGGATGAACTGGAAGCTGGCATTGGCGTCGACACCTACCTCGAGCCACTTCACTCCATTGTAGTTGGGCAGATAGAGGGTATACTCCACGCCACGGCTCTTGTTCTTGAAGGTCAGGTTCTGCCATTCCATGCGGGCGGTGTCGGCCTTCATCTTCCAACTCATGTGGTTGGCTATCCAGTGGGTATCGCCGTCGGGAGTCTTGCCGTAGAGGTCTACGCCCGACTTGTTGATACCGGTCATATTGAAGCCGTTGTAGTTGTTTGACGGACATCCGTAGCGCACGCGGATAGTCTTGGAGTTGGAGACGAAGCGCACGATGACGCCGGCGGTCTGGGCCTTCAGGCTCCACACGTTCTTGGGCAGCGTGGCAGCGAATCGCTCGGGCAGACGGTCATAACTCTTCCCCATTTCCTTGTTCCAGGCGCGTCCGCAGATGTAGGGCTCGTCACCGTCCATGGGGTTCATCCATTTCACTTGTTGTGCCGTGGCTTGGATGGTCATCATCCAGAGCAGCACGATCATCGAGATGTGTTTAATCTTCATTGGTTGTTTATTTTTAATAGTTAATGAGTTTCGTTTTAGGGTCTATTCAAAGTAGAATGTGAGCACTATCATCTTGGTGCGCGTCTCGCTGATGCTGCGGGCGAAAGGCTTCATCGCGTCGTCCTTGAGTTTGTCGGGATGGGAGGTGTCGAGGCTGTTGATGAGACTGAACATGAACTTGAGTTCGGGCCTCAACTTGAAGTAAGGCAGGTAGAAGTCGCAGCCCAAGCCCACCTCGGCAAAGGTGTCATAACGCTTCAGGCGCACGATGTCGTCATCTCTGCCGCTCAGATTAATCATGGGGTTGATACCCGCCATGATGTAAGGGCGGTGATTGTTGAAGCGCGGCGCGGCGAAGATGAGGTCGAGCGCCGAAGACACGTAGATAGACTTCAGGTCCTGATAGCGCACGATGCGGTTGCCACCAGCGTCGGTCTGGGTCTGATGATGGAAGGTGAGATGACGGTTGCCAAAGTAGAGGGCTGGGGCTACACGAAACTGGAAATTCTGACTCAAACGGAATTCGCCCAGTACACCCACGTTGAGACCAGCATCCCAGCGGTCCTGGTCGGCAGAGATGAGCACCTGCTGCTGGGTTCCGTCCTCGGCAGTGATGGTCTGCGGGCCTACGTTGACCATCTCCATATCCTGCATGTGGGTTCCCACGAGTATACCGAAATGGAATGGGCGCAGATCGGTATAAGGGCGGTTCTCGACCTTGCGTTCCTGGGCATCGGCAGCCATCGTGGCTACGACAGCCATCAGGACAATAAGGATATATTTCTTCATCACGTGCATCACATTATATATATAATAAGGTGTAACGGCGCCCTTGGAGCTGCGCCCCACCACTATCTCTTGCAAATTTACGACAAAAATACTGAAACATACCCCAATTTCCGATAAAAATACATGACAGACAGTGAAAAGCACGCTCCGCATGACCATCATTGCACCGCCCGACGCCCTGACGAGTGGAAAAACTGAACAAGTTGCGCAACTTTTAGAACAACATGTGAAAAAAATCGGCTACAACTCTTGCACAGTTTGCATTAACATATTATATTTGCAGCAGATAAATGGCACCGCCATTACCGACGGCGCCAATAGTATTAACTCAAAACACATAGATCATGAAAAAGATTTTATTTGTAGCAGTAATGTTACTGGCCTCAGCAGCCACATTCGCCCAGAACAGCGTAGGACAGTTCACATTTACCCCCAAGGTAGGTCTTAACATCGCAGACTTCCAGAAGTGCGAAGGCTCTGATGCCCGTTTCGGTCTTGTTGCCGGTGGTGAGTTTGAATATGGTCTTTCTGACATGGTAGGCTTGAGCTTCGGAGCTCTCTACTCGATGCAGGGTGCCAAGTACAAGGACGACGGTGTTACCCAGACCTTGAAGGCCGACTACATCAACATCCCTCTGCTTGCCAACGTATATGTAGCTCCTGGTTTTGCTGTCAAACTCGGTCTTCAGCCCGGTTTCAACGTAAACAGTGAGTACAAGGCAGCCCGCGGCAGTTCATCTGTCACCACAAGCGTAGACGCCAAGACTGTAGACCTCTCTATTCCAATCGGCGTTTCTTACCAGTTTGACAATGTTGTCATCGACGGCCGTTACAACTGGGGCCTCACCAAGGTATATGAGAACAGCGACTACAAGAACAGCGTATTCCAGATTACCGTAGGTTACAAGTTCGCCCTCTAATCCAGTATAGAGCTTAACAACAATGGGGACTATCCGCCGCTTGGTCGGCGTATAGTCCCCATTTTCTGTATCAGCATTGGCGTTACTTTCTGCCTTTGCCTCGGTTGGCTCTCTGTTCACGGTATTTGGCTTTCTGCCTTGCCGAGCCCGAGCCGTGGGCACCGGTGATATACTTTTTCTTCTTGGCTTTGGTCTTCACTTTACCGTCTTGACCGCCGTTGCCTTTGGGCGCGCTTCTGAACACAAGTCCGCCCTCGATGATATCGTCGATGTCTGCCATAGTCTGTGACGGATTAATGATGGAACAAGCGCACACCTGTAAACGCCATGGCTATGCCATACTTGTCGCAGGTGTCGATAACATTGTCGTCGCGTATGCTGCCCCCAGCCTGTGCGATATACTCTACGCCGCTCTTGTGGGCACGCTCGATGTTGTCGCCAAAGGGGAAGAAGGCATCGCTGCCCAGTGCCACGCCCTTGTTCTGGGCAAGCCACTCACGGCGCTCTTCTGCGGTGAGAGGTTCTGGCTTCTCGGTGAAGAACATCTCCCAAGTGCCGTCGCGCAGCACGTCTTCCCACTCGTCAGAGATATACACGTCGATGGTGTTGTCGCGGTCGGCGCGACGTATGCCTGGCTTGAAGGGGAGCGCCATTACCTTGGGGCACTGCCTCATCCACCATGTGTCGGCCTTGCTGCCAGCCAGACGGGTGCAGTGGATACGGCTCTGCTGTCCGGCGCCGATACCGATGGCCTGACCGTCCTTGACGTAGCATACCGAGTTGCTCTGGGTATATTTCAGGGTGATGAGGGCGATGACCAGGTCACGGCGAGCCTCATCGGTGAAGGTCTTGTTCTGGGTAGGGATGTTCTCAAAGAGAGCTGGGTCATCGAGGCGTATCTCATTGCGTCCCTGCTCGAAGGTGATGCCAAAGACCTGCTTGCGCTCGATGGGCGCGGGCTGGTAGTCGGGGTCTATCTGTATCACGTTGTAGGTACCCTTGCGCTTGTCGCGGAGCACGGCGAGAGCCTCGTCGGTATAACCCGGAGCTATCACACCGTCGCTTACCTCGCGCTTGATGAGCAGGGCAGTAGCCTTGTCACACACATCGCTCAGCGCCACAAAGTCGCCATACGAACACATACGGTCTGCACCGCGGGCACGAGCATAGGCACAAGCAAGGGGCGAGAGTTCGAAGTCGACGTCATCAACAAAGTAGATGTGACGCAGCGTGTCGGTCAGGGGCAGACCGATGGCAGCACCGGCAGGGCTCACGTGCTTGAACGACGCTGCGGCAGGCAGACCTGTGGCAGCTTTGAGTTCGCGCACCAGCTGCCAGGAGTTGAGAGCGTCAAGGAAATTGATGTAGCCTGGGCGGCCGTTGATAACCTGGAGGGGCAATTCGCCTTCCTCCATAAAGATACGGGAAGGCTTCTGGTTCGGATTACATCCGTACTTAAGTGCAAGTTCTTTCATCTTGTGAGTATTATATACTTTCGGGTGCAAAATTACGAAAAAAAGATTACACCCCGTGGTTGACATACAGTATTTTTTCGTATTTTTGCACCCATATTGTTTATGAGCAATTATCAGATGTTATGAAACGGGAGTTAGAGACACTTCTCAGAGGATTGGAATCGGGCATCGTGCGCCATGTTGATGCCCGCCGGCTGTGGCAGCTGGTCACTCACGGCCGCCGCCCATCAGACAAAACACTCGACCGACTTGCGCTGCTTGCCGGCTTTCAGAACTGGAAAGACCTGTGCGAGGCTATGCGTGGCGAGAGCGACGCTGCCTTCGGTTTTGAAGAAGAAAAGGAGAAGCCTCGCTCGTCCCAGCCATAACGGGGGACGGGCGAGGCTTCCCGGTTTATCACAGACAGCTTGCCGGCCTTGCGACAAGCACTCTTGCTACAAGTCTATTACATCACCGTCATCGGGTACCACTATCCCACCCTTATACTCCTGGGCAGCCTCGTCGGCATAGCGCTGGCGGCGGGTGTCAAGGTGGTCGTCTTCGGTGTGATAGAGTATCAGATGCCGTGCTCCGAGCTCGTGGGGCATTAATGACCAATGTCTGGGTTAAAGTTCCTGTGAATATCCCCATAGACAACAAGGCACTTGCTGCCTGAGAATTCGTATATGGAATGTTTGACCTTATACATGTGACATCCTTTCCCAGTATGGCCGTAGAACACGTTGGATATATGTCACGACTTCAGAGAACGTCGTTTCTTCTTTTGTTATCTTTCGCAGGAATGCCTTCCATCTGACTTGCATCTGATTGTTTTCTGCAAAGTCTGTTCTGAAGAACATTGTGTTGGCATCGTATAGAGTATGTCTGTTCTCGAAAGTCCTTATTATCGCCTCTTGCAGCGTTTCACGGTCATATTTCTCTTTTGACAGAAGGTTGTAGAGGTCATAATAGTCTTTCATCCGGCTGCTCTGATCTGCGAGGTCGATGACAGCATGCATCTTCTCTGCAACAACAGTTTCAATGGAGTAAGCGAGGATGTTGGGTACAGGCAGATGTTCCAGCAACAGAGGATATTCAAGATTGACAGGGCTTGGGGTAACCACATCCCCGAATCCTATATCCATTGTCATCACCTGGAATATAGTGTCCATCCTTACAGGTATGCTTAATCGAACACCGTGATAATCCTTGAACTCCGTGATGTTCTGTGCCGTAATATGTTCTGTGTCAAACACTATACCATCCTCCTCGCATGGAATAGAACAAATTTCCTTGAATGCGGCAATGATGGCAGCACCTTCATTGCTGATGTCATGCCCGAGGAAGTCAATGTCCAATGTCGGACGCGCGGCAAATCTTTCGAAAGCATACAGAAGCGCACCGCCTTTCAGATAGAAATTGTTGCGGAACCTCGTTTGCGACATTCTGTACAACAGACGTTCCTGGAAATAACGAGTGAGAACTGTCTGATAAAAAACCTCCTCCTTTTGGGCTACATTCAAAAGCTTGGTTCGTATTGACTTGCCGTAATTGGTTATATGATATTGATCATAGTTTTACCTGAAGATATTTTTCAAGAATAACGCCCACCCTCAACTGACGGGCATAGTCCATCAGACGGCTCAGGTTTCTGTCGGATCGTCCAAGGTAGTTATTGATAATTTCCGAACACACATCGATGCCAACTTTGTTCCTGAACTTTACAGCATCGCACACACATCGCTCAACATCATATAGCTTGATGTTAAATCCGTCGATAGTCGCCTCTGTAATACCTATGTTCAAAAGCGACTCCGAATAATAATGTATCTCGACTTGCGGAACTGAAGGTACAGCAATCTTCCTGCCTCTTTTTACGGCGATATGATAGGCCTGTGGCATGGAGGTCGTAAGATGATGTATGCTCCATGCTGACCAAAGGCATAGAATGCCATGCGGCACTACGGCCTCAATGTCAATCATGTCCAGACTCAACTGCTCCGCATTGGCATATACCCCACGACGAATCTGAATAAGTTCGCCCTGACGCACCCTCTCCAGCATCTTATAGTATGCTGTTCTGCCATTCTCCTTTATGTCAGCAGAAATGATATATGTACCTCGTTCATTCATATAAGAACTCTTGAAATTCAGTACAAATGTACTACAAATAATTTTAATTGTAGTGCTTTTGTACAGAAAACTTTATCAGAGATACCTATTTCACTGAAATTCGGACATAACTGGAATGTCAAGGAGGCTTTTTTATCCTCTTCAAGTCCTTTTTGCTTTCATAAGCCGATGATGTTAGGTTGCAAAAGTCTTACAGGACAGCAATAATAGTCTATCCGCCTTGGGATAGGCCCTCCTGCTACAACTCTATCACATCACCATCATCGGGTACCACTATCCCACCCTTATACTCCTGGGCAGCCCCGTCGGCATAGCGCTGGCGCCGGGTGTCGGGGTGGTCGTCTTCGGTGTGATAGAGTATCAGATGCCGTGCTCCGAGCTCGTCCGGCACTCGTCCGGCATCGCGCGCCGTGCTGTGGCTCTTCTCATAGGGATACCCCAGTTCGGGATAACACAGCAATTTATCAATATCACCGCAACCCAACCATGTCAAAGGCATAAGTTATGCTTGTCATGATACTGTTTCATGATTCAGGTTTTCCTGACTCTGTCATCGTGTCACCCCGAAATTCTTCGTCAAAGAGTTTAGCTAATACCCCGACCTACTGAAGTAGTCAGGAGGGCTGACCAGATAAATCTGCAAGAAGAGGTCTTGAATTACAGTCGCTTAAAAATACCAAATGGCAATTTTTTGTAGACGAAAGCAAGGATATTCCATCGTTTTGTGACATAGACTTTTGACTTCTTTTTACGGATGGCTGAAATGATTTGATTGGATACTCTATCGACAGGCATAACCCAAAACAGACCTTCTCCCTTTGCCATGGCTGTATCAACAAAACCTGGCCTGATGTCTGTCACGGTTATACATCCACCGTTCTTGAAAGCCTTTTTCCTAATTGCTTCCATATAATTTATTTGGTAAGCTTTAGTTGCACTATAGGCAGGTGCTGTTGGTTCGCCTCGCAATCCGCCAACAGAAGTTATGGCTACAAGGTGACCAAAACCTTGTTTTTCAAAAATGCAATAGAACCTATCAATAACATAAGTCCAACCTACGACATTAGTATCTATTGTAGGACGTTCAATTGCGTAGTCAAGCGTGGCATTAATGTCACCAACGCCTGCACACATAATGACAAGATCAAAGTGTGTTAACTCTTTGTGAAGTGTATTAATCGCATGTTCGATCTCTTCTAAGTTTGCAACATCTGCTTTTGCAATAATAGTTTTGGACGGGTATTGTCGACTTAATTTATCAAGTAGGTTTGCTCGACGTCCTACGATACCAATGCGATTATCTGCATTGGCATACTTCTCAAATAGGGCTTTACCAATTCCTGAGGTTGCTCCGATTATAACAATATTCATACTGTACTTTTTTTGCGCAAAGTTAATACTTGACCATTAAATACAGTACGTATCTTAGGACAAAACGCCATTGTAGAGGCAAACTCTCAAATTGTTTTGAGAGTTTATTCCCCGAAAGTAATTTCCCTACGTATATTGCTTATTGTTGTAGGTGTAACTTTTAGATAAGAGGCAATATCTTTCAAGTTGATGCTTTGAACTAATTCTGGACAACGAAGTAGCAAACGTTTATATCGTTCTCTGGTTGTCATACGATAGGTATCAAGATATTGTGCATAAATTTGAGTAAAAACGCTATCGGACATAGCCTGTTTGAGGCCTTCCATATGTAAAGTATCTAATAAGTTCTCCAGTTCTTTCCCTAATATTTGAAATATCTTACACGGAATTCCTGCCACAATGGTTGTTTCTGTTTTTTTGCCAGAAAGACAATTCGGATAGCTCGCAACGAACTCCCCCTCGAAAGCAAAGCCTGTACAATAATCTTTACCTTCCTCATCATTATGCACCATATACTTGAAGTATCCACGCTCCACATAAGCCACATACTGCGACGGATTACCAACCTCCTCAAATATCTCGCCACGCTTCATTATGCGTGTCTTCCCATGGTCTATGCAGTAAACACGCAGAAACTCTAAATCGAGTCCATCTTTATAGAAGTTGAAGGGCTTTTTCAATTGGGGCTTATTTTGCATCGTCAGTAGTGGCTATTATTGTCAGTACTCTATCAATAACTGCGACTGCCTGTCGCAGAATTTCATCATCCTTAATTCATATCTTCTCCTGACATATACGACAAGAAGTTGCCGGAATTCGTCAGAGTCCAACAGACTCATTATAGATTCATTCAATATCAAATCCCATATCTCGCACAAGTTGCTTGACAACATTGACTTTGACGGTTGAAGCATCCTCTTTATCATAGAGAAGAAGAAAAACCACATGACCGTTTTCCACATCAGTAAGGACATTGAAGGTAATGACCCTTGCTCCTCCAGATTTACCTTTGCCTTTAGCTTTGATAGCCATACGGATTTTGCGTATGTTTTTTGTAATTTCATCGCCTTGCAAAGGATTGTTCTTTATGCTTTCAAGAAACTCCTTGTAATCTTGCTTAAAACTTGGATATTTCTTAGCAAGACGTTTTGCTTCTTTTGCAAAGTCGTC
>ULYL01061640.1_pt1 | contig 35510 bp, 33 predicted proteins | sample 1962211 | NCBI WGS metagenome assembly ULYL01 (sample SAMEA4835864, study PRJEB28245) | human gut metagenome | biome: gut microbiome; material: fecal sample | place: Denmark | collected 2008
ATAATATGGGTTGTGAAACTGTATGTGTAAAATTACATAAAAATTATAATTTTAAAAATACAGCTAATGAACCTAATGCCTATGAAGAATTTTGTTATAAAATAATAGATGAAATGAAACTTATAAATATTAGCACTATATTTATAAGTAATGAAGAATATTCTAGAATTATACCAGGTTCTATATGGCTAGAGTGTTTTAAAAATATTATACAATATGCTCACAGTAAAGATATTAAAGTAGGATTTTCTATGAATCAATGGGACAAGTCTATAAAAAATATAGATTTAGAACTTTTAAATATGATAGATAAACCTTATGAGAACTTTTATCCTTCATTAAATTGGAAAGACGAAAAATCTTCTTTGTCTGATTTACCTATGATGATTAATACAGTTTATACTAGATTATTAAAGAGTAAAAAAATACTTATGGATAGAAAAACTAATGCTGAATATGGTATTTCTGAATGTGGTATTGCTCGTTGTACTAAGGCATTGAGGTATCCGTATGAGTTCAATGCTGATAATTTAGGAGATAAAGATACTACAGGAAATATTTTTGACCTGTTTTGGAGAGCTATATTGGAGGGAGCAGAAAAGGCAGGAGTTTATAATATAGCTAATTGGTTTCTTGATGAAAGTGAGTCTTCAGATATTAAAAAAGATACTATTAATTTTATATTTTGTAAAGTATGGTAAGTAATATTAATTGTATAGAAATTCAAGTTCCACAAAGTGGGAATTTTGATAGAGAGATAAAACTGGTAGCAGAAGTTAAAGCTGTATTTGGTTTTATTATTAAAGTTTTGTTTGGCAGACCTATAGATACTAATTATAGTATTTATAATAATAGTGAAGAATTGATTTCATGTATTCAAACAGTTAGTACAAATAATGTGTTAAGCGATAATATGTTTCAACTAACCAAAATGACTAATAATATAGCTGGAATAGATATTGGTATTGCTAAAAAAGGCAATAAATATTATTTGTATTGCAATGAACAGTGTACCTTATATTGTTATATAATTCAAGGAAGTTATCCAATACTGGTTCCTTTAGATATTCCTATAACAGAAGGATATGAGATAGTACAATCTTTGTCAGAAGGAAAATTTAATAAAGTAAATAATAATTTCAGAAATATACCTAAAGGTGAAATTTCTGTATTAGCTAGAAATCCTTATATGAACATTTCAGACGATAATCTAAAATGTGACTGGCAACATATTGGAATGTTTATCAAGTATGATAGAGGTTTTGTAAAAATTCCAGTAAGCATTACTTCTAAATCAATAATTATACTATTAGATAACGAAGGATATACTAGTCAGGTTTTAGTATCTTTTAGAGATTTTGTCTATAATAATGTACGATATTTTAGATGCTTTGCGAAAGCATTTTTCTCTAATAATGAAAATGTAAATATTCCAAACATTTTTATAGATAAAGCTAATAGTTGTTTATATATAGATTCTAATGGAGGTAAAACTACAATTTTAAATAATAATGTTGAATTTAGTCATGTTACTGATATAGATACATCTACTTTAGAAAAGGTAGATGTGGCTACTAATATTATAAGTGATACGTCTTTATCTCCTATTGAAAATCATACAATAGGATTTGATAAAGATACTAATAATATTTTTGTTTCTTATAATAATATATGGCATAATCTATATGTACCAGTTATAAATACTGAAAATAAAATATACAAATACACCATAAAAGAAAATGAGAAATTTTATATTAACATTCAATCCATAGATAGCACAAACAGTACAGATGATGTCACAATAAGAGGATATTACTCTAAATCTGAGAGTTCTATTGGTATATATGATAACAGAGATAATACAAAAAATAATATTAGTGTTTTTATTAAAGAAGGTACTATTTATATTAACATTACATCTTCTGTACATTATATATCACGTTTTTGGTCTAATATGAATAATAATGCTAGATTGAAACAAATTGATAATATTCCTGACTCTGCAACAAAATTATCAATATCATATAGCATTGTTGAAAATTATTCGGACTATAAAGGTTCCTCAAATTTTATATATTATGCTAAAGATATAGATGCTTATGTATATACAACTGTTGATAAATATTATAATATAATATATCATCATTTAAACGGAGATATTGTTGATAAATTATCTGGCTCTTTTTCCAATAAGCCTAAAAATGTAAAAGTTGGGTATCAGTATTTCTGTACTGACAAACAGACATCAGAAGGTGCTTCAAATGGTATTGTTATTTATTATAAAGGTAATAATGTTTGGGTAGATTCTTTAGGTAGAACTATAGAATAAATCACTACTGTCTAGATAGAACAAGAACTATTATAAGCTAATTGATACTAACATCAATGGCTTGTCAAAAGAAGAAGATATAGATAAAGATAAGAAAAAAGATAATGATAATGTAAACAATAAAAAACAAGATAAAAAGAATTCTCCAGAACAATATATAACTTTTATAAAATGGGGATTTAAGAAATAGTGCTTAATATTGCTCCTTTCTTATAAAAAAGGTGCGTTGTGGACTTATGGCGCACCTTTTTTCATGAAATTCTAAGTATTTTATATAGACCTATTAAGTAAATTTGTTATTACCCTGCATACATAAAGAATAATATATATCTTTGCATCAGCTTCAAATATATGGAGTTCGGTACATTTTTCTTTTACTAAATAAACGGATAAAGTAAAATATCCGCAGAAAAACCGTATATTTGCAGCAATTTTTAATTATTATATATTTTAATTTATGGAAAAGTGTTATTTAGTTATGGCAATAGTGTTGCCAGTCTTAAATGCTCTACTGTTTGTGGTAGGGATTGCTTATTACGTAGTCAAGACAGTAAAGGAATAGTCTTGATGTACGCATTTTACATCGCTGAGCCACATTCTGGGTATGTGGATAGCAAACATATAACTCGAATGAGCGATAGCTTCCATTCTAGAAGTAAACTCATTTTATAATAGCTGCCTGCACCAATCCACCAAGCAAGTAGCAAGCCTCCTCCCCATACATATTTATCAAAAATTGTTCAGAAATATGCTGAACCACATGCAGCATTTCGTGGCTGAGGCTGTTCATATACTCCGACCTCGAACTAGCCCACCCAATCACAACCACCGTTTTTCTCATATCAACATTAGAATAGGTTATCCCTTTATTCGCTTCACCTTCGAGCACGAGATTACAGGCATCTTCGAGAGGAATGCCGCTGCATCCCAAATCCCGAAGATACCTTCTAACCTTCATGGCATCCTTAGAATGAACATCACACATTACATGTACCGTCCAGTCATACCTTTCCAAGTAAATCTCCTGCTCAGTCATTCAACTAATCAATAATCACTAATAATTAATCACTAAAGAATCTCCTCCCAAGGAATGCCCACACCATTAAACGATGTGTCAGCATAGAACCTATTGAAAATGAAACCATCCTGCTGATCCTCATCATCCACGTAGTCCTTGATGAACTGAGCCATCTGCTTCTCCTCCGTGATAGACGAGCCATAGAAATCAGCCAAGCACATATGTGCGATGTAAACCGCATCATAGCCCACATTGTTCTCCAGCACAATATTGTTCTTCTTCAAGATGTCCTCAATATCATCCTTGCTCATCATGCGGATGGGCTTACCGTTCTTCCGCATCTGCTTTACTGCCCACTCGCACATCTTCTTATTGAAATGCCAGCCGTTGTATCTCAGGTAAGCCCTCATTTCTTCCGGCTGATAATCGTAGGCGTTCAAAGATTGTCTGTATTTTGTTCCCATAATCTCAATCGTTTAAAATGAAAAGAGTGAAGAGGAAAAGCAAATGAATTTTTCACTCTTCGTTCTTCACTCTTCACTTAATTAGTAATCTTCTCCGTAATCACTTCTGTAATCACGTCCACGGTCTTCACGTTGGCGCATGTCGTCGTACTCTTCATGCTCTCGCATACCACTTCTGCCTCCACGACCTCTATAATCGGGCATGCGGTTGCGCTCGCCGTATCGGTCACGTCTGCCATCACGCTTCATTTCGCCCAGGCAGTTCATAGCCTTATCCAAGTAGCGCAAGCCCTTCTCCACGTTCTCATACAAGCCATCAAACTTGTCTTCTGTAATCTCAATCATTACCATAATATCATAAGATTTTAAAAGTGAATAGATAGGGTAGGAGATTACTTGCTTGCCACCTGTTCGAGCAATCCCATCATCCTGTCAAGCTTTCCCTCCATGCCAGAAACCTTGCCTTCCAGCTTGGAAATCTTCTCAGCCTGTTCCTTCTCCTTGGCTATCTGGGGGTTGAGTTGCAGTAGCATTCCCTCACAAGATTTAACGACTCTCTCATGGTAATCTACGCTCTCCAGTATCGCCTTGGATTGTCTCAGCATTGCATCGACCTCTGCACTCATGGCTTCCTTGCTATCGCTTACCACAAGATTCTTGTCGTTCGCTATCTGTCCGTTAGCAGGTAGCTGCTTGAAATCCGCCTCTTCGTCACCCAGCTTCACCCTAACGTCCACCACAGTCTCCATAGGTTGAGGGGTGAAGCCATTGTTGAAGGATGGGTATCTCGTCTGAGGGTTGCTAACCGAAACAACCTGACCGATCCTCAAGCTAGGGTTTTCACCCTTGTCGAGCACATAGAATAAAGAATTTGTTCGTAGTCCTTGAAACATAATGTAATCTCCTATTATCTATTCTTGTTAAACAATACCCGTCATCAGCTGAAGGGTGTTAGTATCTCGCTCGAACCAGAGCTGAACCACTCCAGTTCCCGGCACGTCAGCAACCGTCAAAGCATCACCATTGAATTTGGTTACAGCTTGGGTTGCTCCGTTGGTCTCGAAAAGGATAGGCAGCGTACCTGTCGTTCCTGTCGGAATAGCCTGCATCAGATTCACGAAAATCGTTCCCCTGTAGTTGGTATTCACGAAGGCGTGGTTTTTAAAGGTGAACACCACATTGGCGGTATTCACCTTCACGCCAGTAGAAGCGATAGCCGCCGAACCGTTACGATTCACCCAAGTAAAAGGTCTTAACCATAACATAGCAGCCTCCTTTCTTTAACCCCAGAATCCTGCACCGTTAGCAGCATTCAGTCCATACAAACCAGCCTGATAAGCAACGCAGTTAGGAACCGCAGTGAATGGGCTGTAAGGGGTGGTTACTGTCTCTGGCAGCTTGCACTTGATGCCTGCCACCTCACTCTGCAAACCAGCCAATACCTGATTGATAGGTGCCACAGCCTGACTCACGATTTGTGAAGTCATAGCAGAAGCCTTGAAGGTACTGTTCTCCTCACGAAGAGAATCAATCTTGTTCTGCATTTCACGCATCTCAGCCTGCTTCTGACCGTCAACGATGGTCTGAGTACTCTCCTTGATGGCGTTGTGCAAGTCGCAAGTCTGTCGCTGGGTCTCGTAAGCAACGTTAGAGAAGCCACGCTCCTGACCTACAGCCACATTGTTGATGGCATTCTGCAAGGTTCCAGTCTGCTGACAGATAGCCAGACGGTTCTCGCAGCAGCAGTTTGCAATCTGCTGAGCAATCTGCATATTACCCTGCTGCAAAGCATTGATGGTCTGCATACCGCTCATGCCCACCTGATTACCCACGTTCTGAACCTGAGAAGTCAAGGCAGAAATAGCATTCTGAATCTGACCTTCAGTACAGTTGAGCTGAGTAGCGAGATTACTGAGTGCGTTACGATTACCGCCGATGGCATCCATCAAGAGGCTACGACCGTAGTCATTGTTAATCTCGTTAGCGATACCGCCACGACCGTTGCCGCCGAAGCCGCCCCAGCCATTGCCACCCCAACCCATAAGGAAGAAGAGGAAGATAACCCACATGAACCAGCCGCCTTCACCGCACATTCCGTTGTTACCCTTCATGGCGAGAAGCACATTTGGATCTACACCCTGCTTCTGGAGCAGAGGAGCAAGAAGTCCAAGCATTCCGTTTGAACCTCCGTTTTGGTTTTCACCAAAGATGTATGTCTTAGATTCTGACATAATAAATGATAGATTAATCGTTTCGTTCACTATTGAACTTGGTGCAAAGTTACGAAGAACCTTGCACCCTGCCTAACTATGCTCAAAATATTTTTTTAGCAAGTTAAGCCCCAGTTCCTCAGCATTTTATGCTGAGTCATTCTCTGCTCATTTATTTAGTAAAAATCTAAACTATTCAGAAATTGCTCTCAAACCGATACAATCTATCAATATTATCTGTACCTTTGCACGAAAATGAGCTAAATTAAGGAAGAATTTTAATTTTATCAATTATGAGCAAATATAAATTGAACATTTATCAAATTCAAGAGAAAGAGACTCTTGATGTAAACTTAATCAGTCTTAAAGACAAGATTGAGGCTATTATGAAAATTGACGAAACAGTGTCTAATGCTCCAGCAGCATGTTTTGAAGAAAATGAAGAAACCCCATTTGCTATAGCTTACAAGAAAGCTAATGGCGAAGTGGTTTTCTATTACCCAGAGTAAGTTTAAAAAAAGGAGTGAGCACTAAGCCCACTCCTCATTTAATATTTATTCCAGCCTATCCAGCTCATCAACCGCATCCATCATGATCCTGTCAATATTCTGATTAGCGAAGTTGATGCTCTCGGTATCGCTCGCCTTATCCCTCATCTTCTTCCATCGCTTCATCTGTTTCTCTGCCAGCTCGATTACTCTCACCTTGGCAGCTTCCTTGGAGTTTTGAAAGTGGAAATACTCACCTATATTCGTGATTCTTTTATCAATCGGAACGTTCTTCGATTTCAGGCGGTCCACGTTCGCCATGGTCTTCTCCATTTCATCCTTGTAGTTATACCACTTGCTCTTGGTTCTCTGCAAGCTGCTCTGCTCGTTTGGAGTATAGAGAAGAGAGCGAAGGAAAGGAATATCCTTGGTTTCCGTGTCGCTTCCGTGCTTGATAACACCGATAGCACGCTCTGTAAAGGTAGCAGCGCCACCGCCTATACCACCGATGTAATGATTCAGCATACTAGGGTTCGTCACCATATCCAGGAAACTATTACCCAGCATATCCTCATTACCCTTGGCTACATCGTTGGTCTGGGCATTCACCCATTTATTTACAGCCATATACCCGTCAGGCGTGCCTTTGTAGGCTCTCTGCCAAGCAGGGGAATTTTCATTCCAGTCACCACGTCTTTCAATCGGCGCACCCTTCCAGTCGGTGTTTAACTCCCATTCCACGAAAGGAGATAGGGCAGAAGGAGAGATAGCCTTGATCGTCTCGTTCAATGGCTCCTTGCCAGCCGAAGAGTTACCGAGATAGTCCATCACCGGCACAAGCTGTGACATGCAGCCCACGGCATCCAAGGCAGGATTCTTCTGTCCGCTTACGTTTGGCGAGAAGGTCAAGCCAGCCGCCAAGTCACCCAGACCATAGAAAGCTCTCAACTCGATGGCAAGCGGAATTGTTACGAACTCACCACCGCCCTTGTAGATGCAGAGATTGTTTCTTCTCACGTAGTCAGGCAGCTCTCCGTATGGGTCCTTCACGCCCTTTCTGTCCTTCTCGTCCTCGCTCGAAATCAGCACATTGTTACCAAGTGCAGCCAGCGCACCGAGAGCAAAAGGAATGGCAAGCATATTGATAGAAGTACCCACAGGATGATTCTTCAAGTTCTTCGCCAGAAGATTGGTACTCTGAATACCGGCATTGAAGAACATAGAACAGTGTCTGAGATAGCTAGCCGTAAATCCGTAAGCCCATCTTGCAGCCGCCTTGCCTCCAGTCATTTCTCCGTTCTTGAAACTCTTGATGGCGTCACCGCTACCATGGCGGTTGAAGTTGGTAGATACCTCCTTCGCATCATAGACCGAACGGATGATAGAACGGTTACTGTCTCGGCTCGCACAGTAGGTAGCGAATCGGGCGATATTCTCAGCCACCTCATTGATGTTCGAAAGATTTCCGAAGAAGAAGTCACGAAGGGCAGCACCGCCCTTGTCAATCTTGCTTCTTTCGCTCTTCACATCTTTTTTATACTCCTTGGTCCAGTCCTGCATATTCTTGATCTGAACCCAACCAGTTTCGCCGCCGTTCTCCATAAACTCCTTGAAATATCGCTGAACCTTGTCGCTCATATCGAGCGTGCCGTTGCGATACTTGGCAAACAAGCCCAAGCCTGTTGTACCGCTCAAATCCTTGAAGCTGATGGTAGAAGCGCCCTTATAGAAGCCCAGCTGTGCATAGTACTTCGCCCAAAGCGCACCATATCTTGCACCTTCCTTGGAAGTCACGTTGCTCGATGCAAACTCCGCATCACGCATGATGTTTCGCATCACGAACTCAGGGTTATAAGATGTACACAACTGCGCCATCATTCTTGAAATAGAACTCAGAGGCTTCATGATACCCTTGGCGCCCGAGTTCTCCAGCAATCCATTCAGCGCCTGCGCTGCTCTAGGATTACCATTAATAATAAAGGTATGGGTCCTTCCGGCAATCTTCACATCTACGATATGCTGCGATTTATTCTCTGCTCTTTGGAACTTATAGCCGATTCTTCCTCTTCGATACACCTTTGTCGCCAACCCCTTTGATTCCAAATCCTTCATTTCCATATTGAAGTCTGCTACTATCTGATTTATTTCATCAGCCGTAGCGTCCTCGGGAATGTCTGGATAACGCTCCACGGTGGTGTGGGTGATAGGGTCATCGGCGTACCAAACCCTAGTCTCCGTCACAAGATTATTGTTCGAGTTGTTTCTTACGAATCTTGCAAATGCCTGACGGATAGCGTTCATACCGCCATTCTTGATAGCTCTGTTACCCATTGCCCCAATCTGCGCCAGCACGTTTGTCTCACTCAGATACTTGTGTCCTCTCGCTCTCATGATCGTGCTTCCGATGTAACTCTTCGGGTCGCCCTGCTCAGTAATGTAGCCATAAGTATCTTCTGCAGTAGCCTCATCATACTTTCTCAAAGGCACATACCAATTGAACATATCAGATACATGACCGTAAAGTTCTCTGCTGATAAGACCATTCTTGTAGTCAGTATCAATAGAATACTGGGTAGCAGCCTTCACCTTATCCCAATAGTCCTTAACAGACCCCTTCTTGATACTCTCCATCTTTGCTTCTGAATCCATCACGCTAGCGATAGCCTCAGCATCATCGTAAGGATCAGAAGACTTAGCCACTTCCTGTATAGCGTGAATACCCGAATAGTCATGTTCGCCAGCATCAAACTTATTGGCACTATCCACGTAGGTACGGATGAAATCGTCCATGCGCTCATAATAAGTCTTCAAGTCGATGTCTCCACGCTCCAATTTCTCGTCAAGGGTAGCTTTCTCGTTGTTCCAATCGAACTCCACAGTATCAGCTAGCTTCTTAGTCTTCTCGTTCATGCGCATATACTTCAAGGCATCACGCACATACAAGATACGGTTTCGCTCCAAGCCATGCTTGGTAATCATATAGAGATTGAAGTTTCTGATCTTCTCATCATCCTTCTTGCCATCGAAAGCATCCAGTACGTCAGCCATCGCCTTATCCAGAGGCTTCATTACGTTACGCTCAAACATCTGAGCCGCATCACTCATCGCACCCTGCATGGTGTTCTGCAGTATATAAGGATTCTCAGAAGAGGCAATATCCTCAATCTTCTTGTCTGGCACAATCGCATTCATCAACTTCTTCAACGAAAGCATATTGTCCATATAGCTCTCGGTGAACATATAGCCATGTTCATCAAGCGAACTGTGGTATCTGTCAAGTGCCGTGCCGGCAGATGGGGTAGTGCGGAAGTGAATCTGTCCGTCTGTAGCCTCATCCCACTCGCTCTTTGTAAGAGTTTCCATACTGCGAACCTTGCCATCGTTGCCGTAGAACATACCATCATGCGTCACAACAGCAGGCATACGTTCATGGTCGAGACGGTATTTCACCGCCTCGGCTCTCATCTTCCAATAAGGATCATTCGGATTCTTCTGCAAGTTTTTGCTCAACCAGAGCAGATACTTCACATCTTTAGTATTAGGAGCAATACGATAACCGATTTCATGAAGGAAATCAGATACCTTATTCTTGATACCATTCCAGAAGCCAGCTTCACCCTTGCCATCCTCGGCGAGTCGGGCGATACCTTCCTCAATGGCATCATAGATATTCAGAGGATTGAACTTTCTCTCCTCATCCACCAGCTTCTTCAAAGCCGCATTCTCAGGCTTATCCAAGTCGTACCATACTTCACGAAGGAACTTATCGAATCGTTCATCACCAAACAACTCTCTCATTCCCTTGTGTCCAACCACCTCATGCCAGATAGTCTTTTCTGCAGTATATCTGTCGTGGATATTAGGCATGTAAAGATGCACCTCGCCAGTCTTCTCGTCATACCAGCCAGTTATCTTTCTGCCTTCCTCAATAGCAGCCTTTGCCGCCTTGTTGGTGATTTCATCAACCGATGAAACCATCTTCACCTTGCCGCCAGTCTTCTGAGCAACCATCTTCACATGGCTCTCAACCGATGAAGTAGGGTAGTTAAAAGTCTTCTCCTTATTAAGACGTTCCTGCTCCTCAGGGTCAGTTACCTTTTTGTTAACAATCTCATCGTTAAGTTCTGCTCCCTTTTGGAATACACCATAATCAAGATTCCTGATTACGTTCTCTAAAGCCTTGTCTAGTCTGTCAAGCGCACTAACCTTTGGAGGAAAACCGAGCATTTTTCTAACGGCTGCAACAATTCTTCTGAACCATCCCTTTGCAAAAGGAATCTGTGCAGCGATTCTTCTCCATGTAGGATTTGCAAGCTCCGTTATCATTTCGGCAGGATTTGTTAGCGCATAAGGCTTTGCTCCCTCAAAATGCCTCTTATAGTAAGAGTTGATTTTATCGTACAGATCAACCACCTCTTTTGCCGCCTTCCTTTGGTTATCGTTAAGCAAGTCACCATAACCTTTACGATAAAGGTTTATAATATCCGATGTTGCAACGTGCAACATTTCGTGGCAGATTGTAGAAGCAAGTTCTTGTTTGCCGAATTGAATTGAAGATAAGAAGTCGGTATCTATCAATATGTAGTTCTTTGGGTGATAATAATACCCTTCAACATTGACCTTTGTATAAGCCTCACCTTTCAACTTTGTTCCAAGAACATCAACTATGCCTTCAATGCGGTCAAAAATCTTTTTAACGTCAGCATCGCTGTTGTAGTCATTAAAAATCCTTTCAACCTGTTCTTTGCTAGCCCAATCTCCTTCTTCGAGACCATACTTTAATCGGATATTATTGAATCTTTCGAGAAGATATTCTTTAGCTCTTTGAGCAGCTGCCAAAGAGAGTGCCGTTTTTTGGTAATCTGAGAGTACCCCTTTTCCGCTGGATACTCGCATACTAACCCCTTGCGAAACTTCATCCGTTCCTCTGGAGTCATTTCCTTCGGCTGTTTCGGTGCCAATAGCTCTTTTGATTTCGTTGATGTCTGATTTCCTGTTGAATCCATATTTCTGTTCTATATCTTTAAGTTTACTATCCAATGAGTCAATGACAGATTTTAGACCTTCATACTTTTGAATAGGATTTCCTTTTTTGTTATATTTAAAAGTATCAATATACTGTTTTGTAGCATATTTGTTTGCCTCTTTCTCTATGTTAGGCTTTTCAGAAGAATCCCCATAAAGTCTTTCAACCTCATCATCGAATCTCTTTTCAATCTGCGAAGATACGTTTTTATCTACATCTTCGGGAATGATTCTACCTTTCTTAACATCTTTTGTATCTGTTTTAGAATACTGCAAGCCTCGGTCCTCACGGAAGTGAGTGCCTTCATTCTCAGAAGTTTTGCGCTCTTCCTGCACCTTCACACCCATCTTAGACAGGCGATCCAGTACTGGCTTCAACTGCTCTGGTCTAAACTCAGCAAGCATATTGTTACCTCTTGTCTCGAAGTTATTGCCATTAACCAGTTTCAGCAAGTCATTATCCAAGAAGTACTTGCCGCCCTTTGCCTTGCTCTTCGGTACACGAAGTTCGTAGAAGTTTCCACGATTGTTGTCTATGCGCTTCACCTTCACCTCACCGTCCGATGAAGTAACCTCGTCAATACCGCCGTGCCATGATGAAAGCTCAAACTTATCTGCCACGCTGTTGATAGGCGCATCCGCAGTCAAGCCCTTAGGATCGAAGTAGTCCGGCATCAAGATACCTGTCTTCACCTCGCCAGTATCAGTTGTATATTTCACCAGCTGACCGCCCAAGCCATTGTTCTTGCTGTCAACCAGCGCCTGCATCAGGTTGCCAGTTACAATATAGCCATCCTTGCGGCTCTCGTTGCTGGTTAGTCTATCCCAATTATTAAGGTCTTGGTTCAATACCTTGATATGATTATCGCCCATACCGGCAGCCTGTTTGGTCATACGGTCGATAGAACCGATAACATCCACCTTGTTTTCACCAGAACCCACCTTGCCAGCAATAGGGAAGGTGATCTTTCTTCTGCCATCCAAGGTAGCAAAGGAAACCGTAGAGGCGTTAGGCGAGAAGTTATCCGTAATCTTGATATCAATGAGCCTTCCGTAACTATTGCCGAATCCGCTCAACTCGTTAGGATTGTTCATATCCGTAGGCAGAACGAAGGTTTCGTTTGTATCGAATGTATCAAGCACTCGCTCAAACATTTCAGCCTTAGCTTTCAGGTTCTTCACCACATCGTTCAGCTTATCTTTCTCCTGCTTGTAGATGTTGTCATACTGATAGCCAGCCATCTTCTCAATCTGCTCATCGCTCATGCCCGAATCCTTCTGGCCCTTCTTAGCATCCTTGATATACTTCTCCTTAGCCTTGGTAGCAACCTTCACCGCACGCTCCTCATACCTCTGAGTCTCGTCCGCAATCTTCTGATCGAAGTACTCCTTCACGGCAGTCTTCTTCTCAGCCTTGTATTCCTCCCAAGTCTTACCGCCAGTCAAGCCTTCCTGCGAAGCTTTTACCTCAGCAGCCTTCATAGGTTTCTTCAAGATAGCCATGTTCACCTTTTCTATATAGGTGTTGTCTGCAAAGGCATTATCGCCGCCTGGCTCTGCGCCCTGCTTCCAAACTTCCTTGCGGATAGTCTTAGCCTTCAATGGCAGCTCGGTAATCTCCAGGTCGTTCTCGCCCATTTCGTTGAGGCGCTGAATCTCGTTGGCGTAAAGCTCACCAATCTCCTGCAACATCTTCTCCTGCTCGCTTACTCTCAGCAAAGCCATTCTACCCAGCAACTTACTTGCGTCAGCACCAGCCTCTCCGTCACCGACACCACCGCCCTCGGCTACAAGTCTCTGTGGGTCGATGCGTGACAAATCTTCTCCAAGGCTCTTTTCCCATCCGAATGGGTCTGCCATACGAGCATAAAGGTCAAGATGCTCAGCCATATATTCCTTAACCACCTTATCACCATACTTGTTGGTAATATCGGCAACTTCCATTTCATTGAACTTGCTCTTCTGCGAAGAAGTAGTATTGGCATCAAGCGACTTCAACTTAGCCTTGAACATCATCAGCAGTCGCTGCTCGGCAGGAATCAGAGAAACCACATACTCGTATGCGCCTCTAGCCACCTGACCGGTTCGGTCGATACGTCCACGCATCTGAACCTCATCATTTACATCAAGCTGCTGCTGCGCCACGATCATCACACGCTTCTTCTGGTCCTTATACTTGCTCGAAGCATGCAGAGAGATACCAGTGGCAGCACTCTTATTCAGAATAAGCGCATCAATCTTGCCATCGTTAAAGTCGCGCGCGAGTTTCTTCTTGTCTGTATCAGCACGCTTCACCTTGGTAACAGTTCCGTTGTCGTTATAAACAAACTCGGTCTGTCTTCCAGTCAGCTCGCCCACCTTATAGCCTGCCTTCTCCAACTCATTCTTGATAACATCAATAGGGGAGAGGGAAAGACCTGTACTTGTCTGCTCAATCTTCTTTTCCAGTTCGTGATAAGCCTCAACTGCCTCATCACCCAAGTCTGAAAGATTGATGTAGCCGCTCTCGCTGTTATCCTTCGCATCCTTCTTGGTGTAGCGAAGTGTACCTTCAAGACCCTTTTTCAAGGACGTACCCAAGTCTGGTGCGTCCATTTCCTCGCCAAGTACGAAGTTGCCGGTCTGCGATTCGTTGGTATTGTTCAACGCAATCACAGGCTTCATTCCCTGCTTCAAATAGTCGATGGCACGCTCTGCGGCAGACTTGGCTTTCAGGGAGAGAAGCACCTGCTGAACGGTATTGAATGCCTTGCTTGCAAAAGGCTGATTCTTGATACCCAGGGCAGCAGTACCCTTCTTGATACCCATGGTAGATTGGATAGCTGCCAACTCGTCATTACGCTCATCAACGTAACTTGAAACATATTTCTTCTGGAAATTGATAATATCATTAAACAATCCGATGATACTATCATACTGCTCTCGCTGTTCCTGTACTCGCTCAGGATCATCAATAGCCTTCCAGTCGATGGTTACGCCAGTCATATCTCGCTCACGGCGAATCATCTGACCGCATTGTGTCAAGGTCTGGCTCATGATCTCCTGCAAGGTGGCGCCACCACGCTTCACCGCATCAATCAAGTCGGATGATTTCATACCGCCCTCGTTCATGGCAGTACGCAAAGCGTAGATAGGCATATTGTCTGGTCGCTTGGCAAAGGTAGCCGAGAAGAAGGTAACATTCTTTGCCTTCTGAATGATATGTTGGAAGTAGTTACCCTGACCGCTATTTCCACCAGCCGTGTGGCTTTCATCAAGAATAAGGTAAGCGTTATCCATCAGCTTCTCGATGGCATCACGTCTTCTTTGTCCGCTCAGGGCAGCAGCACCGAATTTCTTACCCTTCGCAAGCTTTTTCTCTTTTCGGGCACCATTCTCGTCAAACTCGTAAACACCATTGCTTACCTGGCTGTAAGTAGTCAATACATAATCGTACTCGTCTGGCAGCTTGCCGTTCTTTTCGATGTAGTCAAGCACTCGCTTCACCTCACTCTTAGATGGCAAGGAGAATACTACGTTTCCGTCTGAGTCGGTAATGGCAGCTTCCTTGGCACTACCGAATACAAATGGTCTCAGTTCTGGGCTACCAATATCCACCAAGTCACGATAGACATCGCTCAGCAATCCTGCGGTCTTGGTGAAATATACAGGAACCTGACCTTGCTTCTTGGCATATCTGATAAGCGAAGCAGCCTGTCTTCCCTTACCGATACCAGTCATATCGCCGATGATGAAGGCGTTTCCCTTCTTTGCCTGCTGCAAGGCAAGAGCTACAGAGTCAACCTGCTCTGCGGCAAGATGAGAATACAAATCATCCTTATCATTATAGCCCAGTTCGTCAACAAGGAACTGGTCGGCATCGCCCAGCTTTTCAAGGTTCTTGTTTACCGCCTCCTGCTGGTCGGCAGGCATAACAGCTTTCAGAGTGAATGGATTTCCACTCTTAGGGGTATAGGTAACTTTCTCTGTACTTAGTCCACGTACGGATTTGTCCACCCGCTGTAATTGTCCCCGTGGTCCGCTTCCGCTCCCGGTGCTGGCAGGTTCATCAGCACTTGGCTGAGTGTCATTCCGTCCAGTTCCTCCTGATCCAGCTCCTCGCTGTCCATTGGTTCCAGCGGTTGTTCCTTCGCTCTGAGAAGGCTCTGCCCCTGTTCCGTCTGCTCCAGTATCTCTATCAGAAAGTCTTCCATCTTCTCTTGGCTCGGTTCCTCGTTGATTCTCCAAGTCATCATGGGTTCCTGATACGGAAGATGTGTCAGATACGTCAGACCCTCGCTTACCATCTGGTTCGCTTCCTCCTCGTTCTCCTGTTCGTACTCCCTCTTTAGGAGTACCAGCAGAGCCTTGTTGATCAAGTTCTGATTGAGCACTTCTTGTTTCTCCTCCGATGGAAGAATCCATCCGTTCACCTCGTAGTATATCATCTTCAATTCGTTTATAAAGTTCGTCATAATCTTTCACGGTCTCGGCTCTAGCCTTATCCTTTACTGGTGGAAAGGCATTCTCGTTCAAGCGTCTTCCGTTTATTAATATAATACGTGTAGGATAGCTGGTTCCCTGCTTTGCATAGAGACCGCCATCCACATTAATCACGTCCTCCACATTATAGTGGCTATAGAGATAACCAAGGAAAGCCTTATCTTTCGGATTCAGACTTCCGTTCTTGGCGTATTCCGTCTTGCCGCCGATGATGATGGCTGCACGACCATCGTCCTTCATGCTCTCCAAGGCATTGATAGCCATCTGTCCTTCCAAAGAAGAAATTTTGTAGCCGTCATACTCCTTAGGGGTAGCACTACCAAATGGTGGATTTGTTACCACCACGTCAACGTCCTTGTCTGCAAAAGGCTGGGTTCCGTCCTGACTGGTCACGTTCTTGAAACTCTGTCTTCTCAGGTTCGCCAATCGCTGTGCATCAATATCGTTCACATGTATCTTATCCATTGGCAAGCCGATGGTAAGCATACCGTTGCCGGCACTAGGTTCCAGGGCGCTGTCAATCACCTTGCCGTTGCCCTTTACGTACATATCCGCAAGGAAAGCGTATGGGGCAGGGGTAGAATACTGCTGCTTCATCACTCGCTCAGAATCACGCTGGTTGAGGCTAGGCTGATTCTCATAGAGCGTCTTGATGCGTTCAAACTTCACGGCATCGTTGGTTGATTCAGAAGAAGCGATACCTCTTGCTCGCTTAACAATAGCTGTTTCAGCAAGCTCCTGAAGGTCTGTGTCCTTAATATCCTTCAAGCCAACTTTCTCAGCGATTTGTCTCAGCTCAACAATACCGTTAAACTTATGCTTGAAACCCAACTTTATGTTCACGGCATCAATAAACTTCTTCTCAGCCATCTTTCTTTCCTCAGCAGTCTTGGAGTCACCCACCAGATTCTCCTGATGCTTAGGCGAAGTCTTCTCGTAGTAGTCAGCCCATTCCTTCAAGCTCATACGCTGCTCGCCATCACGATAGCGGATATTCATCATCTGCTCATAGATAGCATCCACGTCTTCCTTCTTGAAAACCTTGGCAGCAGGCGCAAACTCCTTGCGCATTTCCTTCACCACGTCTTCAAGATTGTGCATACCTCTCTTGATTCTCAGGTAAGCATTCTCTGCCATGGCGCTCACCAGCTTAGGCAACACTTCCAGCTGTCTAGAGTTAAGACCGATGAACGAAGCAGAGATTTCATCCTTGCCGGCATTCTTGAGCATATCCCAAAGGTCATTAACCTTCTTGTTAGAAGCCGCTACCGCTTCATCGTCAGCAGTCTGCTGAGGCTTCTTTGGCTGTTCTGCTTTAGCCTTCTTCTCCTTCTCGAACCCTTCTGCTGCATTCTTGAAAGATTCCATTGGGTCTGCAGATGGTTCAGCTTTAGGAGTCTCAGCCTTCAATCCCTTGCGTTTAGCATAGATGCTTTCGTAGATAGCACAGTGTAAATCGTCTGTCACTTCTCCGTTCAGATAGTCCAAAGCCATATCCTTGGATAAATCGTCCACGTCTGCCTTCATAATCTCCTCCTCAGTCAGAGGATGCTCCTTCTTGAACTCTGCTGCAGCTGCCTCAATCGGGTTAAACTGAGGGTCTGGGGTTTCTTCTTTAGGAAGGAGTGGGAGAGGACCTTCTTCATTCTTGCTGTCAATATACTCAGTAACCTCATTCAGATCGCCAAACTTCTTGCCATCATACTCATAGTAAGACCCAGTGTACTCGCCCTTCTTGTTAGGCTCATCAACCTTGATAACCTCCTTGTCTCCATCAATCAGAATCTTCTGCTTCATGATAGGACCATTCTTTGATGGAGTCTCGGTTTCCTCGTCAGTCACCTCAATGCGACTTTCGAGTTCCTTGTTTACTAAGTCGTCTGGTTCCTCTACTCTTGGTCGTTCTGGTTCTGTACCTGTTTCTGCTGGTTCATTTCCTCCTGATGCTTCTTGTTGAGGTTCTTCATTGCCTGAAACATCATTGCTTCCTTCATTTTCTGAATGTCCTGTTCCATAATCTAGCCATTTTTTAAAGTTCAAATACTCATTAATTAACTCTTCCTTGGTAGGATCTGCCTCAAACATATTGCCCTCGCCAGTATTTCTAGCCTTAGCGATTCGGTTATATTCGTCAAGCAAATCTCTGAAATCAGAAACCTTGCCCTCCAAGGCTAAAGCCATCATCTGAGAGATAGAAGAGTAACGCTTAGCCGCATCCTCACCGAACATGTCTGGTGTTCTCAGCAGCGTATCAACCTTATTGCCACCCTGTCTTGCCTCATAGAGCAACTGTATAGCCTGATCAATCTCATCACGGAGAGAATAATCACCCAGCTTCATGTTGTCCATTACCGAGCGGATAGCGTTGATAGCCTTATTCTTCACCGTAGAGTCGATGCCCAGCATCCTGATAGTTTCTGGCTTGAAGATTGAACCTAAGAGAAGGTTCTTTACATACTCCCTGCCTTGTGCAGAAAGTCGCTCAGGACTATCCATCATCTGTGCCACCTCGTTCTGTCCGATGATGCCTTTATCTACTAACGTCTTTACCAAGTCATTTATTGCCTTGGAATTGTTAAAGAACGCATCAAGAGAGCCATTTCCTTCAATCTCGGCTACGATAGCGCCTACTTCGTCAGAAGTCAAGCTCTTAGCCTTGGCTACCGCCTGTTCGGTATTGCTCTGTGTCTTCTTCTCGTTTCTGTTGAATTTGGAGAAGGTAGCCGTATCGTATGGCAATCTCTCATCGGTCACCAATACCAGACGTGGATGCTCGATTCCGCTCTGCTCAATCTGTTCTCTTGTAAAGCCGAAGTTCTCGGCATTCTCCAGAAGGTCGTTGATGTATTCGCCATCCGTACCTTCCTTTGCAGCCTTCTGTCCTGCCATGGTTCTACCGTTGCCATCATAAACGATACCCTCGTCAGATACCACTGGCACCTGCTCGATAGCCATACCGTTATACTTCCTGGCAATCTGATCCGTATTCTGCTGAGCCGCCTTGTCGTGCTCATAGTCACGGTCGTTCACGGTTCTACCCTCAGCATCGGTAGGGAATCCCTCAGATTTCTTATAGTCATTATTCACATCGTGAGAAGGAGTAAGACTTTCAGCCGGCACAATCTCGTAGTGTCCTCTGATCTTGGTCTCTCCGTCAGGCAGCATTCTTGTGCGCTTGTTGCCTACAAGTCTAGGTGCATTCACAAACTTCTGTGCAGCCACGCTACCAGCTTCATGCGCACCCTCTGCCTGTTCGGTACTACCCACAGTCTCCGCAACCTTCTTGGCAGTCATAGCCTTCTTGATATTCTGAGCGTGGTCCAACTGCTTCTTGGCAGCTTCAATGGTCTGGTTCTTCAAAGCCTCCTGCTCCATGATATCGTTAGGCTCGGCGGTATAGTCCACCTTCATTTTCTCGGCATCCTTCAAAGCCTTCTCTGCCTTCTGAATCTGTCCGTCCACCACCTTCTCAGCATTCTCCCCGAAGTCCTCAGTAAGAATCTCCGCACTCTGCTCTGGAGTCATTTTCTCATAATCTGGTGTAGGTCTTCCCTTGCTGTCCGTAGCCATAGGAACGTCCGAGCCATCAGCAAACTTTCTATTAGGCTGAGGCTGCTCTTGTGGTACTAAGTCCTCATTTGTGGTATTATCTTTGCCCGATGTGGTGCCAGATGTGGTATCATCTTTGCCATTTTCACCCGATTTTGTGGTACTATCTTCCGATTTTGTGGTATTATCTTGTGGAGTTTCCTGCTCCTGCTGAGGCTTGGCAGCATCCAACATCGCCTGTTCCTGTGCCGCCTGATTGTAAGGCTCAGAGTTCTTCATCTGCAATCTCTGACGATATTCTGCAGCGAACTGGTCGATAGGCTGATTCTGGAAGAAAGTAACCTCGTCAGCCTTCACATAAACCATTTCCTTGGTGTTAGGGTCGAAGCAGACAAGCATATCACCGCTGCCTTCCTTGGCTCTACCTGTAGTCTGGTCGAAGGCAACATCACCCGAACCAACAAGAAGTGTTCTTCCGTTGCTGTCTTGCACGTACAAAGCCTGCTCGCCATTCATCGGCTGACCGTCCAATGTACCGTGATAGCTCCAATCAGAAACAAAGCTCTTCACGTTTTCCTCTATGGCATCAGCAGTAGCCTGTTGCATACCCTGCACTCTAGCGTTCGCATTAATATATTGGGCAAGTGGGGTCAACTCTTCTTCGGTCAATCCATTCTGAATGAGTGCATCGTAAATCTGTGCCGGTGTCAAGCCCTGCTGGTGTAGCTTCTCGAAAGTCTGCTTGAAAACATCATTGCTCTCCATCGCCTCATCAATCGCCTGTTCCGCATTATGGAGATTGCGCAATTCGTCCACTACGACACCGCCTTCTGGGTTGTCTGTACCCAGATTATTCTCATCGGCTACCGTCTTGCCTTGACTGGCAGACTGGTCTGCGTGTGGCTTTCCGCTAGGGAAAAGATCATCTTCGAGTGCTCTCTTCACATGATAGAAGATTTCATTCTCCTTATCGGTACGCTTCATTGGGTCCTTCTGCATGATTTTGTCAATATCAACAATCATTTGTCCCTTGTCGTTGATTATCTCCTTCATTGCGTTCAAGAAACCACCTGCGACCTCTGTGGTTCCTTCTTTTAGATAGCCATACAATCCGTTCTTATCCACATACTTCTCCCAGTCAAGATAGAGTGCACTCTTCGGGTTGCGCAAGTCATTAATCAGTTGGGCGTTTTTCGGGTCTGTAATATACTTGTTCTCATCATATCCGTTTTTCTTAAGGAATCCAAATGCCAGACTGGTAACATTTCCGTCCTCGTCAGTCAGCTGCATATCCTTCATCTTGGAATAGCCAATCAGCGAGAGCATATCATCGTTGTCACGATAAAGCTTCTGCTTGTAAAGAATAGCTCTGCGCTCATCGGCATTCTTATAAGAGGTACGTGTAAGCAGCGTTCCGTTCTTGGTGTATTCAAGAATCTGTTTATTCTTCACGTCGTTCACGCTGCGGTAGCTTTTGCCTCTTGTCGTGTTAAACAAGCCCATGGCCGCATTCACCTTCTCCTTGGTGCTCTGAGAAACGTCAGGGTCGTTCATGAAATCCGTGTATGCCGTTTTGTATTTCGGATCTCTTGGAGCTGTCTTCGATGCACGGTCCACCTTCACGAAAGCATCCATCAGATTCTTGCCCGATGCAGAAGAAATCAATTCATTCTTCTCTTCAGGAGTCAGACGAATATCCACGGCAATAGGAGAGCCATTGGCATTCTTTCCAATCACGAAATTACCACCGCTATTATGAGTAAGATGATGCAGAATATTGCCCATCTTCACGAAGTTGCTAGGTTCGCCAGCCTTGAATGCGCCAACCATCACAACATCTTCCAACCAAGTACCAAAGGAAATATCCTTATCGCCAGTCACGTTGTCGGCAACCATCATGGTTCCAGCCTCAACGCCCAGACCGGCAGCCGTAGCACCAAACTTCTGTGCGCCATGAAGCAACCGCTCTCCAGTGCTCTTTTCCATACCTGTAATACCGAACTTGGAAACCCAAGGAGACATGATTGCGCCCGAAATTCCAAACATCGCACCCGTTACCGCACCATGCTCAGCACCTTTCAGACCTGCCTCGCCGATAGCCTGCAGCGAAGTATCATTGCCAGTAGAAGCCTGATTCAAAGCAGCAGTCACACCCGAATATCCTGCAAGGTTCAGCGCACCTGTTGCTGTTCTGGTTCCCAATCCCGACATGATCTTCTGTGCCGTAGTCATATTGGCAACCTTGAAAGCCATCTGCTGTGCGGTAAGTTTCTGAGCTGCCTTCATCACGCCAGCCTTCACCAGTCCGTTTGTCAGAACTCGGGTTCCTGCATTCACGGCAGCACTCGCACCTGCACCGATAACGGCGAGCGGACCAGAATCAGCTGCCATATTTACGGCTGTAGAAGCGAATCTAGTACCGATGCCCGAGCGGTAGGTCTCATCCTTGTGACCTGCCACCTTCTGAATCTCCGCATCACCGTCAGCAATGGCAATTCCTTCCTGCAATCTCTGTCTGGTATCTCTTGACATTACGGAAGGGGCCAGCACCATACCGATGATGGAGTTGCTGAGATTCTTGGCGATATAGTCAAGCGCACCGTGAGGCATGATTTCCTCCTGGTTGCGCATCGTCAAAGCCTTCTGTGCATAGTTTATGATCTCTGGAGTCACGTACTTGTCAACATATTCCTCCACACCCATATTCAATCTTTCGGCACTCTCGGCAATATGGCGCTGCATTCCCTTCTGCGAATAAATCTCGCCGATTTTCTTGCTGAGATTGTTCATCAGAACGTTCTGGCGGTTCACCTGCTCCTGCGTCTGGGCATCACGGAAAGCCTGTTCCTTTACCGATTGAGGTGCATAGATGCCGCCCATCTTATCAAGGTTCTGCTGATACTGCTGACGTGTCAACTCCTGCGCCTCATTCATGGAAGAATCAACAAGGTTGAGCAGATCATTGCCCAAAATACCTTCGGTCTTGCCGTCATTCCTTACGAACTTGTTACCCTCAACCTCATACTGGGCAAGTGCTCTTGCATCGTCCTCTCGCTGCTGCTTGGCTCTAGCCCGTCTAGCCTCTGGAGTAGAAAGCTGCTGCATCGTCTCGTTGAAATTCTTGGCAGTAGGGGTTATTCTGCTTCTGCTGATAGGGGTAGCTCTCTGCTGTTCCTGACGTTCAGCCTGTTCCTGTGCTCTTTGCATGCGTGCGCGCGCATTACTAGCCTGAGCCTGCTGCATCGGGTTCATTTGGTCGTTGCGCATGTGCATCAACCGCCAGTTCTGCATGTAGTCCGTACCAGAAGTAGTATCCGTTCTAGGCTGCTGAGCCTTCTGCTGCCTTGACTTCTGATACTGAGCTGCGACTTCCTGCGCTCTCTGCTTCATAGTCTGCTTCTTGACAGGCTGAACTGGCTTCTGCTGCTGAGGCTTCGGATTTACTGCATGAAGTCCGAGTCGCTGCGCAAACTCCTCATACGATTTACTAGAAACAGCACCATCGGCGTGAAGCGCATCATAGAGCTGCTTTCTGTTATGATGGCCCTGCTTGCCAGGCGCATACACGAACTGTCTGAAATGTTCTCTAGTTCCCGATACTGCGCCATCGGCTTTCAAGGCGTTGTAAAGTTGGTCAAATTTATCTCCAGCCATATATTATATATTAATGTTTATAAACCAAGTTTCTTTGTATTCTTATAGCCGTTCTTCGACTTTCCGGCAGGCTTGGCTGCTCTCTTTCTGGCTTCTTCCCTCTGTCTTCGCTGCGCTCCTGCTCTCTGTGCAACAGAAGAACCGCTTTGTCTGTTGGTGGTTCTTGTAGTAGAGCCATCCCTATTGAACACTTCCTTGCTGCTTGAAGTAGATGAATTGCCAGAAGTATTTCCATTGTAGTAAGCTTCGTTGGCTTCATACATGGTCTTGTTGGATGCGTAATGAGGCTTGCCTTCTGCATCCCAAGTTACGTATTTGGCAGAAGAGCCTCCACCGCCGCCTGATCGTCCACGTCCGCTTCCCTTATGGGTAGCGTTATACTGCGAAATATTCAGTCTTCTGTTGGTCTGCTCATCCTTTGCCCTGTCACGTCCCTGCTTATACTCGAAGTCTCGCTGGTCCTTCTCTTGCTTATACTGGGCAGCAGCCTCATCCTTTCCCTTTCGGTACTCAAACTTATCCTTTGCAAGCTGTGCATTATCGCCACGAAGCCCCATCAGGTACTCCTTATAAACCTTGTCTGCCTTTGCAGCCGCACTCTTAAGGTCGAGGTTTGCCTGCTTATAGGCTGCATCCGCATCAAGGGCAGCTTGTTTCTCTCTCTTTGTCTTGCGCTTCTGGTAAGCTTCTTCCATCATGGTTGTAGGGTCATTGAACACCTGCAAAGGCGCACCCTTGGAAGTATTCACGATGTTGCCCATGTGACGGATGGCATCGGCGAATGCCGCAATACGCTCTCTGTTGGTAGTGATTCTGCGGTCATACTCATCAGGAGTCTCGCCCTCACGCATACCCGGTCGGCTCTTGGGAATCAGCTTGCCCAGCCACCCGAAGAAGCCGCCATCCCTCTGGGAAGGGTCTGTCTGGAACTCTGGAACCTGCTTGCTCTGTGCCGTCTGATAGCCACTTAAAGCGGAAGAAAGCGCATCATAGCTAGGTGTACCGTCCGCCTTCCATCCTGTAGGAGGCTGCTGCATTCCCTCGAAACTGGTCTGAGGCTGCTGAGTCTTCTCTGCTGCATCACCAAGATAGGGAGTCTGTACGGAAGAAGCCGCTGTCTGTGCCTGCTGAGTCTGAACAGCAGGAGCTTCCAGCTTCCCACTAACGCCCCCATTCTGCTGAAACACGTTCATATTCATAGGTTGGGGAGCAACCGCTGGAATCCGCCCACTAGGACCACCCTGCATAGTCTGGTTCCCCAATCCCATCACCTGATCATAATCAGGGTACTTAGCCCTCATCATATCATGTACAGCCTCAGGGTACCCATTAATGGAGACAGGTACCCTTTTCTGCTGCTGTGGATTCTGATTATTATTTGCCATAAGCCTTTTTCATAATCTGTTCAAAAACACTCTTGTCAACCAAAACCTTAGCGCCGCACTCTACATGAGCGTCTTGAATCATCTGGTCGCTGAATTTCTTATCAGGATGCTTGGCTGCATAATCTGCAATGGTGTTGAGAATCTGCTGGGCAGCTAAGTATGCGCCTTTGTACCATACATATCTCTTGTGCTTATCCTTCAACTTGTGAGTCAAGTCGGCAATCACCTTCTCTTTATAAGCGAGAGCACTCTCTGCACTCTTCAAAGCCTGAGCATCAATCTTGTCAACAACCTTGTCTGCAAGCTCCTTCTTCAACTCCTCATTCTCCTTCATGTACTTCTGGCACACCTCGGTCAGATTCTTCTCACGAATCTTTGAAAGGCGAAGTTCCTCTGCAACGTCAGCCAAAACTGCGTCCTTATCCTTTAACTTCTGTTCAAAATCAAAATTCTCGCCGAACATCTTCATCTTTCCTCTTAGGTTTCTAGAGCTTTCCTTCCTCAACTCCTCAATCTTCAGGTTCTTCTTGTGGATGATCTTGTTGAGTCTGGCAATCTCCTTGCCCAAAGCCTCAATCTTGTCGCTCTTTGCAATCATCCTGTAGTAAAGCTTATTGAACTCGTCTGTCGTTGTCTTGCTGACTATCTCCAGGCGCTCATTCTCCTTAGTAAGCTCTGCAATCTTCTTTGCCTGCTCATCCAACAAGGCATCGTTAAACTGGGAGGCTGCTTCTACAAGGGCAGGGTTTTCACTTGTATTTTGGTTATCTTTCCGCTTCAACTTTATGCCTTCTACTGCGCTCAAAGGAGAACCAGGAATAGGCTCGCCGCAATGTTCAATGGATTTATTTCCAGATAAATCGCCTTTGATGCTGTTCTCAGCAGAACCGGGAGCCTTGGTGTTCTTTTCGTACTCCTTCTCCAAACGTTTCTTACGCATATCGTAATCATGTCCGCTAATGGTTATATAATAACCTTCCTTGGATAAAACACGGAAAGCTTCAAGCACAGAAGGCTTCTCATACCCAAACCAGTTGCTATCGTCAAACTCAAATGGCTCTGTTGACTTGTGAAGGTTAATCACTGCAAACTCCTTCTCTAATATCTTCTTTGCTTCTTCAAATGTCATATCTATTTTGTTTTAATATTTAACTTCATTAACACTTCCCGAAAATTTAGGGGTGGGGAAAATCGGAAAGTCGAAATCCAGAAAAAGGGGGTGGGGGGGGTGGCGGGATTTTTATTTATGTATTTATATACTATAATTACAAACGGTGGTCAAAGGGGGTGGGGGTCTTGGGGTGTCCCTCTATGCCTTGCCTGCCCTTGCCTCGCCAGTCGCTCACTCCTCACCTTCCCAGTCCTACACTCCTAGGTGAGGAACATTCGGCTTCTTCTTGTTGAGGTTTCCTACCGCTTCATCCAGCATCGTGCCACCAGTCAACTGGTTATTGGATGCGTTCGGGTTCAAAAGTCCGTTCGCATCAGCCTTGTGTGATAGCCCAGTGCTGATGTCTGTTACATTCTTGTTATCAAGTGTCGGTGTTGGATTTGCTAACTTGCTGTTATTCTGTGTCTTAGCTCCTTCGAGTTCTGACCCCAATTGGTTCACACCGAAATTGAACATCGCATTTGAAGCGTTTTGGGCTGCATCGCTAGTGGCTTCAGCCTTCTGCTGCTCGACTTTCTGTCGCTCACGAGATAGCTCCATAGTATTCTCAAGATGAGTATCCTCCACATCTTGTTTTCTTGCCGTATCCTTTGCTGCGATATTGGCAATCGTGTCACCCATCGCCTTGTTTGCGCTTTCCTTGGCTTGTGCCACGCTTGCAGCAGTTCCACCACCAACGGCAGCAGCGCCATTAGCCTTGCGGATATACTCATCCTGCACCTCCTGCGCTCTTCTCATAAGGTTCTGTCCTGCCTTCGTGTCGAGGTAATCCGTGTTGTAGTTCTTGTCGTACCAAGCCTTCTCAGCGTTCGTTCTGTACTGATTCTCGGCTTGTGCTCGTCTAGCCGCCTTCTTCGCCTTGTTAGCACCAAACAGAGATGAGCCAACACCAAGCGCCAAGGATGCAGCGCCCAATATCCACTCTTTCTTCTCCCCAAGTGCTTGGGAAGAGGTCAAATTCTTTGGGATTCTTGCTAAAATTTCACTCATAATTGCAATTATTTGATTTACGAGGGCAAATATATAATATTTGGCGATACGTTTTGCCGTGTTTCCGGTCAAGAAAATTTATCCCTCCAATCCACTAGTCTGTTTGTCGGGTCGCAATCCACCCCAAACCTTTTTCCCTCGTACCTCCAAAAATCACCCATTTTGTAAACAATAGTGCTAAATGTAATAAAACTACAAGTGATTGATATTGTTGATTTTAGTTTCAGTCGTTCACGAGGATAAATAAAAGGGTATAGTAAAGTTATTTCTTATTTCACAAATGAAGTTACTTTGCAAATAAAAAGCACATTTGCATTAATAGGTACGCACGTGCGCATAAGAAAGGCTTTAAGAAGATTTAACGCTGCATTTGAATGTTATGCAGGTACAATCAAGGCTAACTCAATCCATTTTCGCTGATTTTTGCGATTTTCGGGCAGATGGTCGGGATTTCTCCCAAATTCGTGAGTTTTGAGCCATATAAGAGCCGTTTTATGGCATTTTATGGCTGATTTTGTGGGTTTTTCGTAGTTTTCGGGGTTTCGTGCAGAATTTACCGCTCATCCAGGAAGAAGCCCGATGGATGAAGTCTAGACCCGCTCCGTACCCTCTCTATACCTTCTCCGTACCAAGTCTTAGTGTTTTGCAAGGTTTGCAAGGTTTGCAGGCAAAGGTGTTGTGTCGTGTTGTGTGAGTGTTGCGTGATGTGTTATGTGGTGTGTTCTTCTCTCTCTTCTCTCTATTGTGTGTGTCTCTCTGTAGGTGGATGGAGAAGGGAGAGTAAAATCCTCGGGGGAGATAAGGGGGCAGCGCCCCCACGGGCGCAAGCGCCCTCCCCATGCCGTGTGGGGGGCTAGCGCCATCACTCCGCACAGAAGTGGCAAGGCTCAAATCCTTCCCTCTCAGCCTTATAAAGCGGCATTCTTTCTGTCATATCATCGTGGACACCTTTGCAATCGTAATCATAGTGATAATAATACGTGTCATAGTCTGCAAAAACGTCCATTTCCTCATATTCTCTATGATACTCTTCTTTCTGCTCTTCCTGCTTACGCTCAACGTCCTCGTTTACGTTGTGAAAGAAGGTGCTTTTGAAAGAGTACACCAAGACAACTGCAATAAAGCAGAATCCTAGCACACCTGCTAAGAATGTGCCAATCTTACTAAAAAACTTCTTCATCTTGCTATTGCTTTTATTTCGTCAACTTGTTTAAAGAACTCATCCAACGTGTCGGCAGTATAGTGGATGCCATTATAACGTATAAAGGATGCAAAGTCTCCCTTATCACTCTCCTCGAAGAGTTCAGACACCTTACAGCCGATTATTTCTGCCATTTGTTCTAGCTTGTCTAGTCCAATCTTTCTACGTCTAAGTAGTTGATTTAGACTTGTAACGTGTTCGTAGCCCATTTGTGCGGCTAACTCTGAAACTAATATATTGTGCTCTTTGCAGCACTCTTTTATTCGTAATTCTATCATAACTATCTATTTTAATGGCGCAAAGATACGAAATTATTTCGAAACTAGCGCATTTTTGAGAAACTTTTTATTTTTGTTAAGCGCAGAAATGCGCTATTAATTGTTAAATACTTTAAGACTTTCGCAGAAATGCGCTACTTTTTAGTTAAATAGCGTAAAAATAAGAAAGAAATATCGCAAAACGTTTGTGACTTTCGCATAAATGCGCTACTTTTGCACTCGAAATCAAGTTGGTTTGGTTTCCAAAGCGGAGCGATGGCACATTAGTGAATTGATGAGAAACAACCGCTATATAAATAGTGTTAGTCAGCAATACGGAGAGGTAGAACTCTGTAACACACCGAGGACAACGTACACCGAGTTAGTGGCACTCTCAAAGCACAAAGGCAAAGGAGCCTCAAACACTCATCACGCAAGATGGAAAAACGCTAGTCGTGTTAGACTAGAGAAATATCGAAACACGTTGACCCACGAACGTTAAGTGAGGGAGCTAGGCTGCATAAGGCTTGCAGACGTTGGGAGCAAACGTACACCTGCACTTTTATGTTTCACAATTTAATAGCAACAACAATGGCAACAAACAAGAAGATAGAGTTAACGGCTCACCAGTTGTGGGTACTTAAATATATCCTGCACGAGGTTGAAAGTTGCGAGGATGGTGCTTTCGGCATCTACCTCACTCCAAAGGAAAGAGTATCACTCGGACAGATAAGAAGTAAATTGTAAAGGTATGAAGAAGTTTATCGTAGTTAGAGAGTTCATTCAGCCTAACAAGATACCACGTATCATGGGGCAGTTCGAGACAAGAGATAAAGCAGAAGCCTTTGCTTTGGGACATGAAGGCAAATGCTGGGTGTATGAAATGAGTATGTAACAATGTGTGGGGAGATAAGGGGGCAACGCCCCCACGGGGCTGCGCCCCTCCCCACGTCTAACAGACAAAAGATTATGGGAAAATATTTGGTAAACACGTACAGCACTATCAGAAAAACAAACGGAGATACATTTCGATATGAAGGTTTCACAAAAGTGCTTAGCGAGAATGTAGTAAAAATCGCAAAACAAGCTAACAAGGAAGTTGGCTACAAGTACGTAGGACGTTTCAAAGATACACACGGACGCTATTACACCAAGTATGCGTACGTGGCTGATGAGTTTTCTAACTCGAAACGTGAAGTTATCTACTTCGTAACAATAACAAAATTAAAATAAGGCTTATGGAAAAGACAATAACACTTACGAGCGATGATATTTGTATCATCACTCTCGCTTTACTAGATAAGGCGATGAATATCAAGAACTCAGCGAAGATATGCGGTATTACCCTATCTTCGCAGACATTAAACAAACTTGCTAGCATGCAAGAATTAGTTAACAAGATTAATGATTAAGAGATTATGGCAAAGAAGAATAAATACTGCTATGGTTGGGCAATCTGGACTAACTACGGCTATGGATGGGAAAAGGAAAGTGTTTACGACAAAAAGGAAATATCATACTCCCAAGTGAAGAAAGATGCGGCTGAATACAGAGTTGCAGGCGCACAGACGAGAATCACAAATACTAGATGGTTGAACGATTAAAAGATACGATTATGAGAAAGAACAAGACTTACGAGCAGCAGAAGAAGTACTATGACGAGTACAACGACTATGAGAGTTTGGGAGCCATCTTTATGTATTGGCTTGAATGCGGCAACGAGACCGCAGCACAGATGCAGGAGACCTACAGAGAGTGCAACAGAGAGTGCAAGGAGTTCATTTGGGAAGACCTCTACCACCTTTGTAACAAAGAAACGTTCGATAAAGAAACGTTCTACAAGTTCGTTAGAATCTTCAACTTTGGCAAGAAGTAAAATTGGTAGCGGTCAGCGAATAGAGGAGCACATCTAGTTCAAGCCTAGAGACCGCACAAGTATAACAATTAAAAGAAAGGATTTATTATGGACATTACAATTTATTTGCTATGCGCCTTGTTTGGAGCATTAGCAGGGTACAGAATCAGAGACGCTAAAGATATGGAGGACGAGTAGTATGGAAGTAATAAGAGTAACAAAGACGGCACGCAACCGAATAGACGCTATTTTTACAGGTAGTAAGATGTTCTTCTTCAATCCCGATTTCGGACTTGTGGCAATAGCTAACAGATATGACACAGCAAACAACGTATGGGATAAGAAATTCATCCACTATTGGAAGATAGAGCGTAGTGAACAGATAGGCAAAGATATGATAGAGAAGACCATCAAGAAGTACTATTCACAATACAATTCTTGCTACTTAAAGGTCTCTCATCAATTCGAGTACACAAACGAGGACAACAAGCCGCAACACGCTTTACCTTATATCGTTGACATAACATATAAAAACTGATAAGACAATGAAAAAGAGCATTAAGATAACTTTGGTAGTGGCAGCGATAGTTGCCCTGCCACTTATGGCAGCAGGAACGCAGGATGATAGCAAGGAGAAACTATCGCTTGTGGATTTCATAGAGTACTGTAGAACTTGCGAGAATCTTCGCCAAGTGAATCCGGCAAAGGACTACACCAAAGCCAGCCTTCACGAATTGAAGAGCGCAGCACGTTTCTATGAGGAGCAGGAGAACTTTGCCGACTGCACCGACAACCCGCAGCAGGCAGAGATAGACAAGATTATTAGCAAGAACAAGTAACAAATTTAAAGAATAGGAGATAAGATTATGAAAGCAGAGAACGCAGTTAAAATGAGTGACAATTTGGTAGGTATTGAGGTTCATACTATCCAAGATGTTGTAAAGGCGCAAGCCGCAGGACTTAATTTGTTGAACAAAGACGGACTAGGTTACGAATATGAGGTAATAAATGAAGAGAGCGGAGAAGAGCGAGAGCCAACCGAGCAGGAAATCTTCAACCGCATCGCTAAAGACCTCGCAGAGGATAATGAAGTTTACGCTTGTATGTACATCGCAAACGACTGGTGTGTGCAGAGAAATGCCAAGACGAACTTACTATGCGATTTCTATCTCCATCAGCACGTTTACACTATGCACGAAAACAAGATAGTGGAAGGCGAAATCGTCTATCTTTCTCTAGCACAAGGAAGTTTGGGAGACGATGCGGCAAACGCTCTCTATGGTGATATGGCAGAGCAGTTGTACTACAACATTGGGTACTACTTCACAAACGGCAGAACACCAAAGATAGGCTTTGAAAGAGAACAGATTATCAAAAAAATCAATTCTTTGAAGATGCACGCCCACGTAGTGCTGAAGACGAAGAAATGTGGCTATCTGACTAGAGACCTCGAAGAGATATTCGCAACCACGGATGAACTTGTAGCTAACTTAATGCAGGACTAAGGATATGGTAATAGTAATCAAATTCTTCAAGGGAGCCACGTATGTTGATAGGTTTAACAATATGTACAGAGCCAAAACAACATTTGTAATGAGAAAGACCCCATTTCGTGAGAGCTATTATCTCACGAATGGGAAACTGACAAGCAAGAACACCTGCCTAGAGCGCATCAAGTGAAGTTGTTGCTAGTTGTTTATATAGGGCGAATGCGGTAGCCAAGCCGCTACTACAGATGGTTGCAAGTACCATCCGCCCCCTAATATTAATATTAAAAGAAAGGATTTTATATGAAAAAGTATGTAGTAGAAATCGTAGAGAAAATCACCTACAAGGTTTCGCTAGACGCAGCATCATCCGAAGACGCAGAGAATGCCGCAAGACGTTTGTACGATTTGGGCGCTTTGGAGAATGGCGAGTTGGAGAGTGTTGCATTTGATGTAGAAGAGCAGGGAGGGCGAGCAATATGAAGAAGCAGAAAGTATTCGTATTGGTTCAGCACGGCAACGACAACCAAGACTATTCTAGCGTTGATGTTGCCGGAGTCTTCCACACCAAGACCGCAGCAAAAGAGAGAATGCAGGAGAAAAAGGATGAGATCCTAGGCTTCTACAAGGAAGAATATCCCGATAACTATGAGGTGACGGAAGACGAGGAAGAAGCATCGTGGTGCTGCTCCTGCAAGAGTAGCCCGATGTTCGATGAGTTAGTATTAACAGAAAAAGAAGTGGAGTAAACTATGAGCAAGCGGTATAAGTTTAACGAGTATGGTGTTTGCATCAACCCAGACGAATCTGCAAAAATCGGTTCGGGTATGACTTACATCATCATAACAACGGCATTAGTGAGAGGTAAGTGGACGTTTGGAATCCGATATGCCCTTGTTGACCGAGGAGGATGTTGGGGCAACAATCTCAGCAATCCGAATTGGTACGGAACGCAGCAAGCCGCCATTACTGCCGCTTTGAAATGGATAAAAGATTGGCTGCAAAGGCAAATCAAAGTTGAAACAAACAAGAACAACTCTGTTTGCAAGAATGCCAATAAGTTGTTGACGGAAATAGAAAAGATTCTCCCGAAACAGAGATACGTACAACTAGATTTATTTGAATTTTGATTATGAATAAGCAGTTATTTTATTTCGTTTTCCCTCAGTCAGGGGAGACGATTACAAAGGAAATGAATCCTTTGGCGGTGAAGGATGCCGCAGTGAAGTATTTGAAGACTCAGAACGAGGTGAGAGGTGATATTTGCATCATCAAGGATAGCCGAGAGAACGTGATTGCTATGGGCTATGTTAGCGATAGCATGAAGGTTTCTTTCTTCACCGAGGATGAGACAGTTAACGACATCAAGCCGATAGGAGTAATCGAGGAAGGAGGGGAGCGATGAGTGAAATCAATTTCAAGGCAATACGAGTAAAAACCGGTACGTGGGTTGATTGTTCCCCTACTATCAGAAATAGCGAAGTTTTTTCTAACCATAAAGAACTTGGCGTAATAAACTCATATTTGATTGACACCAACACCCTCTGCCAATTTACTGGTGCACGGGATTGTGACGGAACACCTATCTATGAGCACGATTTGCTCAGATGTAAAAGGACAGACAGCATCTTCGAGGTGGTTTGGAATCAAGGCAACACTAGTTTTAGTTTAGTGAATACCGAATACCCTGTTCTCTATCCAACAAATACTTTAGGGAGAATGTTACATAATAGGCACCTAAAAGTTGTCGGCAATAAATTCGACAAGAAAGGAGGAAAGAAATGAAATTACGGCAGGCGAAGAAGATTCTTTGCAGAAAGAAAAACTATTTTTGGAGACCACGAATCATGGCTTACTCTTATGGCTTTGGCGAAGACCACAGAATCGCAAAGGCTATCCGAAGGGTTCGAGCCTATCAGAAGAAAGGAGGTAAGAAATGACAAAGCAGGAATGGTTTGTGCTCTTCATCTTTCTGTTTACGATATTGATGGCAGTACTAGGATAAGGGGAAGGAGATATGGAAAAGAAGGCAAGAATCATCGTATATGACGATGTGGGAATACTTGACGAGAGCGATACCCTTTTCGAAGATAAGGAGCAGCTTGCAGGAATCGCCAAGCAGAACCTAAGCCAAACCCCCGATGCCGAAATGGTGGAAGTATGGGCAGGCGGCAAACTTGTGATGAAGTTCGAGTACAGCCGAAAGCACAAGATTGTGCCAGCCAAGAATCTGCATCCAGGGTGGGGAGGACGGAGAGACCGAGCAGGAGCACCGAGCAAGGGCGCTGAAGCCCTAGTAAATCGGGTAGTACTGCACGTGAATGAAGAAACCTTCGACTTTTGCGAGTCTCTAGGAAGAAACAAGGCTGAATGGATAAGGCAAGCCATCAGAGAGAAGCGAGAGCGAGAGGAAAACAGCAAAGGGTAGTCAGAAATGGCTACCCTTTATTCGTTTGCAGCACAACGAGTTAGATAGAGTGATGTTATCAAGTATGTTATCAGAATTTGCCATCTATGTTATCAAATGCTGAGTAAACGTCCTTGTTGAGCGTTCGGGCATATCTTTGGGTCTGTCGGATATTGGTATGCCCGAGCACCTTAGCCACCACGTTCAGCGGCATTCCGAACGAGAGAAACAAGGTTGCAGCCGTAGCCCTGCCCATGTGGGAGTGCAGATTTGGCACGTTGACCATCATTCCGATAACCTTCAGATATTCGTTGTACTTCTGATTGCTGATGCAGGGCAGCTTGAAGTTGTACTTCTTGAGCACGGAGACCGCACCAGCCAGTAACTGGAAGGTGAAGTCTGTATCAGTCTTCACACGCTTGGCATGGTAGTAGTACTTGCCATCTGCCTGCTTGCACTTGGTGAAGTCGAATGCCATCAAGTCGGAGTAAGCCAATCCGGTATAGCACTGCATCAAGAAGAGGTCACGAGCCTTCGCAAGGTAGTCGTACTGCAAGTGAAGGCGCTTGATGCTCTCGAACTTGTCTATCGGCAGGCAGTCGACAAACTGCTTATCGCCCTTCTCAATCTTGAAAGGCAGATGGTTGTACGGATTCTTGTCTATCAAATCATCTATGCAGGCATCACGCACGAACAGCTTCAAGTACTTGTGATAGCAATATACGGTACTCTGCTCCAATCCCTTTGCGTGAAGATACTCATCAAGCTCACGAACCTTGGAAATATTGATGTCGGAGAACTCCTTGATTTTACCATACGTCTTCAAGAAGTCAGTGAAGACCTTGTATCTTCTCTTGGTATGGTCGCTTACCTTGCGCTCTCGGGATCGCTTCTCGCAGTAGGCGATGAAATCTAGGGATTTGTTGGCAGCACCCTGCATAAGGGCAGGAATCTGATCCAAATCAGTAATGCCCTTGGAGTTCATCTTGATGACAACATCGTTTGCCCTCTCCAGTATGGCATCAATCTGCTTGTTATACAAGTCTGACTCCTTGCAGCGAATGACACGCTTACTACTATCCGACCATTGAGCCGGACACACTTTCACACCAGTGGAGAAGTACTTTCGCTTACCTCCACAAGTGAACCTCAATTCTACCGAAACTGCCTTCTGTGCAGTACCTCGGTGGAGACGATTGTGAATAACACTTAAATTAATTACGCCCATAAGTTGATAACATTTTTACAAGCAGGTGATAACATATTAGTAACCCACTTCGATTTAACATTTCTAAAGGAATGCCGAACGAACTATGTATCAGCTTATTGCAGAGATTGCCACGTAAACGATTCTACGACACGTCTATATTCCGATGTTATCAATCTGTTATCAGCCAATAAATGCAAAAACGGGCATAACTACCTAATTAATAGGAAGTTATATCCGTTCTACTTCTAGAAATTTAAGCTGTGATTGTGCCTTTTTTTCTTAATTTGGTACACCCTTAGGGGTCATACAACAAAATTTCTAACATAGT
>ULYL01047010.1_pt1 | contig 35450 bp, 40 predicted proteins | sample 1962211 | NCBI WGS metagenome assembly ULYL01 (sample SAMEA4835864, study PRJEB28245) | human gut metagenome | biome: gut microbiome; material: fecal sample | place: Denmark | collected 2008
AGACGCCGCTGCCGCCCTACATCCACGAGAAACTCGAGGACAAGGAGCGCTACCAGACCGTCTACAACCGCGAGGAGGGCTCCGCCGCCGCCCCGACCGCCGGCCTGCACTTCACCAAAGAGCAGATGCAGGAACTGCGCGAGATGGGCGTCAACCTCGGCTTCGTCACCCTGCACGTCGGCCTCGGCACCTTCCGCCCCGTCAGCGTCGACAACATCGAAGAGCACGAGATGCACAAAGAGTACTACTGCATCCCCGACGAGACCGCCAAGCTCATCATGGAGACCAAGAAGGCCGGCCACCGCGTCATCGCCGTCGGCACGACGAGCATCCGCACCCTCGAGTCCGCCGCCACCGCCAAAAACGAGATCGCCGGCAAGAGCGGCTGGACCGGCATCTTCATCTATCCCGGCTACGACTTCAAGATCGTCGACGCCATCATCACCAACTTCCACCTGCCAAAATCCACCCTGATCATGCTCATCAGCGCCTTCGCCGGCCGAAACTTCATCCTCAGCGCCTACAAGACAGCCGTCGAGCAGAAGTACCGCTTTTTCTCCTTCGGCGATGCAATGTTCTGCTCACGCAAGCAACCAGACGCAGAGCGAGCCGAAGAGCTTAAAGAACTCGAGGAGCTCGATCGCAAGCGCGAGGCCGAAGCCGAGAAAAAAGAATGATGTGACAGTAAAAGCCTTCCCTGCATGGGAAGGCTTTTTTCAGTGGTATAGGAATGTGTGGATTTCGTCATTGGCGAAGGTGATCTGCGTGACATGGCCATCAAGCACGACGATCTGCTTGATGATAGTGTTGACGAAGTTCTTGAGCTCGAGGTTGCCGACGTGCATGGCGAGCTCGGGAAAGTCGATGCCGCCGCGCGTCATGGCAGACTGGAAGAGGAGGTGAGCGGCTTTGCGCAGGAAGTCATCGTCGGTCAGTGAGCTGGCGAAGACGGAGGGCTGTTGCTCCTTCTCGAGTTCGTCCTGCAGACGGGAAATATTGTCTTGCAGGTGGCGCTTCTCTCGCAAGAAGTCAGCCTGGGGCATTTCATCCTCGGCATAGAGGAAGAGGTGCATGAGACGCGACAATGCACGGCGATTCTTTTCAAGCTCTGCCTGCAGGGTGCTCTTGCGGGTCTGCTCTGCGCTGCCATCGCGCTGCTCATCGGCCGGATGATATTCTGCCGTGCCAGCATGACTGCCGAGCAGAGCGGCTCGGACGTGGCGAAGCGTGTCATCTGACAGCAAGGCCCCGCGGAAGACATCGCCCTGCAGCAAGAAGCGCTGGATGCGTGCCTTGGACCATTGCGGGCGAAATGCATCGCGCAGGCGGATCACATTGCTGATGTAGTTGAAGGCGAAGCTGCCGATGCGGATGTCGTTGACGTATCGGTTTTTGCACATGCCCTTCTGACGGCGGCCGCCACAGTTGTACATAGAGGGTTGGTAGCCGGACGCGCGGATACGGTCGAGTGATGCGATATAGTTGCTCCCGCAGACGCCGCAGCGTATCAGCCCGGCAAAGACGTGTATGCGCTTCCTCTGCACATGCGTGGCCTTGCCGTGATGGCGGCGGTTCTTCGTCAACCAAAAGTCAATCTGCTGGCAGTCTGCTTCGGAGAAAAGAGGCGGGTGGTGCTTCGCACACAGGATCCAGTCTTGCTGCCTCTTGAAGCTGAAGGTTGTGTCTGACTCGTCACGGTAGTTGTAGCGATAGGTGCCTCGGTAGAAGGGGCTGCGCAGGATGATGGCCACGGTGGCCGGCGTCCATGCATAGCCGCGACGCGTGCGCCTGCCAGCCTCATTAAGCATGCGGGCCGTGTAGGTGAGAGAGCGCGTGCGCAGGTAGATGTCTTTGAGTTCCAGCGCCACCTTTGCCTCATCCTCGCGAATCGAGAAGGAATCCGTCTCGCGGTCATAGCTGTAAGCAAACGGTACGCGGCCGCCATTCCACTTCCCTTCGGCGGCCCTGGCGTTCATCGTTGATGCCACGCGCTCGCTCGTCATGTTGCGCTCGAGCTCGGCAAAGACGAGGATGATCTTGAGCATGGCCTCGCCCATCGCGGTGGACGTGTCGAACTGCTCGTTCTTGCTGACAAACGTAACGCCGAGCTTCTTGCACCGTGCATACATCGTCGCAAAGTCGAGCAGGTTACGGCTGATGCGGTCAATCTTCCAGACCAGCACATGCGAAAACTCGCCGCGCTCGATGCGCTCCATCATTTTCTGGAACGCTGGCCGGTCCGTATTCTTGCCGGAATACCCGGCATCCTCGAAGACCTCATAATCTTCGATGCTCAGGACATACTTCGCATAATTTATCATGTCCTGCCTCTGCATCGGCAGGGAATCCTTGTCCACCTGATGCAGCGTGGACACGCGGCAGTAGATTGCCGCTTTTTGCGCTCTTGGCATAGAGCTGCCTCCTCTCGGAGACTGGCAGATGTATCTATGCTCATTGTAGCAGGAGCGCGGGCGGCCATGCGCACGCCGATGCGTGCACCAAAATCGAAACCGATTGCGGATTTTGAGAATCCGTAGTATAATATGGCATCAAGTTACTCCTGGTCACTGGCGCGGCCATGGTAGTCCACAGCTGCCAGAATCCGGCGCCAGGGTCGTGCCACCGACGGCACAACAAAAAGCCCGCGCTCTGGCGGGCTTTTGTTGTTGAGAAATACCTCCTTTACTGCACGATTGTACGAATGTTAACCATTCCTTTCTTTATCTTTTCATGGCCGCCTTCTGGGCGGTCTTTTTGTTGCCAGAGACGGAGATCAGCTGATAAAACGGGCAATGCTCATATCAATATCTGGCTGTCGGTAGTCGGGTGAGACGATGGACCATTTGCGGGCAACGATGTCGATGTAATGCGAGAAAGTATCTTCTCGTAGGAGAAACCAGTATTCAGGACGGCCTTGAGATACGGCAATCAACGCTCCGGCGGAGTCGTAGTAGTAAATGTAGCGATAGTGCTGGTAATAATGGTACTCGTCGACATTGTTGTCATGCATCACGACGGAGGCGTAGAGGATGACTTCCTCTTTCAGGTCGCTGAAATCTTGCAGTGGGTGATTGTGAGAGGCGATACGAATCTGCTTCTGGCGAGTTTCCTCATCGGCGTAGACCTCTTTGATCGTATAAAATTCGATACCCTGGCCATTCAGCAAGCAGGTCTTGGTATTCAGATAGTAGCTTGTTGTATTAGTGGAGTATACCCAAACCCATGGCGAAGCAGATGCAAGAGCGGTCCCGTGGAGGGATGCGCATAGGAATAATGATAGAAAGAGCATATGTTTTACTGTTGAAGAGTAATCAAGGAGCATAGAATCACACCGCCTAAAAAGCTAACTAGATTACTTTACATAATCATGTAACATATCGTAGAAAGTATCTTCGCTTAAAATATGAAGATCTTGGCCTTTTAAAATGAGATTTTCAGCCTTTTTCATTTTCGTGCTTTTTTCACCTTTTACATTTGGACTGTCTTTTAAACTACCTATGACTAGAAAGTTAGTTTTCATAGTTACATTATTTTCACAAAAGCCGCCAATATTACAAACAATCTGTGCAGCGTCTTTCCTGGTATAGCGTTCTAATTTTCCAGTGAAAACAACATTTTTATGGAAAAGAGGATTGGATGGATCGTTTAGTGATACATCACCGGCTAGCTTTCTTAAGTCAACAGTTTTCGTTTTATAGGTAGATAAATCAATCCCTCTCTTTACGGATTCTTCTTGTAAACAGGATAGTAATTTTTGAGTAGCTTCACAATCACTTAATGCGCGATGATAGTCATTATCTATCGAATATAATTTACATAAATCAAATAAACGATGATGGGGGAGTTCTGGCAAAATGATTCTTGCAATTCGCATCGTATCAATAAAGTCGTTTTGAAAAAGGATATTTAAAGCTTTCAAGAAGTTATCATATAGAAAGTTTATATCAAAATTAACATTATGACCTATGATAACAGACTGGCCGATAAAATCATATAATTTTTGAGCAATATCTTCGAAAGAGGGGGCGTCTTTTAGCATATCATCTGTAATGCCGGTGAGTTTTGTGATGAAACTGTCTACATAATGGTGACTTCCATCGAAATATTCAAGCAAAGGAGGTTTGACATATGAGTGAAATGTATTTACGATTTCGCCGTTGCTAATATGGATACAAGCAACTTCTATAATATTGTCAAAATGAGTATCCAATCCAGTTGTCTCTAAATCTAGAACAACGTACTCCAAAGGAACGGATAAAATAGATTTTCCTTTTTCACGCTTGATTGGCGTTTCATCCGAGGCACTTGACGAACCAATAGATATAGTAATCATTGCTTGTTCCTCCTAGTCAGTCTAAAATTGCAATCACTTTCTTGGCGGTCTTTTTTGTTGCCAGAGGCGGGGATCGGTGTAGATCACGTTGCCGTGTCTTCGGCCTTGGGCCTGTCTTGAGCATAGAAGTAGTCGAGCTGGTTGTCGACGGCGCCCTGATGGTCAGTGGTCAGGGTACGGTACTTGCGCAGGAGATCTTGCTCATGTGCTGAGAGGGCCGGAGCGGATGGGGGAGCAATGGGCGGCCGGGCGGTATCGGACAGCTCAAGAAGATAGTCGGACGATACATTAAAATAGCGAGCCATTCTTTTTAGTATGTCTACGCTTGGGTCAGCTCGACCGTTCTCATATTTTGATATTGCGGCCTTCTGAACGTTCAGAATTTCACCAAGTTTCTCTTGCGTTAAATTCTTTGCAGCTCGAAGTTCCTTAATCCTATTCACAAAAATCCCTCCTTTGGTATCCAAATGAGATACTATATTAAGTTTACGGTTTCTATAAGGGATATACAACTACTGTATCTGGAATGGAAATTTATTTCAAATAGTATCTTTACAAGATACGAAGCATGTGATATAGTATACGTATCTTCAAAAGATACGTATGGGAGGTGATAAGATGTTTGAGCGTTTAAGAGAACTCAGAAAAGAAAAAGGGCTGACATGTGAAGACATGGCGAAACTTTTGGGCTTAGATACGAAAGCGGCATATAGCAAGAAGGAGTTGGGGAGGACTAAGTTTTCTCTGGATGATGCAAGGAAGGTTTCTCGTGTGCTGGGGAAGAGCATTGACGATATTTTTTTTACAAATGAGGTATCTTTAAAAGATACTAAAAGAAATACTGCATAAGTTTCCAACTATATTGTAGCGCAATTTTTCTGCGCAAGGCTTCGCCGATGCGCGGACAAGGAGGAAGACATGAAGAAGATCAACAGAAAGATGCAGACCTGCAAAGCTGTTGCAGATGGGGCCAGTGAGGTATTGGACGGCCTCGCCAAGCAGGGAGTCATTGATAGCTACATTGTCAGCTGCTGCACCACCACTCCTACGGCGGACGGCGGTACGGACTACGACTCGGGCAGCACGACGTACGGCAACCCGGACAGCCTTGTCAAAATGATGAGCTTTATCATCTGCGACATCGAAGCACGCAAACAGATTCCGGTGCCAGCAACCATCATGGCGATTATGGCAACTGTCAAGCAGATGAAGAAAGGGGCGGGATACAGTGTCAGGCAGTGAGGCGAGCTTCAGGGGAGCGTATGGATGGAGAGAGTGTCAAGAACAAAAACAGGCCTCAATGGAGACACTCCATCAAGACCTGCAGGAGATCATTCGTCTGCTTCGGGATTTGCAACGAAACCAATTGGCTTTTTACGCGGTGGAACATTACCAGATGACTCCACGTGCGGACGAAGAACTATACAAGCTTGTGTGTAATGGACTAAAACCGTTTGGCTTTGACCCGAAGGGAGATTGAACCCACGGGAAAAGAGCAACTGGTCATTGTAACCGATTGGGAGCGGAGGAGACAAAGTTGGCATGAACGATACGCCATATTACAAAGCCCGCTTGCGGGCGGCTGAGAGGGATTCGGCTTTCGAGTCCCGGCAGAGTGCGGGAGCGGTCATCGGCATCGGCTCGACGCGGCTCTACCAGATTGAGCGCGGCATCCGGTTGCCGCACGAAGATGAGGTCATCGTGATGGCCAAGGAGTATGATGCTCCCGAGCTCATCACGTACTACTGCAAGCACGTATGTGCCATCGGCGCATACTGCAAGAAGGATATCAACAATTGATTTGAGACTGGCAGATGTATCCGCAGGCGGCAACCTGCAGCCGGTCAAGGTCAAGAAGGAGGTCGGGATCATGACAAGCCACGAGAGGGTTGAGACCATGAAGAAGGAGTTGGCAGCGATGGGCATCACGAACGACGAGGAACTGCAGGAGGCCATCGAGGCGACGCGTCTGGATATCGCGCTCTTCGTTAATAAACCCACTGCCGATGCCGAGTGCAAGGAGGGAATCGCATGAGGAAGCTTCGGAAAATAAAAGTCATGTTCAGTGAGAAAAAGGGAACAAGTTATCATATCGCATGGAAATCGTCTGAGGATGGGGATGTCTGGGAGCGTCACGCGCTGGAATCAAACGACTATCCAAGACCGGAGTTCAAGCAGGCCATCAGTCGGATGGCATTCATCCTGGTCAATGCTTGCGACATCAAGATGCCGGACAACGAGATCTTGAGCCGTGTGGACATCACGAGCATTGCCCTGGACGATAAAGACGACAGGAAGGTGACCATCGGCGGAGATGTCCTGCTGATGAACGGCAACAGCATCAGGCTGAACGGCCCGCAGCTGTATTGCCGAGAGGATGGCGGCATGCTCGAACGGGCGCTGACCACACTGAAACTGGAGTGCTTCGGCTACATCGACGGTGATCGCGCTCAAATGCAACTGTTCCGCCAGGGGATGGGTGACGAGAATAACGAAGACGAGGAGGGCAAAGGCCGTAATGAAGGAGGTGACAAGCATGAAACGGTATCGTCGCAGACTGAATCCTAAGCTTGTTGATTTCATAAAGTATACGGTTCTGGCCGGCATCGTGATTGCAGAAGCATGGCTGTTTGCCGCAATGTTCTGCTGAGGGAGGTGGTGACGTGAAGAATTGGAACTGGCAGGATTATCACCTGCCGTATTTCTCGCCCTATGGATGGGCGGTCATCTTTGCGGGCGGCTTCCTCGTCGGAGCAGCCTGCGGGTGGCTTTTATGGCAATAAAATAGCCTGCCTTCACGGGCGGTGAAGGCAGGCTTGGTCATTGGATGACCGTCTGACTCGACTTCATTATAGCACGGAAGTCTGAGTTTGTCATCCTGTGGCAGTGCTTTTAGCCGGACCCGTTAAGGGTATCCACTCAAGCGGAGAAAATACCATTGAAGGCAGAGGGCAAGCGGGATGAGCAAGAAAAGTGAGAAGAAGTACATCAGGAAGATCATCGAAGCAGGGAACACTATCGAGGTCATCAACTACATCTCGGGAAGGATAGGAGCGAGAGGGAACGGCAGAGGGGAGGGAGAGCAGGAGGGTGAGTCGGAGGAGAAGGTGCAGAGGTGGAAGTGGAAGCGGGCGGAGGACAAGTGCCGCTGGCTGATCAACCAGAACTTCGGGCCGGGCGACCTGTGGATGCGCTTCGGTTATCCTCGGGGGACTCGGAAAACACCGGCAGAGATACGGGATGACATCAAGAAATTCTTCGAGAAGCTGCGGAGGATGTACCGCAGGGCGGGGAAGGAGCTGAAGTACCTGTATACGGTCGGCATTGGCAGCCGTGGAGGGATTCACTTCCACGCGGTGTTCTCGGCCTTTGACTCAGAGAAGATTGAAGAGCTGTGGCAGGACATCGCGGGGACGGAGCAGGTGCCATATCCGTCGGTCAATACAAGGCATCTTGACCGGCGCGGGCATTATCCGAGCATCGCGGCCTACATCATCAAGAATGCACGGCAGACGTTTGGGACAGAGCGGCAGATTTTCGGCAAGCGATACTGCGCTAGCCGCAACTTGCGGCCGCCCAAGGTCAGGAAGGTCATCGTTCGTGCTGGGCACTGGCTCAAGAAACCGAAGCCGAAGAAGGGATACTATATCCTGCAGGATTCCGTCCGCCAGGACATCGGGCAGAATGGATTCCCATACCAGAGCTATACCATGGTGCGGCTTCGAATCTAGGCCGAGCGGCCACAAGTAAATCATGCACAGGAGTGTGGATAAATGGAGAGATGGAAAGTGAAGCCGGCTGCGTCTTATCGCGGAGCCATGAGCAACGCACGCGGACGACAGTTTGAAGCTGTGATTGATGCAGGGTGCCGGTACTATCGGATGCATGGCATTGCCAACATCGAGAAGACGCCGGAGCCATTTAGGTGTTTGCACAAGGGTGCGGGCGGCATTGCCAAGGTGCAGTTCATGAGCCATGCCCAGCCGGACTACAAGGGGGTTCTGAAGGGCGGCCGCGCCATCGTCTTTGAGGCGAAGGCAACCGACAAGGACAGGATCATGCAGAGCGTCCTGACCGAGAAGCAAGCTGGGGAGCTCGAGTTGTTCCGGGAGCTGGGCGCGGATTCCTTTGTGTGCTGCGGGATACAGGGACGGTTCTTCATGGTGCCGTACACCGTCTGGAGCAACTTCAAGCTGTTCTTTGGGCGCAAGTACGCGACGGCGGATGATTTGCGGCCGTGGCGTGTCTGCTTTGATGGAGCTGTAAAATTCCTTGACGCCTACGATGCCTACAGGAGATGAGAATATGGCAAGGAGAGAGCGCGGTATGGCCATTCTGTACCAGATATACGGGCCGGAAGAATACGCGACGTATGCCTGCCCGTACTGCCGTAGATATGTCCACAAAATAAACGGGCGGCACATCTGCGCCCACTGCGGCAAGCTTGTGGACTGCAACCGGCTGCATCCGTATACGGGCAGGATTGTCTATGATGGAGGCCGCAGCTGGCTGGACGTGAAACGTGATGAGGAGGAATATCTATGAGACTGGCAAGAGCGATGCGGCGGAAAGCCGAGAAGTCAGCAGCCGTCGGTGACCGGCGGGCGGTGAAGACGTATGCCAAGGCGAAGAAAGCCGTGCGCCATGCGACGACGCACGAGCTCGTCATGCAGGCGGCCGTGCGCCGCCAGGCTGTAGTGGAGATCATGGCAACGATTGTCGTTGCGATGCACCGCAGCTTCGGCTGGAGCACGGACCGGCTCCTGCGCTTGCGCAAAAAAATGCGGGTACAGATGGAGTGCCTGAAAGGGCGATACGTGAAGCTCGAAGAGATGGAAGCCATCGTCGAGAAGGAACTGAATTGGGGCTTCCGCATCGAGAGGGATGACACGTGGGAGATGCGCCGCAGGGTGGAATACCGGACTGTGCGCGTCATGTCGGCCGTATTCCTCATTGCCCTGCGCGACGAATTTGGCTTCGGGCAAAAACGGGCCATGCGTGCTTATAAAGAACTGGCCGACATCTGGACTGCCGTCCATGAAGGCAGCTTGACCATGGAGGCCGTGTGGAAGGAGCACGATGCGGTCGGCAAGAGCATCGGAGAAGCATTGGCCCTGTAACCTATGGCAGAAAAAGGAGAATGGCTATGTCTGACATTGAGAAATACAAAGCGGCCGTCGAGGCCATTGAGAATGAAGACCTGAAACCTGAATCGCCGGAATATGCAATTGCATGTATCGTCCGGGCTTGGCTGGACTACCGTCCGGACGAGGCGGCCGAGCGCATATTGGGTGAAGGGCGGCGTATCAAGGGATGTTATCAATACACCCGGAAGCAGGCAGAGAAAATCTACCAGATGACTGGCGATTGCTGCGTGGGCGCGTCGGCCGATACGATGCTCGAGTGGATCCTTGGCTACTACGGGTACGCGGAAGACGAGGCTCAGGCACTCATCGAGGGCGGCCTGATGATGGCGGTCTATCATGCAATGGCAAAGAGCTGGACGCCGTATGGGATGACGAGCAACATGCCGGAAGAAAAAACGCAACCGGCTGCGGGCGGCATGCCAGCAAGACCGCTGACCTTTGACGCAGACCTGGAGGAATTGCTATGAGCAGTCGCATGCCAGAGACGGTGGAAGAAGTGCAAGTACACTTTCCACAGGACCTCAATGAGGAAGCCGTGGCGCGTATTCGCGAAATCATGCCGCACCATCTATGGGTGTGCAGCGCAGAGGACCGCCATCATGCATGGTGCGACTTCTGCGGCAACTTCGTCCGGATTGACAAGAGCAGGCATCGCAGGAAGGCGCTCTGCCCGGCCTGCCTGCATGAGGCTGAGGTCATCCACACGTGGAGAGGCTGTAAGACACTCAGGGACAGGATGCTGCTCTACATCTACGGCAATTCTGCCATCGATACAGAGATCTTGACGGCGCAGGCCGTGTACGTAGAGATGGATTGGGGGATGGCCTATGGAGACGGCGTCATGCCGTGGCAGGTGGAGCCGGACGTATATGTGGACAGCCGCAGTGTATTCGTATATGGCAAAGGCTCGGCGACAATACGGCCTAAAGACGGTTGTCGTGTCTACAACGCGAGAGAGCCGCTCCGGTACGAGATGTGCAAGCCTGCCGGGCCGCGCTGGTACGTCTACATGAACATGGGCTATGCGGGCCTGCCTTTTTACGTCGATATAGACAGCTTGGATGGGGCAGTTGCCGAGACGCCATTCCGATACATCTGGGATGCCGTGCGTGACGATTTTTGGCAATGGGGGACGAGGGGCGCCTACCTGCGCTTCTTCACATTGGCCGCCCGCTATCCGTTCGCGACAGAATGCCTGGCAAAGCTCGGACGGATGACGCGTGAGTACCTCTTTGAGTACAGCGAGCAGAACAATCGGTGCGGCCACATCTCCATCAACTGGCGGGGCAAGACGGTGGCAAAGGTCCTGAGGGGGACGCTCACCAAAGCGGAGAAGAAATGGCTGCGCGAGACGAGCTACAAGAACGTCTTGCTTGTGGGAGCCTGGCAGTATGTACGGCAGAGTGGATGCCAGAGCATCAGCATGATAGACATGATGCAATACGGCATGGTTTCCGTTGATCTTCTGAGGCGTCTGGCTGCAGTGATAAAGCTGCCACGCCTCCTGCGTTACCTCAAGAAGCAGGAAGCGCGCAATGAGGGCAGGAGACTCACAGTGGACTTCTACCGAGATTACATATGGGACTGCCAGCGTCTGGGCGTTGACCTCACCAAGAAATCGAACCTCATGCCACGCAATCTGATCGAGACGCATCGAATGTACCATGAACAGGTGGACGAGATGCTGCGCCTAGAGGAAGAACGTCGACGCATCGAGCAGGGCACCCTGAAGCTCAGGCAGGACAGGAGCAAGGAGAAGGCCTGGCAGAAAAGGCGCAAGGCCATCGTCAGGAAGTACAGCTTCGCGGCGGGCGGAATGACCATCTATGTGCCGCAGCACCTCAAGGAGCTGATCACCGAAGGCGCGGCAATGCACAGCTGTGTAGGCGGCTATGTGGACCGCGTGGCTTCTGGTGGGACTATCGTCGTATTCATCCGCAAAGCGGACGACCTCAAAGAGCGCGTCGGCACGATGGAGATTGCGGCGGACGGGTCCCATATCGTACAGGCCAGGGCAAAGTTCAACCGCGACCTGCCGCCCGAGGCACAAGCATTTGTCGACCGATTCAATGCAGTCAAGATTGAGAGAAGAGAGAGGGAGAGCGCATGAGTGAAGATGTGAAAGAAATGCGGGAGCAGAAGACGGCCGTACCGATGGCGGGCGGCACCATGCCAAAGGAATCCGATGAGGAGCGTCTGACACGATTGGCCGGAGAGATCAATGCCATCAAGGAGCAGACGCGGGCGACGGTTCAGAACGCGACACTCGAGATTGGCCGCCGGCTCATTCAGGCCAAGGCAGCCGTGCCACATGGCAGCTGGGCCTACTGGCTTAAGACATCGGTCGATTATTCCGAGCGCACGGCGCAGATGCTTATGAGTACCTATGAGCGCTTCGGGAATACACAGCAAAAGCTCTTCGGCACAAAGATGGACCCAGAGGTCATCAGTCAGCTGAACCGCTCACAGATGTTCGCGCTGCTGAGCATCAAGTCGGAGGATGAGTGCGCGGAGTTCATGGAAGAGCACAAGGATGATCTTGTCGACATGAGCAAGCGCGAGCTGGAGAAGGCCATCAAAGAGCGCGATGAGGCTCGGGCAAACCTCGAGACGTGGCGCAAGAGCAATGAGGAGCTCAGTGACACGGCACAGAGAGTCGTGGCAGAAAAAGAGAAGCTGAAAGAGAAGTTGCGGAAGATGACTGCTGAGACAAAAGAGACCAAGGGTGAGATGAAGCGTTTACAGGAAGAGATGGATGAGCGGGCGGCGCGCATCGCTGATCTCGAGAAGCACCTGCAGGAGGCACAGCGTGCCGATGTCGAAGCCAGCGCTGTGGTAGAGCGCATGCCAGAAGAGGCAGAGCGGGAAATCAAGAGCCTTCGTGCCAAGATTGCCGAGCTGGAGGAGAAGCAAGGCAGGGAGTCTGTCAGTCTCGACTTCAAGCGCCACTTCGAGAACATGAAAGGCGAGTTCAATGCAATGAACGAAGCACTGACATCCATGGAGTCGGATCAGCGCGAGCGATACCGGGCGGCCATGAAGAAGATGATGGATATGATGTTGCAGATTGTAGATTGTGGGGCGATGGCATGAAGATATTCACGGAACAGGATCTGCCGATGCCGGTCCTGCACGATAAGCATCAGACGTACGACGCGAATACGCTCGTGCGTGTCTGGTTCCAGAAGCTTCAAGAAGAAGTCATGGAGGCACACGAGAAGGCTGTTTATCTGCAGTTGGCAGGTGATGACGACGAGACACGGCGGGATGAGCTGGCAGAGGAGCTGACAGACGTCAAGACGGTCTGCGAGACATATCTGCATGCATTGGGGTATGACGACCGCGAGCGGGCGGCCATCCAGCGGCGCGTGAACGCGAAGAACAAACGGCGCGGCTACCTTGTGCCGATGGAAACGCAGGCGAAAGGTGGCGATGGCCGATGAGCCAGGATACCAAGACAAGGAAGATTGCGGCCACTGTCTGTGAGATGATTGAACGGGACAGGAAGAATCGAGGCAAGCGGCCCATACTCCTGCCAGTCAAAAAGCGCAGCCGGTGGCAGAGTGGCATCTGCAAGATCTGTGGCGAGTACTTCGATTGCATTACGAACGAGCATGCCCATCGCCATGGCTTCAAGAGTGCCGATGAGATGGCCAAGAGTGATGCAGTAGATTTTGGGAAGAGGGTAAGAAAATGAGCTTGGATATCAGAGGCGTGTGGAAATATCAGAACCTGCTCAAGGAGTACAGCGAACTGCAGGCTCGGGCATCGAAAGCGATGCTCAGGAATGGCTTGGAGCGGGACGCAGCCCATAAAGAGTGCCAGAGATTGGCAATGGAGGTAGACCGGCAGCGCACAGAGAAAAAGGCCGCTCTCGAGGAAATCAAGCGGCTGGAGAAGGAGATCGAGAGACTGAAACAGATCCGGTACCGGTGGGTGAATGGCACATGGTGGCCGGTGGAAGGCACGAATATCTATGACATGATAAAGAAAGTACCATGCGTGCCGTATGCCATGCGCGCGCTGGCCGAAGAAGATAAACAGGTACCGGAGATATGAGAAGAGAATCATGACTTGACTGTGGCAGAGAGGCGTGGCCTCTCTGCTTTTGCATGCTTGTGAGGTGACCAGATTGGCGGCTTGGGACGAAGAGTGGAATTGGGTACAAGAGAAGATACAGGGTGAACGGAAGATGGCCGAGCACTATTTGCTGTGCTATCGGCAAGAGCTTGCACGGTATCAGCAAGAGCAAGAGACGAAGGATTGGCTCAAAGCTGTCGAGATGGTGACGGACAGGGCAGGAGATCAGAAATCTACATTCCTGCGCCTGCGAAGAGAAGCATGGCGGAAGCACTTCTACTACAAGGGTAAAGAGACATGGGTGCCGTACGTCCAGCAACGGTATGCAAGCTATCAAGCTGAGGCTGACGGAGAGCGGGCGGCTTGGGTAGGCGCACGGACGCTGCGGTCATGGTGGCACGACCTTGTTCGTGATGTAGCAGAGATTCATACCATAATAAATAACAAACAATAATAAACAATCTAGTGCGGCAGCCGTTTTGCTCAATGAATCCGTGGTATAGTAACGCGTAAGCAAGAGCGAGGGCGTGCAAGCCAACCCTGCACGCTCATAGCGAGGCTTTCAAGATCCCCCTAGTCATGGCCCGCGAGCATTCATACAAGCGCGCGGGCATCTTTTAAGGAGTAGTGATTCATGCTGATGAGGATTTGCAGCGCATGCGGGCGGCGAGTGAGAGTTGGAGAGCCGTGCCCGTGCCTGAAAGAACGTCAGAAATCATATGACCGTGACAACCGGAACAAGAAGTCCGCCTCGCTGTACCACTCAAGGCCATGGCAGCTGCTGCAGCTCGCCGTGAAGTCACGCGCCCAGTATATCGACGAGTACGTCATGTACTATGAGAAGCGCATGACAGCAGGACGTATCGCACATCACATCATACCAGTAGACGAACGGCCTGACTTGGCGCTCAATCCACAGAATCTCATCTATGTGTCGGATAAGACACACAAGATGATTCACGATGCTTACAGGAAGGGCGGCAAGGAGAAAGCCGCCATGCAGGCAAAACTCGCCAGGATTCGCATAAAGAAAGCAGATGAATAAATTTTCTTTATGCAGAGGGGGCGGTCGAAAAAGTTTTTACTATCGCATATCAGACCACGCCCCCTCCTTTGTCGCGAAAAAATGCCAAAAACCATGAAAGGGGATGAGATTATGGGACGCCCACGAAAAGTCGTGTCGATGTCGACCGGGAAAATCAGCAAGGCGGCGAGAGCTGCCAGGAGCGAAGCGGAAAAGCAGATGCATGTCAAGGCGGACGCCCTGTCCCCTCCTGACTGGTTGTCGGATCGGGCGGCACTGGAGTTTGAGCGCGTTGTGAGAGAGTCGGCAGAGCTCGGCATGCTCGATAACCTGGATCTTGCGGTCTTGGCCGTCTATGCGGACAACTACAGCCGCTATGCGGATGCCGCGACACACATCAACATCCACGGGGCGACTGTTAAAACGCAGAATGGATACGAAACGCCGTCGCCGTGGGTAACGGTATCGGACCGAGCCGCGAAGAACATCTTCGCCTGCTCGGCTAAGCTCGGCATGAGCGTGACAGACCGCCTCAAGCTGATCGTGCCGACGAAAGAAGAGAAGTCCGTCAATAAATACATCAAGTTCTTTGGAAGTGATAAGGGATGAAAGACCGCACGACGGAATACGCCAAGCTCGTCTTGAGCGGGCAGCGCATCTGCGGGCGGAGCGAGAAACTGGCCTGTCAGCGCCACATCCGCGACATGCGGAATAAGAAATCAGAGTGGATCTTCGATGTCAAAGAGGCAGAACGCCACATCGACATTGCAAACACGCTGACAATCGGCGAGGGAGAGGCCCGTGCACTCCACACGCGCGGCTTTCAGAACTTCATCATCGGCAGTCTCTTCGGCTGGCGCAAGAAACGCAGCGACATCAGAAGGTATCGCGAAGCGTATGTCCAAGTGGGCCGCCAGAATGGCAAGTCATTTCTGGCCGGAACGCTTGCGAATGACTTTGCGACCTTCGGCGGCTACCAGTACGGCAGGATTTTTTGCACGGCAACCAAACAAGATCAGGCGAACATCGTCTGGGATGAGGTAGCCAAGTTCATCCAGTCGGATAAAGACCTGGCCGAGCTGTACAAGATCAAGACATATGACCGCACGATTACGAGCAAAGTGACCGGCACGACCATCAAGGCCATCGGCAGGGATACAAAATCCGCAGACGGTTTCCGGACCATCCTGGCCATCGTGGACGAGTACCACGCCCATCCGACGAACCAGATGTACAAGCTCATGATGGATGGTCAGGACATGGTCAAGAACGCACTGACCATCGCTATCACGACAGCCGGCTTCAATCTCAAGAGCCCCTGCTACGAACAGTATCAGTTCTGCAAGAAAGTGTTGGAAGGGGTCGTGCAGAAGGACAATCTCTTTGTCTACATCGCTGAGCTCGACGAAGAGGATGATATCTGGAAGAAGGAGAATTGGGCGAAGGCAAATCCGCTCAAGCTATTCCTGCCGGACGAGGTCACACTCGACGACGAGAAGCTGGCCGTCGTGGCCAACAAGGCCATCGATGCCAGGGAGAAGCAGGGCGAAGAGCTCGTGAACTTCGAGACGAAGACGCTCAACCAGTGGGTGACCTACACGGGCGGTGCGCTGCTCGATATGGCTGCCTGGAAAGCGGGCGGCAAGCCCTGGACATTGGCAGATATGCGCGGACGGGAAGGATACCTCGGCATTGATTTGTCGAGCGGAGGCGATCTGACATCTATCAGTATCGTTTTCCCACTCCAAGACGATAACGTCTATATCTGGAGTCACAGCTATATGCCGGAGCTGCGCCTGACAGAACACATCAAGAGCGATGACGCGCCATATGGTGTCTGGAAGAATCAGGGCCTCATCACGCTGACGAGCGGCATGTACGGCATCAAGACGGACTACAAGTACATCATCGCGGACCTCAAGCGCATGATTGACGAATACGATATCGATATCATCGGCTGCGGTTACGATGCCCACAACGCGGCGGCCTTCCTGGCTGATCTCGAGGACGTACTGTCATGCGACCTGACCGAGGTCAAGCAGTCGGCCCGCAGTCTCAACGATACGACGAAGGACTTCCAGCTCAGCGTCAAGGCTGGCCAGGTATCTTACGACCAAAACAATGCACTGCTGAGCTGGTCGGCCACCAATGCAATCATCTCGGAGCCGAACTCTTTTGGCGAGATCAAAGTGGACAAGATGACACAGACCGATCGCATCGACCCAATCGACGCTATTATCGACGCGTGGAAGATGTGGTTTCTCTCGAAAGAGGATAACGTGCCGGATGGCGAAGAGGCCCTGCAGATGTGGCTGGACTCGATGGGAGATGAAGATGGGAAATAAGAGGGGGGGTGAATCGAATGAATCTAGTGAGAAAGGTCAAGCACTGGATCCGCAATGATACTGGCGAGAGCACCAGCATCAGCCTGAACACCATCAATGAGCTGTTCTTCGGCGCGGGAAATGCAGAGCTTGGCCCGGATATGTCTGAGATTACGTACTTCACCTGCCTGAAGACCCTGGCGGAAGCTCTTGGCAAGATGCCGCTCTATTTGATGGACGAGAAGAAGAACCGCGTCATGCGGCATGAGACAGTGCCGTTCATCAGTTTCGAGCCCAATCCGCTCGAGACGCCAATCCAGTTTTTCACCTATCTCGAGTACTGCAGGAATCACTATGGAAACGCGTACGTATTTGTGATGCGCCATCGAGGTACCTTGCAGGGGCTGTACCCGCTCGATCCACGCATGGTCCAGATCTGGGTCAACAACACGGACGAATTTACGCAGAGGCGCTACTACTACTGCTATACGGACAGACGCAGCGGGAAGACGTACTGGATTAACCCGGGAGACATGCTCCATGTCAAGTCATGGGTCACAGGCGATGGCGGATATGCAGGCAAGAGCGTGCGCGAGATACTGGCGACGAATATGGCGGGTGCAAAGGCCAGCCAGAAGTTCCTGAACAATCTGTATCAAAAGGGGCTGACGGCCAATGCGGTCGTCAAGTACGTCGGCGACCTCAGTAAAGAGAAGCAGCGCGTCTTGCTCAAGAAGATTGACGAGCAGGCCCGCGATGACGGCAGGCGCATGATTACCCTGCCAATGGGCTACGATATCCAGACGCTCGACCTCAAGCTGACGGATAGCCAGTTCTACGAACTCAAGAAGTACAACGCTCTGCAAGTGGCAGCGGCCTTCGGCATTCAGCCGAATCAGCTTAACGACTACAGCAAGTCGAGCTATGCGAACAGTGCGATGCAGTCGCTCTCGTTCTATGTGCAGACTTTGCTACACATCATCACGGTCTACGAGCAGGAATTCAACCGCAAGCTGCTGACGCCGGCCGAGCAGTCGCGAGGCCTTGGCTTTAAGTTCAATTTCTGGATGATCCTGAGAGGCGACCCGACACAACAGGCGGATGTCCTGCAAAAGATGGTCCAGTCGGCCATCTACAGTCCGAATGAGGCGCGCGGTAAGGTGGATATGCCGCCGTGTGCGGGCGGCGATGTGCATATTGTCAATGGCTCGTACGTGAAGCTACAGGATATCGGCCTAGCATATGGCGCGAAGTCCGGTGGGAAAAGTAATGAAAGCAATGAAGGAGGTGACAGGAATGATTCGAGTAAAAAATAGCGCAGAAGGTGCGGAAATCAGCATTTCTGGCAATATCGTCGATGACCAGGAAGGGAATAACATTGAATGGTGGCGGGGCGAGGGCAACACGGGCGGCTACGAATGGCCGAGCAACATCAAGAAGCAGCTCGATGCTATCGATGACGAGCAGCCCCTCACCATCTACATCAATTCAGACGGCGGTTCGGTCGCGGCTGGCGTGGCCATTGCCAACATGGTCGCTCGCCACAAGGGACCGACGACGGCTGTGGTCGATGGCTGGGCTTGCTCGGTTGCAACGCAGATTTTCTTTGCAGCCGACACGTGCTGCATCCCGTCAAATGCATACCTGATGATCCACAAGCCGTCCTGCGCATTGTACGGCGATGCGTCTGACTTGGCGAAAGCCATCGAGATGCTGGATACCATCCAGGATGGTCTGGAGTCCACCTACAATAAGGCAGCCAAGGATGGCGTGACGCCGGAGCAGGTGCACGATATGGTAGAGCAGGCAACGTGGCTGACGGGTGAGTCGGCGGCGCAGTACTTCAATGTGGAAGTCACGGAAGCGACGCAGACAGCGGCCAGCGTCAGCGATGCGTTCCGGGCGGCTGCTGGCAGGTGTAAGAACATCCCGCAGAAAATCAGAGCCCTTCTGGAGCGGAAGGAAGACTGCAAGCCAGTCCCAGATGATACGGAAGCTGCTGAAGAGGAAAGAAAGACCATGAATATGCAAGTGGCCATCGCCCTTGCGTTGGCGGAAGGAGAATGACATGAAGAAATCTGACCAGCTTAAAAAGACCTATGATGAAATCAAGGCAAAGATCAATGACCTGCAGGAAGCAGGCGAAACGAAAAAAGCGTATGATCTGCTGCCGGACCTGAAAAATGCAGAGCAAGCCTACAAAGTACAGCTTGAGATGGAGAAAGAGGATCTGGCCGACTTCCTGCCGGAAGCGGGTCCGGTCTTAAAGAATGCCGTCGAGGACAAAGTCATGCGCAACCGCATTTTCAACAAGCTCGTCCTCGGTATCCCGCTCAACGAGCAGGAGCGCGACTTCTACGCGGCGGACAGCACGCCGGTCCAGCGCGTCGATGATGCTGCCGGTACTCCTGGCCAGGTCGGTGCAACGCCGGCCAAGGGCGGCTACCTCGTACCGGAAGAGCAGATGGCAACGCTGCGTGAGTACCGCAAGGCCTACACCTCACTGAAGACGCTGGCGCATGTCCAGACAGCCAACAGCACATCCGGCTCGATGCCGACACTCGGAGACGAGAATGGTGTGCTGACGAATTTTGAAGAAATTACGAACATCAAGCAGTCCGACTTCGATTTCGGTCAGCTGAAGTATGAAATCAAGGACTATGGCGATATCATCCCTGTGTCGAACCAGCTCCTGCAGGATGCAGATGTCAGCATCCTCGACATCATCGGCCAGCGCTTTGCCAGAAAGTCCATCAACACAGAGAACCAGGAAATCCTCGGCCTGCTCGGCGGCCTGAGTTCGGCAGAACTGAAGGATTACAAGTCGCTCATGAAAGCACTGAACGTCGACCTCGATCCTGCATATTACGCAGGGGCACGCATCGTCACGAATCAGGATGGGTTCCAGTGGATGAGTGAGCTGGAAGACAACCAGAAGCGTCCGCTACTCGTGCCGGATGTGGCAGCACAGGACACGTACCGCTTCCGTGGCAAAGAAATCTTCGTGCTCTCGAACACGACGATGGCAACAAAGGAAAGCAAGATCCCATTCTACATCGGCTCCATCGGCGACTATGTGGCCTTCTTCCAGCGCCTTGGCGTCGAGATTGCCGTGTCTCAGGACTTCCTCTTTGACAAGTACGCGACGGCCCTGCGCTGCGTAGAGCGCTTTGGCGTCGTAGCAGACGACAAGGATGCTGTGAAAGCCTACAGCGTCACTGTCACAACGGCATAACTCGAATAAGGGGTGATAGTATGGCGCTCAGCGTAGCAGACATCAAGCTGTATCTTCGCATTGACAATGATGTGGAGGATGCCATGCTGCAACGACTGCTCACACAGGCAGATGCGTACCTTGCCGGCGCGGTAGATGACTTTGCTCTGCACTGCAAGACAGAGTCATTTGATAAGGAGGCTGACATCGTGCGGGCGGCCATCGTGGCCGAGATGTACAACAATCGAGACTGTCAAGAGGAGAAACACCAGGCATTCCCGTACTTCATCCGTTCGGCCATCGCGCAGTTGCAGTACAGCGCGGACAGCGTGAGCGCAGAAGGGAGTGGTGGGGCATGATTATCACAAGCAGGATGCGCCATCGCATCAACCTGCGCAAGCCGGAAGACAAGATGGATGACATCCACGGGTATGAGACTTCGTACACGACCGTACAGACCGTGTGGGCAGAGTTCCTGAAGCCTGGCTTCGTCAGCAAGACCATCCTCGGCGATGCGGCAGCTGTCGAAGTGACGCAGGGCATGCGCATCCGCGCGACGACGATTGGAAAGGGCTGGCGCGTGTCGGAAGGAGAGCACGAGTATGATGTGCTCCACGTCGACGATACGACGCCAGGAGAGATGATCCTGACGACAACCGAGGTGCATTCCTGATGAGTACGACATGGATTCATTCGAACCTGCCAGAGCAGGTGCAGAAGGCGGTGAGAGATGTTGGCCACTACGATGAGACAACGAAGAAGATGCTGCAGGATGCCATTCGGAGCGGTACGGAAGATACCATGAGATCGGCCATCCGCCACGTGCATACCAAGAGCGGCAATCTCGTCTCGAAAATCTCAATGGACTACAACGAGTCCATCAATACCGGCTACGTGAAATCAAAAGCACATCACTCCTGGCTGGTCGAGCACGGCGCAGGCATTGCCTTTGTACTGCCGCGCAAGAAGAAGGCGCTGAAATACGGAGATCACTTCTTCAAGTTGGCCCAAATACCGCCGCGCAAGCCGCATCCATTCATGCAGGCGGCAATTGACGAGACGGCCCCGAAGATTACGGCGGCCGTAGAGGAGGCGGTCGACCATGATTAAGCGCAGGATGCCGTTTCAGGCGCTCCAAAAAGCTGTATGCGAGCTCCTGAAAGCCTATCAGAGCGCGCCAGTCTATGAGTACGTTACGCTGAACACGAAGCCACCGTACCTGACGTTCGGCGACATACACGTCGCAGATGCCGGAACGAAGGATGCGGCTGTCTACACGGTTGAGATGGAAATCTATGCCTACAGCCGGGCTCATACGCGTCGGGAAATCAATGAGATGATTGACGATGCAGCGACTCTCTTGTCGTCAGTCGGTGCCAATCTCAATGCGGACGGGTACACCGTCGTGGCTCAAGATATTGTAGATGCTACGACGTCGCCGAGCGAGGTGGAAGGCTACACGGGCAGATTGCTCGCCGTTTTTCAGATTCAAGACGATAAATGATGAATGATATGAGGAGGAATAATTATGGCAATCACAGCAGACAGCCTGCCGGAAAACCCGAATAAGACGCAGGCGACCGTGGGTAAAGACTACTTTATGAAGGTCAATACGGGGACGTACGAATCGCCGACGTGGACACTTGTAGGCGGCCAGCGCAATTCGAAGCTGGGTAAGAAGGCCGACTCGATTGACGTGTCGGACAAGACGACTGGCGGTTGGAGTTCTAAAATGCCAGGCCTGAAGTCCTGGACGATTGACCTTTCGGGCCTGGTCATGCTGAATGACGATGGTGTGGACGCACTCAATGCTGCTTTTGATGCAAGCAAGATGGTAGATGTGCGCATCGAGTATCCGGACAAGACGTTCCAGCGCGGCTGGGCGGCCATTACGGAGTTTGACTTGGATAACCCGCACAATGGCGCAGCGACTCTCACGGGCAAATTGGAGGGCAATGGCCCTCTGAGTGCTCACGCGAAGGATACCACGAGTCCGTCGCACTGATAGCAGGTTGAAGAAGAAGGACAGGCGGGCGCGTCCAGGCGGCTGCGCCCATATGCCTGTATGAATGTGAGTAAGGAGAATCGAGAATTGAAAAAAGAAACGGTATTTGAGACAGCAGATGGGAAGAAGCTGCGCTTGTCGCTGAATATCCGCGACATGATGGAGATTGAGAGAGATATTGACTGCTCTCTCTTTGCACTGATGACGGAGGTGGGTATGGGATCCACGCGCAACATGACCGTGCAATTCACGGCGTCTGTCCTGCGCCATGCCATGCCGAAGGGGACTACAGAAGAAGAGGTCGAGAAGCTCATTGAGGAGCACTGCTATGCCGGCGGCACGCTGGACGGTCTGAATGCGGTTGCGCTCAACACGATTTTTGCGACGGGGATGTTCACGCCGGGAAAAGTCGAAGAGGCGGCGGAGGAGAAGTAGCCGTTGCCTCGTTCCGAGAATGGGTGGAAGAGAGTGAGACGGTCGCATACGGCTATCTCGGTCTGACACCGATGGAGTTCTCGAATCTGCAGGTTGGAGAATTCTACAAGATCCTTGAAGGGCGGCGATCGGCAGAGAAGCGTCTCGACGAGAAAAGGGCCTACTTCCTCTCGTGGCTCGTCAATGTGCAACTCGAGCACCCTGTCGCGACGGAGGAAATCCTCATACCGCTCTATCCAGAAGTAAAGGCACAGATGGAAGAGCGCAAGAGGAAACAGCGTGAAGAGGATGAGGCTGCTTTGCGTAAGGAATTTGGCTTGGATGAAGAATAAACCAGGAGGCATAGAATTTGAATAAAATCAGCGATTTGCAGATCCGGATCGGTGCAGATGCCTCCGGGCTTAAGCGAGAACTGAATGAGACACAGGTAGCACTGAAAACAGCACTGAACACGAAGCCAATTGACGATGCCAGCAACAAGATTGGCGAGATCAGCAAGCAGACTGGCAGCCTAATCGGTAATTTTCAAAAGCTGGCAATCGCAGCCGGTGGCGCTTTTGGCCTTGGTGACTTGATTTCAAGCGCCGTGCAAGCCGGTGATGCGGTCTACACGCTGTCGAGCCGCCTGGGCATCAGCGCGGGCGAGGCGGGGCAGCTGTCGCGCATCCTGAAGCTCACGGGCGGTGATGTCAACTCGACGGCGACGGCCATCATGCGCCTCGATAAGTCTTTTACGTCGGCTGGCACGGCTGGAGACAGGGCCAAAACGACATTGGCAAATTACGGCGTCAGCTTGACGGATGCGAGCGGGAAGCTCCTGCCACTCAACCAGCAACTAGAAAATCTCGCGACGGGATATAAAGAGGCGAAGCAGAACGGGCAGGAACAGGCATTTCTAATGGACACGCTGGGTGTAAAGGGAATGGCACTCGCTCAGACGCTTGACCAGTACACCGAGGCGGCCAAGACGGCCTCGAAGGTGCAGGGCATTGGGCTCAACCCCAAAGAGATGCATGAACTCAATCAGCAGATGAAGGTCATGCAGATGGAGTCCTCTCAGGTGAAGCTGGCCTTCGTCGCGGCTCTGGCTCCTGTGGCACAGAGTGTATTTCCAGAAATCATCAGTGGCCTGACCAGCACGGCGAAGTTCCTCGCGCAGAATAAGCAGGAAGTCCGTGATATCACCAAGGATGTTGTCACGTTCCTGGCTATCTACAAGGGCATCCAGCTGGCACAGACGGCCATAAACAGCGGCAAGAACATCTTCCAGACAATCTCCAATGCCATGAACGCCGAGAAGATTGCACAGGAAAAGGCGCAGGCCGAGATTGCAGCCAAGCAGGAAGCGATGATCGCCAAGCAGGTTGCAACAGTAGAACGCTCTTACGATGCACAGCGCAAGGCGGCCATCCGGGCGGCCACGCGCATGAATCTGTCTGCAGAGGAGACGGCCAATCTTATTGCGGAGAAGCTGACAGCCATTGAACTCAAGAGTACAGAGACCGCCGAGCGCGTTGCCGCGAGAATGCGGGAAGGCTTTGCTGCGGCAGCTCAGGCAGCAGCGGCGTCAGCTGGTGAGATGGGCGCTGCATTGGCCGGAACTGGAACGGCGGCCGAGGCAGCTGCTGCGCGCGTGGCTGGAGCACATGCGACAGAAGCCGAATCGGCAAAAGTGGCTATCACAGCAGAAAAAGAGCTGGCCATTGCATCAGCTGAGTCCGGAAATGCTGCGGTAGTAGCAGGCGAAAAGTCGGTTGCGGCAAAAACGGAAGTAGCTGGAGCGACTGCTAGAGAAACCGTGGCAGAAGAGGCATTGACAACAGCCGAAGCGACATCGGGAACAACAGCATCTGTAGCTGGTGGCAAAGCTGTCACAGCAGCTAATGCGGCAACGGCGGCTACAGAGAGAACAACCATTGCGACAAAGAGCTTGACGACCGCTACTGTGGCACAGACAGGCGCAGCGTCTAGGAGTGCAGCCACAATGGCGGCCGGCGCAGTCAGTGCAACGAGTAAAGTGCGTACGTTGGCAGCAGCTGTCCTGTCTTTGGCCAGTAGTTGGTGGGTAGCCGCTGCCGCCTTTGCCGCTTATCAGGGCGCAAAAGCAGCGGAAGCATATGCGGAGAAAAAAGGTCAAGAGACATATGAGCTGAACGGCGTAACCTACTACCATAATTCGGACGATGGGCGATGGTATACGCGCGAAACGAATCCAGACAATATGACTATCGAACCGACAATGGCGGGCGGCACAGAGAACTATGCAGGTTCTTTTTTAAACACTTTCCTGATGGGCACTCACAGCGATGGGCAGAATATGTCTTTGGTGACGGATATCGATACGCTAAAACAGCTGAACGGAATGCAATCAAATCGGTGGCACAACTCCGAGGTTGGCAGATTGAGCGATGAAGCGGAGGATGCCAAGAATCAGGCACTGCGTGCGCAGTCCATGGTAGATTCCATCAGCATTCCTGACCCAGGCATGGGCATTGCGCCTGGCGGAGGCGGAGGCGAATCCGCAGCCGGTGGCGGCTCTACTGCAGAAGAAAAGCCAGCTACACCGATGCGCACAAAATATTCTTTCGAAGACGACCCAGAACTCGCACCGTGGGCAAATGAGATTGAATATGCAAGTGCATACAGAGGTTTGGACGCCGCATTGCTGGCCGCTATCATCAAAACAGAATCGCACGGACAGTCGGACGTCTGGTCTACTGATCATGCCCACTGGGGCCTCGGCCAGATATCACAAGATATAGCGAATGCATATGGAGGTGGCAGAGGATACGGCGAGGGAAGCGACCCGAACGATAATATTATGGCCGCTGCAGGATATCTGCGAGCCTTATTGGATCAGTATGACAACAACGTAGAGAGGGCAATCTCAGCGTATAACCTAGGACATGCTGATCCGAGCGCGAACCCGGATTATGTATCGAAGGTTGAAGGATACTACAATGCCATCACTACATCTCAAGTACCGCTGGAGGGAGGCAGTGCATCGCAACCGCAGATGACGACGGTCGATGTGCCGATTGGCGTATCGATGTACGATGAGGCATCCAAGAATATTGGAGAAAGACTCGGTGAAAACACTTGTGCCCACTTTGTTTCGTATCTTGCTCAAGGTATTGGCGCTAATACCGGAGTCATCAGCGATTTAGTCAAGGATTGGGTCGATACGGCACAGGCGAATGGTGCGTGGGTGGATGCGTCAAGTGGCCAGACAGCGCCAAAAGGCTCGCTTGTGGTCTGGAGCGATGGTGCGGCTGATAATCCTTGGAAACATATCGGCATCTCAGATGGTGCTGGCGGTTGGATATCGAGCGACACACATGGCGTAAAGCACTCAACAGGGCTTGATTCGTACTATAGCGGCTACAGATATGCAGGCTATATCGATATGGACAAGCTCACGGGCGGCCAGTCAACCAAGATGACGGTAGATGCTTCGCAGAAAGCAGCCGAAGAAGCGGCTAAGCGCGTCAAGCAGGCAACGGACGAAGCCAACAAGATGCTGCTGGAACTGCGTACGGAAAACGCAAAAGAAAGCGGCTACGCTTATCAGCAGGAATCTATGAAATTGATAAGTGACGTTGCAGAAAAAGCCGCAAAAATCCGCAAGCTGCAGTCGGAGGGGGCACCGACGGCAAGCATCCAGGCACTCAAGAAAGAGCTCAATGCCTACACTGCCGCGACGACCGAGAAATTCCGCCAGAAGTGGGCAGACGCCTACGCGGATCTCTACGATGCGTCACAGACGGCCCTTGCGAAAGTACGCCATGACTATGACAAAGAAGCAGATCTCGAGTACCTGACCACCGTGCGAAAGCTCAACAAAGAGCTTGAGGAGAAGAAGAAAGCTCTGATGCACGACGAGAATGATGTCGAGACGCGCAAGCTGCTGGAAGATCAGTATTATGCACAGCTGGAAGAGGCCGAAGACAAGCGTCGGAAAGCTCGCCAAGAAGCCCATGACCAGTACGTGAACTATCTGGTAGAGGAAGGGAATCTTGCCATGCTCGTGCAGTACATGGGTACGTCACAGCGCAATGCTAACGGGATACTGTCGAAGTCGGAAGGTGAGAAGCGCGGCGAAGCCTCTCTGAACTTGCAGGGAGAAAAAGCCCTGGCGAAGGAGTACGTGAAACTATGGCAGACGGCCCATGGAAGTATGATGGAGTATATTGCTGATGTATCCGACACCATGTACAGTACAATAGCTGATTCCATGGCAGCGTTTATCAAGGGGACAAAGAGCGCAAAGTCAGTGCTGCAAGACTTCGGGAATTCTGTCTTGAACATGATGGCCAAGATTGCCGCACAGAGATTGGCTGCAACATGGATGAGCGGCATCCTCGGCGCATTTGGCGGGGCCCGAGGCGGCGCATCGGCATGGACATGGGGCGGAGCGACACATGACAGCAGTTTCGGCGTAAAATCGGCAGCAGACCAGTTCATCAGTACTGCACCAACTGCGCCGAGCCTTTTCAACGTGCCGAAGTTCGCGGCGGGCGGCATCGTCACGGCACCAACCCTTGCTATGATCGGCGAGGGCGGTGAAAATGAAGCTGTCATCCCCCTCAATGACCATACGCTCAAGTCCATGGGCGGGGGCAAAGGCGGAGTCGTTGTCAACATCACGAACAAGACAAATTCGCAGGTCAGCGTACAGAAAAGTGGATTTGATGAAGATTTGGGCAAATGGGTACTGGATGTTGTTGTTGATGGCGCGACCCGCGACCGCAACGGATTCGGCCGCAACCTCAAAACAGCATTGAAAGGAACGATGTAAATGGTAGAAGCATACACTTTCCCGACGGATTTCCCGGAACCGAACCTGCCGGCTGCATCAAACTCTGGCGACTCGTACAAGATCAAGCTGCAGGACAGCACGATCAGCACGACGAGCGATGCGAATTATAAAAAGACGCGCCCGCGCACGACACGCATGATCACGACTTGGACCTACGCCTGGGTCGGCGTGAGCCGGGAGAACTACGATAAACTCGAGGCATTTTTCCGCAAGGTCGGCACCTTCCAACAATTTGCCTGGCAGGACTGGAATACGCAAAAAACGCACGTTGTCCGCTTTGCAGAAGCACTTGAGTGGCAGGAAAACTACCCGATTGGCTGGCAGGGAATGCTGAAATTCGAGGAGGTGTAAGCAGTGCTGAATTTTTCAAAGATCGCAACACTCGAGAAAAATAAGTTGTCGACCGATGCGCCGTTTTTGATTCTCTTCGAGATCAGCCATCCGCAGTTGACCGAGGCTATCCGTCTGACGCGCAATACCGAAGATGTCACCTGGAACGGCAAGACCTGGACGGCCTTTCCCATCGATGTGGAGGACTACGAGGAGGACGGCAAGACACTGCCGGCACTCAACATGAAGATTTCCTCCGGCCAGGGGCTTATCACGACCTATCTGCAGAAATATGGCGGCCTTACGGATGCACGGGTATCCTTGTACATCGTGCATGCAAAATGCCTGGACGTGGCCAAGCCGGAAATGGAGCTGGATTTCCAGATCACGGAGACGGCATATGACGAACAGTGGATTACCTTCACACTCGGTCCGTCGCCGGAGTTGGCCAACCGCTTCCCCGCCTGGAAGTATCTCACGGACTTCTGTCCGTTTGTTTGCGGGGATATCCGCTGCGGGTACAAAGGCGACAAGATTTGTAAAAATAACTTGGCATCGTGTCTGATTCCGCAGCGTTTCGGCGGTGAGCCTGGGATACAGACGGGGAGATGATGAGATGGAGTTTGCGTATGATGACTTGATCGGCGTGCCGTTTGTCGACGGCGGCCGGGATAAGAGTGGCCTGGACTGCTGGGGACTTGTCAAAGAGGCGTTCCGGCGGCAGGGCTGCGAGGTGCCGGATTATCATATCTCGGCCGTTGAGGCCGCTGACATCGCGAGCACGATGAAAAGACAGGAGGACGACTGGGTTCGGCTCGACGGGCCGCATGTCGGCTGCCTGGTGCTGTTGAGATTGACGCCAGGCTGCTGGGCGAACCACGTCGGTATCTGCCTGGGTGATGGGAAATTCTTGCATGCATACGTGGCCACCGGCGTATGTATCGACCGGCTCAGACGGTGGCAATCGAGAATCGTAGGATATTATAGTCCGGGAGGGGATTGGCATTGATCCAGCTTGTAGAAATTGCGAATCCATTTGAGCCAGAGCGGCGGAAAATCACCGACATCTATTGCACGGGCAGAGATGTGACGACGTATACGGATATCGAGGGAAAGGATGTCTACCTGGACGGCAATCTCGTCGCATGTCCGGAAAAGACCATTCCGCTCGATGGTTCGCAGCTTGTCGCCATCCCGCACATTGCCGGCAAGGGCTTGATGCGAATCCTCGGCATGGTGGCCATGATTGCCCTGTCCGTCTATACGAGTAACATCGCGAGCGGCCTGTGGAAGGGGCTGGGCACGGCTTTTCGCGCCGGCCATATCGGCGCCTTGCTCGCATCCGGCGCTGTCATGTTCCTCGGCGGCAAGATCATCAATACGGTGTTTCCGCAAGCCGCGGACAACATCAACTGGAATGACCATGAGCAGACCCAGACTTACGGATGGGACCTGCCGACGCCAACAACGACGGCAGGCACAGTCGTCGGCGAGACATACGGCGAGTGCATCCCTGCGCCGCAGCTCCTCGAGCAGCACGTCGAGACCGTCAATGACGAGCAGTACCTCAATCTGCTCTACTGCGGCGGCTATGGCCCGGTCGACTCCATCGACAATATCCGCATCGACTACACAGACATCGGCAACTTCTCAGGCGTCCAGCTCGAGACACGGCTGGGAACCAATGACCAGCGGCCAATATCCTTTTTCAAGAACACGCCGCTCGACCAGAGCGTCGGCGTTGAGCTTACGCAGGGGCAGGCTGTGACGCGCGCAAGTGACAGCACCAAGGCGTCAGCCCTCGAGGTCACGCTGGAGTTTCCGGCTGGCTTGTACCATGTCAACGACAAAGGCGACTACGACAATGCGACGGCGGTCTTCTCACTCGAGTATCGCAAAGGGCAGAGTGATAGCTGGCATAATTTCCATAAAGGCCAGTCCGATTATCGCTACTCCGTCACGGCTGCGACCAACAGCGCACTACGCCGGACGTTTTCCGTTACGGGTCTTGAGGCTGGGCAGTACGATGTGCGCGTGACAGCGGTCAACCGGCCGAACTCCTCACGGTATCAGAGCATGGTCAACTGGACAATCTTGACAAGCTACATCGATGGCATCTACAGTCGGCCAAACAAAGTCTTAGTCGCTCTGCGCATCAAAGCAAGCAATCAGCTCTCCGGTGGCGTGCCATCGCTCAACTGGCGGCAGACCAGGAAGACCGTCTGGATCCACAATCCGGAGACAGGCTATTACGAGCAGCGAGCGGCGGATAATCCAATCTGGGCTTGCTACGACATCCTGCATGGCTGCCGGAGTCTCAAGAATATCAACACCGGCGCGAATGAGTACGTCGTATCCGGGTATCCGGCATCCTGCTTTGATGCCTACTGGGAGCAGTGGAAATCAGCAGCAGCTTACGCGGATGAGCAGATCACGAACCAGGACGGCGAGAAAGAGGCACGGTACCGCTTTGACGCCTACTTTGACACCTCGCAAAAGCGTTGGACTGCTGCGCAGAAGGCGGCAAATGTCGGCCATGCCGTCATCATCCCGCACGGGCGGAATATCGGCATCACCGTAGATCGTCCTGGCCATATCACGCAGATCTTCGGCGAAGGACGCACGATGGTCTCGTCAGTCAAGGGTTCATTCAGCAGCACGGAGGATCGCGCACGGGCCATCGAGGTCACGTACAACGATGGACAGAATGATTTCAAGAATACCGTCATGACGGTGCGCTCGCCGAACTACAACACCGACCGGGCAAGCGACAACACGGCCCAGCTCACGCTTTTCGGCGTCAAGCGGCGCTCACAGGCATACCGGGAAGCCGTGACGGCACTGGCCACCAACGAACGACAGTTGCAGTTCATCGAGCTTTCGGCTGACATCGATGCCATCGTCGCCGAGTATGGCGATATCGTCGGCTTCAACCATGCTGTCGGACGCATCGGTATCGCATCGGGCCGCGTCGTATCGGCAACGGATACGACCGTCGTGCTGGATAAGGACGTCGTACTCGATGCGGCAAAGAGCTATGAGATCTATATCTCGCTGAGCAACGACAATCTGATTCGCCGTGATATTGCCGTCGGCACGGGTGGTACTGTCCATACGCTGACGGTATCGACACCTTTCGACGCGGCTCAGCTCCCGCAGCGATTTGACAATTATGCCTTTGGTGAGGTGGACAAGGCCGTCAAGCCCTTCCGCATCGTCAATGCCTCGAGGGATGGCGACCTCAAGGTATCGCTCAAGCTCGCCGAGTATGATGAGGCTATCTACTCGACGGAGCTTGACTACAGCAAATACCCGGTCATCGATTACAGCAATACACCAACCGTTGCGCAGATCACGACGTTGACGGCATCCGAGGAGCCATACACTACTGATAAGACAACCTTCTCTGACGTACGCGTGATATGGCAGCTAACCCGCACGGGCGTTGCACCGGATAGCTACATCGTGCGGATCAAGTCGCGCACGAGTGACTACGATGAACAAGTGAGTACGCGGATGACAACCCATATCTTCCGCGGTGTGCATCAAGGTGATGATTATGACATCACGGTTTATAGCATCTTCGATGCATTGACAGCCGACAGCAAGACGACTAGCCTGCGTGTACACGGAAGGACGTATGCTACAAATAATGCGAGCAACCTCGTGATTGTACTTGTTGGCAAAGGCTTTAGTCTGTCATGGCGCGGTGCGATCGGAACGACCATCACCGGCTACAATGTCTACCGCGGCAAGTACGGCGCGGATATGCAGGAATGTGAGCGCGTGAGTACGCGGCAGACTGCTACAACTTGCTATGTGCCGACAAAGGATGCGGGACAGTATGTCTTTTATGTCGAGTCGGTTGACAAAGACGGCAAAACCTTTGGCGAGACACTTACTGGTATCGGCTCCATCGCCATGCCTGGCAAAGTCACTGATGCCTCGGCTTACACGATTTATCGGCAGTATCAGGACGGCACGACCGGCTATGATATCATCGTCGGCTTTACACTGCCAAGCACGCCGAGCATCGCTGATGTGACTGTCTATTACAAGACAAATCACATCGATATGACAAAGCTGTCGGGGCCATTGCCGGAAGGAGTACCCATTGACGAACTTGGCTACTATGCAGACTGGCGCTATGCGGGCAAGGGTACAAGCCGCGTTACGATCCCTGCCGCGCAGCTTGGCGATACCTATCGCATCAAGCTTGTCGCCGAAGACGTGAACGGCTTTACAACGCCGGATGACGATGCGACGTACCTGGATCTGACCGTCGAGAAGAAGCAGACTGTACCAAACACGCCAACCGGCTTTAAGAAATTATTTGCGATTGGCAAAGGATTTGTTTTTACATGGGATGATGTCACCAATTCCGACGTCGACTACTACGAGCTTCGATATGATCAAAATCCGGGATCCGCATACAATCTGCTCGCGCGCGCCCAGGGGACAAGCGTCACGATCGAGTCACTGCCAGCCCGCAAAGCGACAATCTACTTATATGCGCACAATGCAACCAAGAGATACAGCTATCCGACATCGCTCAGCTACGATTATCCTATACTGAATGCGCCGAGCAGCTTGACAATCGAGAAAGCCATCCTTGCAGTCAATATCTCCGTGCCGGACCTCCCAGATGGAGCTGACGGCGTCCGACTCTATATCGAGCATCAGCCTATCGATATCGGCAAAAATATCTACTACACCTATTCCAATAAAGCTGGCATCTACACCGTCACTGCGTGCTACTATGACATCTTTGGAGAAGGTTATCAGACAGCCGAGTACCATGCTGTCATCGATCCACACATTGACCCGAAATATGTTGAGGACGAATCGCTGACATTGAATATGATGGATAAGACCATCAAAGATGCGGTCAATGACGCACAGCAAGCTCTGCCAAGCCTTAATGAAAAAGTATCGGAACTCAAAAAGAGTGACGACGAGATTAGAGGGACCGTACAAGATGCGCAGAAAAAGCTATCATCGCAGATCACGCAGAATGCAGACAAGATCACGAGTATCGTCACCAACCTCAGCGATAAAGACAAGGCCAGCGCGGCCTACTCTGCCATTGCTCAGATGATTGATGCGATACAACTCCGCGTCACCGCCGACAACCTCGAGGAAATGGGAAAAAGCGGCCAGCTCATGTCGTACATCAATCTGACGCCGACGACCGTGTCTATCTTAAGTAAGCTACTACATATCACAGCCGACACGCTCATTGACGGTAATGTCATTACAAATGGGATGATAAAAGCCGGGGCAATTACAGCGGATAAGCTCGCGGCGAGCATTATCGAGCTCACAGCGAGCCAGGGTATTAAGGGAGGTAGTGTCGTGCTCGATACGAGTGGCTTGGCGTGCACGGATAGCGGCGGCATGACAGTTCAATTTGGGCAAGATGGCATGACATCAAAAGACAAAAATGGCAATAAATTCTCAATCCTAGCTCAATGCATGATGGGGGTCGCAAAAAATGGTCAATATGTAAAATTTGCGAATCCATGGACAGAGTCACCGACCGTCATCGTCACGCCGCAGAATATACAGACAAATAACCCCGCGTACAGCACCTCAAAAGTAAGACTGCATTGCTATGCAGACGAGGTCACTGTAAATGGATTTAGGATGAGAGCTTATAGCGGCATTGCCGATGGCGCTGGCTCGCTGGCAAAAAATCAAAGATGTGGAACAATGACATGGACGATCTGGCGCTCGAGTTCTTACCAAAACTTGAGCACAGACTTTGGTAGTAAAAGCATAAGTTTTGATGTATCAATGCCAAGCAACGCGAGCTCGGTTGTATTTCACGGAAGACTGCGGACAAATGCTCATTTTAAGTGGCCGCAGCTAAAAATACCAAATTCGACAAAATACCAAAAGCTGGAAGTAAAGTGCAATAACACAACTGTGTATTCTGGTGTCCTGTGGAATAGCGGAGACGGAGAAGTCGGCGTCGATAAAAATACAGACACTTACACAGCCGTCACAAGCAATAGTATCTCGGTAACACAGGGAGCTACACTAAATTGCACACTGACAATTGCACCATGTGTTTACCACCCAGGCGATGATAGCGATCCGCTGGACATCGAATTTATACTTGATTCAATCGACTGCAAAGTGGAGGGCGAGCAAGTACTTGATGCTGACGGAACAGGGGCTTTTTTCGTCGTCAATCGCAGTAATGGACTCTACACATTGCAATAACAAATAAAGGATGTGATATAAATGCTAGATGGATTTCAGTACCTAGAAGAGCGTGATGCCAATGACCTGATTACGCACGATGGCGTAGCCAGCAAGAAGTCGGCTTTTTCAACGGCAGATAACGCCGGAATCTATGACGTCATCGCCAGAGATCTGCGACTGCTCGCCGAAGCTGCGACATCGCTTGCTGATAATACCGACGCCCAGGCAATCTTGGCGCAGATAAAGAGCATGTACGACGAGATGAAGAGCAACCCGAATTGGGGAGATGCTGCCGCCAAAGCCCAGGCAGAAGAAGCCTTGAAGCAGGCTAAAGCGGCCGCAGAGAGTGCCGCCAAGGCCAAGGAATACGGAGATAAAGCGACGGAGCTGTCGGCGACGATTGCAGAGATTGAGGGTTACATCAATACCATCGACGAACTAAAGCAGCAGGCAGAAGACACGGCGACAATCGCGACGAATAAAGCAAATTTTATCGTCGAGCACGAAAAGGCCGCCGCGTCATCGGCATCTGCGGCAGCATCATCGGAGTCGGCGGCGAAGACAAGCGAGATGAATGCGAAAACGTCTGAAACCAATGCTGCGTCGTCGGCGTCTGCGGCAGCATCATCGGAGTCAGCCGCAAAGACAAGCGAGATGAATGCGAAAACGTCTGAAACCAATGCTGCGTCGTCGGCGTCTGCGGCAGCATCATCGGAGTCAGCTGCAAAGACAAGCGAGATGAATGCCTCAAACAGTCAGACAGCAGCGGCATCATCGGCATCGTCAGCAAGCACGAGCGCGACGAAAGCGTCGAATCATGAGACAAACGCGAAGACGGCATTAGCATCGTGCCAGACCATCCAGACGCAGGTCAATGCCGGCCTGCAATCGCTGACGAGCGCGGTCAAGTATCGCGGGACCGTCGCATCATTTGCAAACCTGCCGACATCCGACCTAAGCGTCGGCGACATGTACAATGTCAAGGCCGCAGGCGGCAAGGACAGCAACGGGACGGCCATCAAGGCGGGGGACAATGTCGTATACAATGGCAGCGGCTGGGATGACCAATCCGGCACTGTCGACCTGTCTGATTATCCCAAAAACGAAGACGTCGCAAAAGCTGTCACATCGGCGACCGTGGCAAACGACACAGTCACGCTGATCCATAAGGACGCGACCAAGACGACATTGACCGTGGACAACGTCGGCCATGCGAAAGCCGCCGAGCAGGACGCCAAGGGGCAAGAAATCGACATCGCCGCAATTAAGACACTCATTACGGACACGGTCAACGACGCAGTACTTGCCACAAAGCAGGTCATCTTCCCGGTCGGCAGCATCTACATCTCGATGACAGACAGCCGCAACCCGGCAGAAATCCTCGGCTTCGGCACATGGGAAGCCCTGCCTGCAGGCCACAGTCTTGTAGCCGTCGGCACCGCGACAGAGACACACGGAGACACGACAAAGACCTTTACCTTCGAGGCTGGCAAGACCTACGGCGAGTTCGAGCATCAGCTCACTGTCGG
>ULYL01028775.1_pt1 | contig 35124 bp, 27 predicted proteins | sample 1962211 | NCBI WGS metagenome assembly ULYL01 (sample SAMEA4835864, study PRJEB28245) | human gut metagenome | biome: gut microbiome; material: fecal sample | place: Denmark | collected 2008
ATAGTGCAGACGACTATGGCATGTTCCAGTATCTTTGTCATTATCCTGCGGCAAAGCACGCCAAGGGCGAGATGCGCAAGGTTTTTGATTGGGACACCAATAAGTATCATGGTGAGATACCTGAGGCTGCTGAGACATACAATGTCATCGGCAACATCAATGAGTATCAGGTGACGATAGGTGAGACTACCTATGGTGGTCGTGAGGAGATGGTGGATTCCACCGGTATCATCGACTATGGTTCGCTCATCTATATCGCCCTCCAACGTTCCAAGACCGCTCGTGAGGCTATCAAGGTGATGACTACCTTGGCTGAGACCTATGGTTATAACTCTGAGGGTGAGACCTTTACCATCTGCGACCCTAACGAGGCTTGGATCATGGAGATGATGGGCAAGGGGCCAGGTAGCAAGGGTGTCGTTTGGGTAGCTCAGCGCATTCCTGATGATGCTATCTGTGCTCACGCCAACCAGAGCCGCATCGGCAAGTTCAATATGAAGGACAAGCAGAACGTGATGTATGCCAAGGATGTCGTGAAGTTCGCTCGCTCTAAGGGTTGGTTTACTGGCAAGGATGCCGACTTCTCTTGGAAGATGGCATACGCCAAGCCTGACTTCTCCGGTCGTCGCTTCTGCGATGCACGGGCTTGGGCGTTATTGAACCATTTCAAGGACATGAGCCGATATCTGCCTTGGGCTTTGGGTAAGGACCCTAATGCAGAGGATATGCCTCTCTGGGTAGTGCCAGACAAGAAGGTGAGCGTACAGGATGTAGAGGCTTGTATGAGAGACCATTACGAGGGCACTCCATTGTCTGTTGCTGATGGCGATGACCTCGGTGGTGGTATCTGGCAGATGCCTTATCGCCCAACTCCACTGATGTTTAAGGTGGATGGCAAGCAGTGCTTCAATGAGCGTCCTACCAGCACCCAGCAGAGTGGTTTCGTATATGTCAGCCAGATGCGCTCTTGGTTGCCAAGAGAGATTGGTGGCGTACTTTGGTTTGGTAATGATGATGCTAATATGGTGGCGTTCACCCCAATCTATTGCAGCTCTACCGTTCAACCTGAGTGCTACAATACTCCAGGTGCTGATGCCGTGACTTTCAGCGACAAGAATGCTTATTGGGTATGCAATATGACAAGCAATATGGTTTATCCTCGTTACAGTTTGATGTTCCCAAGCTTGAAGGAGGTGCGTGATAGCCTCGACAATAGCTATTTCGCAGCGCAGAAGTCTGTGGAGGCAAAGGCTCAGGAACTTTATAAGCAGAATCCTCAGCAGGCAGTGAAATATCTTAACGACTATGGTATCGAGAAGGCTCAGCAGATGTTGGCTAGTTGGAAGCAGCTCTTCCAGTTCATGGTTGTGAAGTACAACGATATGATTATCAAGCCTACTACCAAGGATGGCAAGTTTGAGCGTACCCCAGAAGGCTTGGGTGCTCGTCCTGTTCGTCCGGGCTATCCTGAGAAGTATGCTCGTGAGTTGATTAAGCAGACAGGCGATAAGTTTGTTTGTCCAGAGGAATAATGAACTTTTAATGGTAAGACGATTACTATCATTTGGTAATGTCTTCACCACGCTTTGGTCAGGTTATTACCGCTGTGTGGTAATGCTGCTACCGCTGTGTGGTAATCACATTACCAAAGTTTTGGTGAAACTGTATGGTGGTAAATGTATGCTTATTAGCGATTGATATTCCAAAATACGGCTAGAATATTTGGGCATTCCATTTTTTTATTGTAATTTAGCGGCGTGAAAATGCAAAGCAAGGAAAATATGGAAGAAATCGTAAATAAATATCCGGTCGGAATTCAGACTTTCGAGAAGATTCGAGAGGGGCATTATCTCTATGTTGATAAGACGAAATACATCGTTGATTTCCGAAAAAAAGGAATGTCTTATGTCTTTCTGAGTCGTCCAAGACGATTCGGAAAGTCTCTCTTTGCCTCTACGTTGGATGCATATTTCGCTGGAAAGAAAGAACTCTTTGAGGGATTGGCGATTGCTGATTATGAGAAAGACTGGGTAAAGCATCCTGTCTTGCATTTTGATATGAGTGGTGCCAAACATGTGGATGCGACGCTGCTGAATAGTTATCTGAATCTAGCTCTTTCAAAATATGAAAAAATCTATGGCAGAGAAGATACGGATAATAATCCTAATGAGCGATTGATAGGTCTTGTAACAAGAGCATACGAACAGACGGGCGAGAAAGTGGTGGTTATCATTGACGAGTATGATGCACCTCTGCTTGATGTGGTACATGAGGAAGAGAACCTGGCAACTTTGCGCAAAATCATGCAAAACTTCTATAGCCCATTGAAGTTGCTCGACCCATACTTGGAGTTCACCTTTATCACGGGTATCACCAAGTTCTCGCAACTTAGCATCTTTAGCGAACTTAATAATCTCGACAACATCAGTATGTTCGACCAATATTCTGCCATCTGTGGTATCAGCAAAACTGAACTTACCACGGTGATGAAACCAGATGTGGAAGGCTTAGGCAGAGCCTTAGGGTTGACTTACGAGGAAACATTGGAGCAGTTGCGTGACTATTATGATGGTTATCACTTTAGTGAACGTTCCGAGGACGTTTTCAATCCATTCAGTTTGATTAGAGCATTGAGTGGACAGAAAATAGCCGCATATTGGTTTGGCTCAGGTACACCAAGTTATCTCATCAAGAGCCTTCAGAAATATCATGTCAATGTGATGGACATTGAGGAGAACGGTGTGGATGTGGATGACTTCGATGTTTCGCCAGAGCAGATGAATTCCGCTCTGCCATTGCTCTATCAGAGTGGTTATCTCACCATCAAGAAGTTCAATCCGATCAATCATCGTTATCGCTTGGCATATCCTAACCAGGAGGTGAAGATAGGTATGCTCAAGAGTTTGGCACCTAATTATCTCTCGCCTATCTCTCATGAGAACAATGGTTTGGTGGGCGATCTCATCGAGTTGCTTTACGAAGAGAAGTTGGAGGAGGCAATGCTTCGCCTCAAGGCATATTTGGCAAGCATTTCCAATCGCTTGTCCAATAAGAACGAGCGAGACTTCCAGACCGTCTTCTATCTGATATTCAATCTGATGGGAGCCAACATTAAAGTGGAGGAGGATAGTGCGATAGGTAGGGCAGACGCCGTGGTTCACATGCCGAATGCTACCTTTGTCTTCGAATTGAAGTATGATGGCTCCGCTGAGGCTGCCATCCAACAGATAGATGACAAGGGTTACCTCATCCCTTATTCAGCCGATGGCAAGCGCATGTTTAAGATTGGCATCAATTTCGATAGTAACCAGCGTACTATTACCGACTGGATTATTAAGGAAGGGTGATATAGCTTTTTCATAAAGAAACATAAACATTCCACAACAGAAATCCCTTGCTCATAAAAATGTGGGCAAGGGATTTCAGTTTTTAAGCTTATTTTACTACTATAAAATTCTTTCCGTCAGGTACAAGGAGTTTACGCTCGTGGTCTTTTAACTTGGCATTGAAAATCGACCATTCGGGATGGGCGTATTTCTTGTCGATGGTAATATCTGCCATGTCGCAAACAGAATAGAAAACATTATCGGAATTGACGGCTCTATTCTTGTTCTTGGAGATATTTTGGCACTTAGCTGTATGATTCTTACCCCATAAGTCGCTATGCCAAAAGATGAGTGGCACATGGTATTCGGCTTTTCTAGGATTACAGTTGCCGCCATGGTCGCTGACACCTGTGTCGTAGTCTGCTCCATGATCGGATACCATCATGAATGCTGATTGTGTCTCTTGCTTGTCAATGGCTTTGATGATGTGATAGACGCAATCATCTGTAAATAGCACCGTGTTGTCGTAGGCGTTGACCATAGCCTCATGGTTGTCCCATCCGACATGGTCTGTCACAGGGTTCGGATGATACTTGTCTTGCTCATGGTGGAAATTGTTGTAGGGACCATGGTTTCCTTTGAATTGTATGATGAAGAAAGTCTTTTCATATTTGTCAGCTAGCGAATCCACGATAGCTGCTATTTTGTCGTCGTCATTCTCAGTCAAGGCGAATGATTGGTCACATCCATTGCTCAAATACTCGTAGCCTTTGCTGGCAAGCAAATTGCCAGCACATATCACGAATGTTTTGAATCCACATTCTTGAAATGGCTTGAAGATACTCTTCTCCCGATAGTTTTGCGCAAAGTCGTCTGGTGTGGCACGAGTGAGTATCTGCGGTACTGAGTACATCGTCAGATTCGCCGTGGAATAATAGTTGCTGAAGAGCGTGATGTTACTCAATGACTCTAGCAGTGGAGTGGTCTCTCGCTCGTAACCTCCCAGTGATAGACTGTTGTATCGCAGCGATTCGCCGACAGCCATTACGTATATTTCTTTTCCTTTATGTATAGGGCGTTTTGCTCCAAATGACATCTTGTCAGCTAGCTTGATTTCTTTTCTTGTTTGAGTCTGTTCGAAGGCATTGTATGTTTGGTACCAAAAGTTGTAAGGTGGGCGAGAGAGGATGTTTTGCTCTACGTAAAATGTAGTAGTGATGTTTCCTTTCCATCTGATTCTTAGTTGATAGAATAGGAAAGATAATGACAGAATGGTAAACAATAGAGTTGCGTAAAGATTATCCTTCACTGGTGTTTGCTCATGATGCAAGTATAAGGCAAGCGCATAAAATATGATGCAAGGAATCGTCCATGGGAGAGCATGAATGGTGCCAGCGATAAATCCAGTTCCTTCATCTACTGTCGTGCCAAAAATGGCGAGGATATTGCCTGCTATTAGAAAGTTTTTGTATAGGATAACCATCATGGTCTCCAAGAATGAGGTGATAAAGACAATGGTTGAGACACATGCGAATACCCATTTCTTTTTGATGGCTGCCATAAGGAAACATACTGGCAAAACGTAAAGAATGGTTGAGGCGATTCTACTCAAGGAGTGCTCTCCTCCTAGAAATTCTTTGTACAATGAGGGCAATAGGCACATAATCAATAAGCAACCAACTACCCCTAGGTTGATTTTTCTTTGCATAATAAAAAGATAGTTATAAGTTTGCAATGGCATACAACTATCAATCCGCTAAGACGCAAAAAGGGCGTGATGCTCTTATCGCGTTTAGCACGGGGCGGCGTCGGATGGAGCCCCAGATCTACCATAAGAATGCATCACGCCTATAGCGTGTTTGCATTGCTTTACTTGGTAGATAAGGGGCTTCATACGAAACGTATATATACGAGCCACCTATCACATATTATTTCCGTGCTTGTTATTCCAAATGAGTTTCCGACGCTCTTGGCTAAACGCGAAATAATAGCGAATGCTTTTTGTTTACTAAAATGTCTGAAAAAGGCTATTGCCTAATTCGGGGTCAAAGGTACAAATAATTCTTGATATAACACAATTTTATTCTCAAAATCTCGTAAAGTCGGCTAAATTAAGTTTGAATTATATGATAATAATCTCATCATTTGTAGCTTTCGTGATAATTAATATTGCCGAATGCCAAGACGTAATTCATCCTTTGAGGAGGCTTTCAGAAAAAAGTCCCGAGGAAATTATAAAAAAGTCCCGATGTTTTTCCAAAAACATCGGGACTTTTTTTTAGAAGCCATTCCTTTGACTCCTTGAGCGATCGCCAGTAAAGGCTTTCTTATGGGTTATCTCATGATATATGAGAGCATAACTGATATTCTTTATTCCTCTGTCTTCTCCTCTTCCAATTTCCTAGGTAAGACGAGGTTGAGGATGACGCCGATGACGGCAGAGAGACCGATGCCTGAGATGGCGAAGTTGCCTGAAGAGAGCACGGCACCTCCCAATCCCATGGTGAGCATCACGGAGATGATGATCACGTTGCGAGTATTGTTCATATCGACCTTGTTTTGCATCAAGTTCTGCACGCCCACGCTGGCGATGGTACCGAAGAGCAAGAGCATGATGCCACCCAATACCGCTTGCGGAATGCTCTGCAACAAGGCACTCAACTTTCCTACGATGGAGAAGCAGATGGCAGTGGCTGCTGAGATGCGAATCACCGCAGGACTCGTCACCTTGGTAATCGACATGGCTCCTGTCACCTCGGAATAAGTCGTCTCAGGAGGACCGCCGAGGAAGGCTGATACAAGGCATGCCACTCCGTCACCCAACATGGTGCGATGGATGCCCGGCTCCTTCACGAAGTCTTTCTTAGCCACGGCGCTTACTACATAGACATCGCCGATATGTTCCAATACCGGTGCTATCGCCACGGGTATCATATAGAGGAAAGGACTCCAAGAGAAATGGGTGATGGTATCGAAAGAGATAGGGCAGGAGAACCAAGATGCCGCAGCGATACCCGAAAAGTCCACCTCGCCCATGCAGATGGCGATGATATATCCCACGACCACACCCGTGATGATGGGCACGAGCTTCATCAGTCCCTTGCAGAAGGTGAGCACGAGGATGGCGGTGATGAGGGAGGAGAAGGCGAGAATCCAGTTGGCCTTCGCCATATCCACGGCACTGCCGGAGAGGGAGAGACCGATGAGGATGATGGCTGGTCCGATGACCACTGGAGGGAAGATGCGGTCGAGCAGTTTCTTGCCTTGCCATTTCACGAGGGCACTCATCACGAAGTACACCAGTGAGACGCTCGTGAGTCCGGCGATGGTTCCCGGCAATCCCCACTGTTTGCTGGCTGCGATGATAGGGGCGATGAAGGCGAAGGAGCTACCGAGGAAGATAGGTACCTTGCCGCCAGTGATGAAATGGAATAGGAAGGTTCCCACACCTGCGGTGAAGAGAGCCGTTGCAGGGTCGATGCCGATGAGGAGCGGCACCAAGACCGTTGCGCCGAAAGCCACGAAGAGGAATTGTACTCCCACGATGGTTTTCTTGGTCATTGATAATTGTTCTGTATCCATAAAACTATTGTTAAATCGTCGGCAAAAGTACTACTTTAAATTGAAACGACCAAAAATAACGTCTTGAATCTTTTGTGATTCCAAATATTATTTGTAATTTAGCGGCGTGAAAGTGTTTTGTGTGATAAAGACGAATATAACATTAGATAAATAATGGATAAACGAAACTTAGACATAGCATATTTCCTTTCGTTTTGTATTGAGCAATACAAAACGGAAAAAGGTATTTCGGGGGCTGATGCAGTTCAGGTCTTGAAGCTATATGGTGTGCTGGAGTATCTGGCGGAGCATTTCGATGTGCTGCATACGCAGAGCAAGCAATGGCTCCTCGCAGATATAGATGAATTTATTCATATCAGAAAGGAGGTTTGCAGATGAAACTCTATCATGGCAGTTTGGAAATAGTTGACCATCCCGAAATCAGAAAGGCTGTAAGAACATTGGATTATGGCGATGGTTTTTATGCCACAACATCTTTTCAGCAAGCTGAGGCTTGGGTTAGACGGCGTGCCAAGGAAAATGGTTCGGTCAAAGGCTATGTTAACGTATACGAGTTTGACTTTAGTTCTTTGAGAAAGCTAAATTCCTTGCTTTTTGCAAAGCCTTCTGATGAGTGGGTAGATTTTGTGATGGCTAATAGAACACAGAATGGTTTTACGCATTCTTATGATATAGTATATGGGCCTGTTGCCAATGATAGGGTATATGCTGCTTTTGCTTTGTATGAAGGTGGAGTACTTGGTAAGGCTTCATTGATAAGGGAATTGAAAACCTATAAGTTGGTGGATCAATATCTCTTTCATACGGAGGAAGCTTTGCGTTATTTGTTATTTATAGAAGCAAAGGAGGTAATATTATGAACTTAACTGTGAATCAAGACAACTTGTATTTCTTTCTTCCTTCTAAAGTGAGTTGGATGGCAGAGATGCTTGCTGAAGACAAAGGTATGAGCATTTCTGATGCTGTAAGTCAGATTTATCAATCTGACGTTTATAAAAGATTAGAGAAAGAGAGTACAAAATTGTGGCATTTAGGGCCAGTAGATTTGTATCGTGAGATGATAAGTTAATTCTATATTTTCCCAAATGTTATGAACATAGAATCCATCCGAGAGTATTGTCTCTCCCTGCCTCTCGTGACCGAGGATTTTCCCTTCGACGAAACCACGTTGGTGTTTAGGGTCTTGGGCAAGATATTCGCTTGTCTCGACTTGGAACGCCCAGACAGGGTAACGATGAAATGCCATTCCGACTATGCCCTCGAACTCCGTGAGAACCATCCCGAGATAGAGCCCGCCTGGCATTGGAACAAGAAGCATTGGAACCAAGTTAACCTCACGGGGCTTTTGGAGGATGAAATAATACAAGGCTTGCTCCGCCACAGCTATAGCGAGGTGGTGAAGAAACTCAAGAAGCAGGAGAAGACGGAGCATCCGGAAGTGATGGAGGTAAAGGAGTGAGGAGTAAAGCATTTGAATTCTTCACTCTTCACTTAATTTATTTCACCCATTCCATCAAGTCATCATAATTCGTCACCTTATGATAATAGATGCCAGAGCCGGAGAGCTGGTCGAAGAGTTTGTCGGCACAGGCTATCTTGCCTTTCTCTATCTCTCGGATGTCGAGGGACGACATGCTGCCCTTGGTCTCAGCTACGAAATACACGTGCTTCACCGTGCCCTCCTTGAAGGCGATAGCCCAGTCGGGAGAATAGTTGCCCACAGGGGTAGGGATGTGGAAACCCTTTGGCAGCTTGGCATATACCGCTACGTCGGTCGAGGTATCGAGGTCTTCCACAAACTTCCTTTCCACACTCTGCTTCGCCGTTCCATCCGTAAAGACATAATCGACGATGCTCTTCTTGCCCTGGAATGCCTTGTCGAGCGAGGTATGCTTCTCCTCAGTGAAGATGGCGGAGTCGTAGCTGCCCTCTATCTCGTTGTAGCTGATGCTTTCTACGATGATGGTAGCCTTCTGCTCCATGATGAGGCGGCTCACTCGCTGGATAAACTCCTCAGGATTCATCTTGTACATATCAAACTTGCTGGGCAATATCCTTGTCAAGATGCTTGCCACCGTGCGACGAGTCAACTTGGTGTTGGCACCAATCTTCCCCAATAAGTCATACTTCACGGTACTCACGATGTCGGTATCTAGTTCATCATGTTGCATCTCCTCTTGCACCATCATGCCCTTGCCGCCCGATGTCATGTCCACATGTTTCAAGTTGTCTCGCTGCACGCCTGTCGTTACGCGATAGCTCAGTCTCGAAACGTTCAGATCGGCATTGATGGCATTCACTGCTTTCTCTATCAGTTCCTCACTGTCGAAATCCACGGTGTAGGCATACTTGTGGTTGATGCGATTCCACAACTCTTGAAATTCCTTCTTCGAGAAGTTCTCGTTCAGCGCATTCTCTGGAGTCTGCGGTGTGCTACCATTGCCGATCATGTCCTTGAGGGCAGATGGATTCCATATGCCCTGTACCAACTTATGTACCCACTTGCCGATGGATTCCAATTCCGATGGAAGGGGAGCGAGGGTATTGGAAGCGGTATCTTGGCGATATATTTCCGTCACGTGGTCGTCATCGTCGATGTAGTCGTTCTTGGCGAGATACTTGTATATCATCTTAGCCTCTTGCAGGTTGATGCTATGCTTGCTGCCATCCTCTATCACAAAGGTCTTGTCCTCGAAATAGTCGATGTCGGCTACCTTCGGACGGTCGTAAAGATCCTCGCTGATGTTCTTCTGCAAATCTTTAACGAAATCGGCATAACCTTCTGATGCTATGACGGTAAGACGATTCAGTTGATGCACTTGTCCGTTCAGCGTATCACTATCTTGGCGCACTCCCTTGCTATCCACGCAGAGGCGCAAGCCACGTCCCACTTCCTGTCGTTTTTGCGAGATGCTATTGGCTTGGCGCAATGAACAAATCTGAAAGATATTCGGATTGTCCCAACCTTCTCTCAGGGCAGAGTGGGAGAAGATGAAGCGCACTGGCGAGTAGCTTGGGTCGAGACTCAGCAGTCGCTCCTTGTCCTTCATGATGAGATCGTAGGCTGATATATCATCGCTGCCTCCAGCCCCCTTCTTCTCATCGCTGTCCTTGGCACGCTTGGTCTTCGGGTCGATGGAGAAGTAGCCCTCATGCGTCTTGCCGACTGGGATGCAACCGAGGTAAGCCATGTAGTCGGGGGCGTACAGATCCTGATTCTCCAACAACTCCGCCCGATACTCTTGCTCAAATATCTCGCCATATCTACCTAGCACGGCATTGCCCTCATCGTCATACTGACGATACTTTGCCACCTCGTCGATGAAGAAGAGCGAGAGGCACTTGATGCCTCGGTGGAAAAGGGCACTCTCCTTGCGGAAATGCGCCTTGATGGTTTCCCTTATCTGGATGCGGGCCTTGTGGTCGGCGGTCACATTGCCCACTACTTCCTTTAGCAAGAGGCTCATGCCATTGCCAAACTTCACTTGACTGCGGTTGGGATGCAGGCTATCTACGATGATGTCGGTAATCAGGAAACCCTTGTATTGCTCCATCCCTCCCGATGCGGCAAAGAGGTCGTCGCCTTCGCCCAACTTCTTGTAGATACGCTTGATGCTGCCTGCCTTGCTCTGTTGCTCTATCTCCAGTCGCACTTGCGGAGCCTTGTCCTTGGAGAGGAGCAGTTCGGCAAAGTAGATATAGCTGTCGGTGCCCTTCAGGTTCTTCAACTCAAAACCCACCACCTCTATCTTCTTCACCAGTTTGTGGTTGTAGGCATCCAGGGCATCCAATACATATACTGTGTTGTGGTGCTCCTTATGGGTGGCGGAGTAGTTGAGCGTGAAGAGCGGATTGAAGGCTTGGAGGGCAGTCTGCGTGGCTGCGCCTCCCATCTTCTGCGGTTCATCGAGGATGATGATGGGGTTGTTACCAGCAAGCACCTTGATAGGTTTGCGTGAGCCAAACTCATCTCTCTCCGAGTTGATGATGCGAGCAGCCTTGTTCTTCGCTCCCTCCTTCATGGTGTTGAAGGCTTGGGTGTTAATGATCATCACGCTGATGTCGTTGGATTGCGAAAAGGTGTCGATGTCGTTGAGGCTGCTGCTGTCATAAATGAAGTAGCGAGCCTTCTTGCCGTATTGCTCCATGAAGTGATCGATGGTGATGTCAAAACTCTTCTTCACGCCCTCTCGGATGGCGACGCTTGGCACCACTACGATAAACTTTGTCCAACCATATTGCTTGTTCAGCTCAAACATGGTCTTGATATAGACGTATGTCTTTCCGGTACCTGTCTCCATCTCCACATCAAGTTGGCAGACACCTAGCTTGCAGCAGAGTTCCTCATCCAGATGGATATTGTTTTCTGTCTGCACTTGGTGGATATTCTCGAAGATAGCTTGTCGGTCGATGGCGAGGAGGGCGTTCTTATAGCCCAGTCCGTTGACAGCCGCATCATCGGTATGGGTGTTAAAGCTAGTTTGCACCAATTTGATGTTATGCTTCTTGCTATCAACGATATACAGCTTTCCCTTGTCCATCTTGTATTCCATGTTGGCTTGGTTCGGCTGTCCCTTGAAGACGTGGATGACGCTCTCCACGGCATCGGTTTGGTATTGTTGTATCTTAAACTTTAGTTTCATAAAATGCAGTATCAGTATATCGGCTAAAATCCCTTATTTGTGGTATCTAGCCTTTTTTACCTTTTAAAGTATTTTCGTAACCGTATCTGGCGAGTAAGTCTTGAAGATTTGCTCGAAGTTGGTAGCTGTGGCATCGCTCTTCATGCTCGTATCACGCAGCACGGCATACATCGGTTGCATCTGGGCGATAGCTTTCACCACATCATCCGAAACGTCTGGGTCGAAGCAAGCCGCGAGATAATTCTCTGCCACATTGTAGATGGTTTTGCCTGCTACGGTGGTAGTCTCGATTTTGCTATCGAGAGTAGCACCGAGTTCCAGCATCACTTGGAAGAGCAAGTCCTCACCCGTACGGTCAGGCTTCACATTATTCACCTGCGAGAAGAGCGTAGCCTGCGAAATCTCCTTAGGAGAATAATAGATATCCTCCATATTGGTGGAGTCGAGCTTGAGCACACGGAAGCCAGTGTCGAGGTCTTGGGTGGTCAAAGGAGATTCCTCCTTGATTTTCTTGCCAGCTCGGCGAATGCGCTCCTTGCCGATTTCGCAGATGGTGTGTGGCTTTCCGATGGAATCCAAAAACTTGATAGCGTTTTGTGCAGTCTTCTTTGCTTTGTCTTTTGCCGTTTCAAGAACCTTGTCTATATTTTCTGGAATTTGAACCAAGATATATTTCAGATTCAAACCTTCTGCTTTTGCATTAAGTGCTAGTGTTGTTTCCGCTGATGAACCACTACCGGAGAAGAAATCCATTATATAGTCATCTTTCTCGACAATGAAGTTAAATAATCTACTTAAGATTGTCGTTGATTTGGGATTCTGGAAAATATCTCTTGCCATGAGTGCCTCAAAAGCTTTGGTTGATGAACGACCATCCTCGTATATGACCGAACGAAGAACGTCTTTTGCATTTTCGAGCCTTTTCTTAGGCTTGATTAAGGTGGTTTCATCTGCTCCAAACATAATGTCATCATTAGCAATCATGCTTTTCATTGTTTCTTCAGGATATCTAAATCCTTTTTCGGGAATCTTGCAGACTTTCTTAGTTATAGGGTGGATTACATTATATTTATAGCCTCCAAAGGTAGTATTGGCAATATCTCCGTCATGGAAGACTCCTTTAGAATCAACGTTGTCATAATGAGTTACTCCCTTTAGTTCTTTCTTGTTTTGTTTTATCCATTCTCTTAATTTTAATTGAATAGTGGAGATGTCATTTTGGTATTCATCTTTCAGCTCGATATATTTTTCTTGTATCAATTTTGCTTTGTCACTATCTGCATACCAATTCTCTTGTGCATCTTTGTTTTTGCAATAACAAAGAATATATTCATGCTCGGTGTTAATCTGTCGTGGATTGTTATCTGTAGCTGTTTGAAGAACTATGCAGCCAGTGAAGTTTGTTACGCCGAAGATTTCATCGCAAACCTTTCTTAGGTTTTCAACTTCATGGTCATCTATAGAGATAAAGATAACTCCATCTTCTTTTAAAAAGTCTCTTGCAACTTTTAGACGAGGGTATATCATGTTTAACCAATCAGTATGAAATCTACCATTAGTTTCCATATTTGTACTCAAACGATTTCCTTGTTCATCATACTGGTCACTATTAAAGAGGTATTTATCGGCATCTTCTGCAAAGTTGTCTCCATATATAAAATCCTTGCCTGTGTTGTAAGGAGGGTCGATGTATATCATCTTTACCTTGTGGAGATAAGTCTCCTTGAGGCACTTCAATACATCGAGGTTATCTCCCTCAATATAAAGGTTTTGGGTGTTGTCGAAGTCCACGCTCTCCTCACGACAAGGGCGGAGTGTGGCATTGATAGGGGAGTTGGCGAGCAAGATAGCTTTGCTCTTGTCTGGCCATGTAAACTGGTAACGCTCCGCCTTTTCCGACATCACGCTATCGGAAAGGTTTTGCTTCAATTTCTCAAAATCAATTAGGTGCTTAGGCTGTCCGCTCACTTCGTCGATGGTTTCTGTCACGCAGTCAGGGAACAGCATAGCTATCTTGGCAATGTTGTCTTCCACACCATTGCTGCTCTGCATTCTAAGTTTTTCCATTCTGTAGGTTCTACTTTCATGTTGGTTACTACGTATATATAATAAGGTATAGCAACAAACACGAAAGCCATCTCTCTTGTGGGGGTACAATGAGCCAAGCCTCAGCGTCTTTTGCTATAGCGGTAGGTGCGTCTTGGAACTAAATGATATCGGAGTAAAACGGGTAACGACAAAGAGGTAGGATGGATGCATCATCCGGTAGCCTTCCTTCGTAAGCCTTTCTGTGAAGATAAAAAAGAAGCGTGAGCTTCCCTTATCTACACTTAGGCTTTTGCCGGGCCCGTACCAACGATAAGTTCCGCCCACGCTATAGCGCAGGCGTTTACTGAACTTACTCATTTGTCGGTACATAACTTTAATTCTGGCAAAATTTAAGTGTATTCCGAATAAATAGTAAACGCAAGTTTATATACTATGATATATTTCTTCTTTTTTTTCTGTTTCTTCTAATCTTTTCTATTTTAAAGGGTTATACATCTTCTTATGTTGTAAGCATCCATTAGTTTCTCTCATGTGAATAGTTCACATAATTGCCTAATATCTGTTCGATATGAATCACTTCTGGGCACGAATCCCAGGTAAAGCCACCGCCCATTAGATACCAGTTTTTTCTCTCCTTCACTGGCACTTTCTTCATGCTAGGGAAAGCAGAGATTGGCATTGTGATGCTGCGGCCATCTTGCAAGGTAACTTGAAACTTACCCCTTTGAGGGAATGACAAAGCCTTAATCTTAGGCTCAACATTCCAGTAACCTTCCTTCTGATACATATTCTTTATTTCTTTCCTTTTGCAAATATAGCCAAAATATAGAAGCTAAGCAAGCAATCGGGGGTGATTTTAGTATTATTTATCAGATGCCCCTATATGGACGATCGGATTTCCTTATAGGACCGATGGGAGTCGCCTATAGGCTTGTGGGGAGTCGTCTATAGGGGCGTCGGGATGCGTCCATAGGCTCGTCGGACTCATCGCTCGGGTCGAACGACCGGCTGACGGTAGTGGAACGCTCGTTCCACGGGAGTGGGACGACGAACTGACGGTAGTGAGCCGCCCTATTCATATAGATAGAACATCCGCTCCATCATCTGCCATTTCTGGTCGGATGTGGCATCGGCGGCACAGTCTTGGAACTCTGCCACGTGCTTCTCCCATTCCTCTTGTCTAGGCAGGGTGGCGAGTTTTGCCATGGCGGTATCCCAGTCGAAGTCGAGAGGAGCATCCACTATCATCACGAGGCGATTGCCCAAGATGTAGATTTCCATCTCTAGGATTCCCACGGCTTGGATGCCTTGTTTGATTTCGTCCCAGAAGTGCTCCTTGTCGTGCGCTTCCTTGTATTTCTTGATGAGCTCGGAGTCATCCTTCAACTCCATGGTCTGTACGAATCGCTTGGTCGGCTGATTGTACTGCTTGCTCTTATATCCTTCTGTTGCCATTTTATTCTTTCAGTTTAAATTAACGTGTAGAAAGCTATGACGTTTCTCTATTTTGATAAAGCTGTTTATTTCTCTATCACCCAATCCTCGATATTTCCCTGGTCCGAGTCAAAGTTGATGCCTACTTTGGTGATAGGCTTGCCGCAGAGGGCAAAACGTTGGCGATAGTCCTTGAGGTTGATTTGTGACATTGCAGTCTTGGCATCCTTGTCTAGCTTGAATTCCAAGATGAAGAGGTCTGTGCGGGTCAGTATCACCATATCCACTCTGCCATTAGGAGTGTGAATCTCCACATCTACCATGTAATCGGTGAGGAGGGAGAAGATGATGAAGAGCACTTGCTGATAATGCCCCTCGTAGTGCGTGTTGTCACAATATGGAACGGTGCCGAGGAAGGTTTTGAGCAGCTGCATGGCTTCCTCCATATCCTGTTTGTCGAGTGCTTGCGCTATGCGGCGAGCCGTGTTGGTGGTAATCAGCGTGTTGCGAGTGACATAAGCTGGAATCAAAGCCTTGGTCAGTCCCACTCTTACCTCATTGTTAGGAATGTCGAGGGTGTAGTATTTATATGCCTTGTTGTATCCCTTGATGGTGACATATCCGCTCTGGTAGAGCAGGGGAATGATGGTCGGCATGTCCTCCGTAGGGGCATCAAACTCGCTCGATGAGGCTTCCACAGGGGCAATCTCCGTAGGCAACACCTCGAATTTTCTCAGCATGTTGATGAGGTATGTTGGCGTACCCGAAGCAAACCAATAGGAGTTGAACTCCTTCTCTGACAGGCAATGCAGCAGGCTGAACGGATTGAAAATGTCTGGTGATTCCGAGGTAAAATGATAGCCATCATAGTGGCGTACCAATTCTTCTATGGCTTCCTCTTTTGTCATCTCCTGTGCTTGGGCGAGTTCCTCAATGTCTGGCTGCATTTGGCTAAGCATTTCTTCCTTCGTGATACCGCAGATGGCGGCATAGTCATTTTGCATGGAGATATTGGTGATGTTGTTCAGTTCGCTGAAGATGCTGAGCTGGGAAAACTTGGTGATGCCTGTGAGGAAGACGAAACGGAGATATGGCTCACTGTCTTTCAGGGGACTGTAGAAGTTGCGCATGACGTTTCTCAGCACTTCCAATTCCTCATCTTTGTGGACGACATCCAATAGTGGAGCATCATATTCATCGATGAGTACCACTACTTGCTTGCCTGTCTTTTTATTGACTGTTTTGATCAAAGAACTTAGTCTGATATTGGGATCAATGGAATCGTTTTCGATGCCAAATCTGTCTTCGTTTTCCTTTAAGATATAGAGAAGATATCTTTCTAGTTGCTCTTTTTCCATGTGTTTGCCGCTAGCCATGGTGAAGTGAAGCACAGGATGTTCCACCCATTCTTTCTCCAGTTTTTCCATAGCAAGACCTTTGAACAAGTCCTTCCTTCCTTCGAAATAACTCTGCATGGTAGATATGAGGAGTGACTTGCCAAAGCGACGTGGACGACTTAAGAAGAAATACTTTCCATCAGTATTTGCCATGCGATAGATGTATTCCGTCTTGTCAATGTAGAGATTGTCATTTTTACGAATCTCTGAGAATGTTTGGATTCCCAAAGGGTATAATTTTCTTGCCATAGTCTTCTTGTATTGCAATTCTTTCTGCAAAAATACGATATTTCTTCTTTCTTGCCAAAAAATAGAGCCGAAATCTTCCCTTTTCCTATCAAAAGAGACTTTTTGCTGTGATTTTTTTGTCAATTCGCTTGAAATGATTACCTTTGCACCCGCAATTGGTTCACTGCCACGTCGTGCCGACACAGGGGCGATTGTCATTTTGGTTGAAATGCCAGGATGCGTGCGTAGTGATTAAAAGGGAATCAGGTGAGAAGCCTGAGCAGTCCCGCTGCTGTAAACATCTATCCTCCTCTTGGGGGAGGGCAGGCAAGCACCAAAAGGTCACTGACATTTTTTCGGGAAGACCGCTTGCCATGGGTCATACATTATATTATATATAGTGAGAGACGAGATGTAAGTCAGAAGACCTGCCGTTGTCATCTCTGTCATCGGAAGATGAGGGATGCTGCCATCAAGCCCCGTGGGATGGGCTTTGAAGGACGAATCATTTTATTAATAACATAGATGTATAATGAAGAGGAATGTCTTCTTAGCATTGTTGTGTGTGGGTGTGACCTCTGGTTATGCGCAGAGCATAGATAGTAACCGTTCGCATCAAGAGAAAGGATTGCATCGTGATACGCTCTCATTGGATGATGTCGTGTGTGTCGGTGAGAAACCGCATTATCTTACACCAAGTCAGACAATATCGGGGAGCACTTTGCAGAACCTTTCCACGACATCCGTGGCTGATGCCTTGAAGTACTTTTCGGGCGTACAGATAAAGGATTATGGTGGATTGGGAGGCTTGAAAACAGTCAACGTGCGTTCTCTCGGCTCGCAGCATGTCGGAGTGTATCTTGACGGTATCCGCATCACCAATGTACAAAATGGACAAGTCGATTTGGGCAAGTATTCTTTGTCCAATATGGAATCTGTATCCCTATACAATGCCAACAAGAATGAGCGATTGCAGTCGGCTTCAGAGTATGCTTCTGCTGCCACCGTCTATATGCAGACCAAACGACCAGACCGTACCACCGCACAAGTGGAGTATGGCAATGGTTCTTTCGGTTTGAATAAGGTGAAAGCTTATTTCTCGTTGAAGGATTACTTCTTCTTCGATGGTGAGTACCAGCATACGGACGGTGACTACAAATTCCGATTTCAGTCGGCTTCAGAAGATACGATTGGTGTGCGGCACAACTCAGATATCTCCTTCTATCGCTTGGAAGCTGCTGGGTTCTACAAGGGCTTGACGCTTCATGCCTACTATTACAATTCAGAACGAGGATTGCCGGGACCTGTCATCCGTCGTCTTTCCGACCAGTGGGATTCCACGGATAGGCAATGGGACCAAAACTTCTTTGCCCAGGCTTCGTATAAGAAGTTGTGGAGCAGATGGGGCTTGAAGGCGAACTTGAAGTATGCTTATGATTACTTGCACTATCTGCAAGACCCATCCACCAATGCGGCGACTATGTATTGTAATAATCACTATGCCCAGCAAGACGTGTATGGTTCGGTGGCAGGCTCCTTCAACTCGCCCTATCTTTCGGTGACGGCAAGTACCGACCTGCGATGGTCTGACCTCAATTGTGATGTCTATCGTTTCCATTATGTGTATCGCATCGACTCAAAGTCGTTGCTTTCCATCATCGGCTCTTATCGAGGTTTGGAGGCGAATGTGGCATTGCTCTATACGCATATACAAGACCATACGATGGGGCAGGCTGGACCCTTGCAGAAACTCACACCGATGTTCCTCTTGTCGTATAAGAAAGATGAGTGGATATTCCGTGCCTTCCACAAGCGCATCTTCCGAGCTCCTACGCTCAACGACTTGTACTATACCTTGGTGGGCAATACGAAGTTGAATCCGGAATATACCTCGCAATGGGATGCGGGTATCGACTATAAGGGTAAGCGATTCCATTTTGCGGTTGATGGGTATTATAACCATATTGATGACAAGATCGTGGCGATACCGATGAAGTGTCAGTTCCGCTGGTCGATGGTCAACTTTGGCAAGGTGAAGTCGTATGGTGCATCTTTCTCTGGTGGGTATAATCAGGACTGGGGCAAGTTCTCATTGGCGGCTAATGCCAACTATACCTATCAGATAGACAAGGACTATACGATGCCTTCCGACCCAGAGTACAAGAATTACATTCCGTACTCACCGATGCATTCGGGTTCGGTCATTCTTGACTTGGGATATGATTCCTATTCGCTCTGCACCTCATTCCTTTATACAGGTGAGCGCTTTGCGTTGGTGTCCAATAATGCCGACGACCTGTTGGGCGATTGGTACACGATAGACTTGAAGTTGAACAAGCGATTCAAGATAGGGAAGTATGTGTTGCAAACGACCCTTGAATGCAATAACCTGACAAATTCCCGTCATGAGGTGGTGAAACGCTATCCGATGCCGGGAAGAAACTGGAAGTGTACGGTGAAGTTTGAACTTTAAAAGTGAAGAGTGAACAACGAAGAGTGGAGAACCAACGGCATCGGCCGAAGGGAAAGATAATTCTCTTGCAAATAATTCAAGATTGGAATGAAGATTCAATTGATAAAAAATAAAGGCTGGCAAGAACACAGAGGCAGATGGAGTATTTGTCTAGTGATGCTGGTTATCTTGCTTTCGGGCTGCCGTATGGAGGTGAACGATGAAGTCGTCATCTCTACACCTACGAAGACGGAGGACAAGCTCTTGATACTCTGTGAGGGATTATGGGGCATGGACAACTCCTGCATCTCTTATCTCGATCAGGGAACGCTCGTCAACAAGTGGTATCAGAAGCAAAATCCAAAGCATCGTCTGGGTGACACAGGCAATGACATCATTCAGGTAAACGATACCTTGATAGCCATCTCTGTGAACTGGTCGAACATCATTCAGTATATTTATCCTGATGGAAGGGCAATAGCTGCCACCGAGGACATCCCGAACAATCGCAAGTTGGCTACAGATGGCGACTACCTCTATTGTACCTCGTATGCCAACCATGGTTATGTGGCGAAGGTGGATGTGAGAACGAAGGAAATCGTGGATACCTGCCATGTGGGTTATGAGCCGGAGGGCATTGCCTATTACAAGGGGCGTCTTTTCGTGGCTAATACCGGAGGGTATTCTTTCCAGGAGGGGCATGAATATGAATCTACCATTTCGGTGATAGATGCCCAGACGATGAAAGAGCTCAAGCGCATCGACACGGGGTGCATCAACCTCTTTGGCAAGATGTCGCAGTGCGGTCAGTTTATCTGTATCAACTCTTGTGGCGACTACTATGATGTGGCTCCCAGGTCTGTGGTACTGAACATGGAGAGCGAGGAGTTCAAGGTCTTTGATTTCCCCGCCACCTATAATTGCACGTATGGAGGAAAGTTCTATACCATTGGTTCGGCATATTCATATAATACCGGTGAGTATCAGTACTCTATGCACACCATCAGCTTGCCTTCGATGCAGGTGGAAGAGGGGCTTTCGGAGTATGCCGAGGCGCAACCAGTCATCGAGAAGATGCAGTCGCCGTATGGCATCTACATCTCTCCTTATTCGGGTCATCTCTACGTGTCGGATGCGAGAAGTTATGCCACCAATGCCTATGTCTTTGAGTTTGACAGACAAGGACAACAACTCAACAAGTATTACTTGGATGGTTTGAATCCTGCCCACTTCTTGGCTTTGCCGTAAATGAGTTCTTTTCATGGAATGTTGGGGATTTGAGGTGGCTCTAAAATAAAGAAAAATCGCCCTCTGTAAGGGCATAGTATTAACATAAATAATAATTCATTTATGAGAAAGTATTTACTTATGATGGCAATGCCTTTCATTGCTCTTTCTGCTTTCGCCTCTAGTGAAGAGAAACCTGCGCTTAATGCCGTATGCGTGACTCTAAAGTCTGGTGATAGCAAGTATGTGGCTTTCACCGATCGACCAAAGATTCAGACTGAGGATGGAAAGCTATGTATACTCTCTGTGGCTGACAACAAGCAACTTGTTTTGGCTGACTGCGCTGATGTTGAGAAAATCACAGCAGAAAGCCATGATTTCACTCCGACAGGAATCAAAGATAACGTTGTTGTTGAAGGTAAGAATGTCGAGGAAATCTACAATATAGATGGTACAAAAGCCTCACATATTGTACCGGGTAAAATCTATATTATCAAGAGTAATGGTAAAACAAGAAAAGTAATCAAGTAATAGAATTTAGAAAAGTATGAAAAAGATATTTGTTTCATTGTTGATGGTTATGCCATTGGCTGCCTCAGCACAATCTGTATTCACAGTTGAGTCGAATGGTCAGAAATATTCTTTCCCTTTGGAGAGCACTACCATCACAGTTACCGATGATGAACCAACTCAGCCTGCTCAGGCTCCTGTATATAAGTCTAACTTAAAGGGCGTTAGCCTTTTTGGTAAGGCAACTACTTTCCAGTTCAAGGGCATGAGCCTTATCGCTGACTATATGTGGGCTGGTAAACTGATGCCGAAGGCTGATGATACTTTCAAGTTCCAGGCAACCACCAATACAGGTTCCGACCTCTATTTCGGTCCTGAGGGGGATGCGGATGCTCCTATCGCAGTGTCTGGTACTGCAACTAAGGGAAGCACTAAGTTCTATACTATCGAGAGTGGTTATCAGCAGGATTCAGTGCTCGTTGTCTTCAATGAGCGTACTGCCCAGTATAGCGTGATGGGGCTTGTCAAGGAGGCACCTTATTATACGATTGACTTCGAGGGCAGCAAGTGGAGTGCTTTGATTGATACACCTGAATATGGTGGTCCATTACTTTATGGAGCTGATGGCGGTGGCTTTTATACAGACGAAGGTGTCTATGAGTGGACAGACGAAGCTACATCTTTGCACTCTAAGTTGAATAATGCATATGGTAGTTGGGCTTATTGGTCAGGTGGAGCTGCTGTTTCTAATTATCATTGTGATATTGCAAATGGTAGCTCCAATACGCAGCTTTCTCTGCCTACAGAAACTCCTGCTCACTCTGGTGATAACTTCATTGTAACATACGGTTATAGCGATGGAAGCCAGTTCGCAACAGATTCTCGTCCTGTATTTGACTTCCAGGATAGTGTTGCTCGCCAAGTCAAGGGTTTGTGGATTACCAACAACTCTTATTTCCTCCATTCTTTGACACAAGGCGATGGCTTCAACCAGTCAGCTACTGATGACACCTTTATCGATGTAACATTCGAGGGCTTCGATGCTGCCGGTATCTCTCAGGGTATGGTGAAGTATCGTATTCAGGATGGTAAGAAAGCTTTGACCGATTGGGCTTATGTTGACTTGTCTTCTCTTGGTAAAATCAATACCTTGAAAATTAACTATGAGTTCTCTAAGGATCAAGACAATGGTTATGGCTTTGCTGCTCCTGCATATCTTGTAATCGATGATATTGAAATCTATAAATAATTTATGGTTTTAAGTATAAAACAAGTTATATTGACTTCTGTCTTGTCTGTGCTTGCCTTTGCTGTGCAGGCGCAGACACAAAAGGTCGAGGTGTTGGAGTACCATCCGGCACCAGGACAATTCGTCAATACCCTGCCTGCTGCAGATGAAAACTCCACGCAAGACGATGTGAACCAAGGATGCGAGGAACAGTTGAGTGGTGATGGTTTGGTGCACCTCGGTACATACGGTGGTTATATCACCGTCAAGTTCGACCATCCGATAGAGAACAAGCCAGGTTCCGATATTCTGATATTGGGCAATGGTTTCTATTCCAATGCTGACCCGATATATGGAAAAGAAACCATCGGTGGCTCCATCGAGCCTGGTATCGTTTATGTAGGAGTAGGAAAAAACTTGGAAGAGGCAAAATGGTATGAGTTGGCTGGTTCTGAATATTATACTTCTGAAATCCACGATTTCCAAATCACCTACTATAAGCCAACGGCAGAGAGTGGAGACCATACACAGTTTAGTTCTTCATACGACAAATACATCAAATGGGAGTGCTCATGGACTGATAAGAATGGAGAGCATCGTGATTCCACAGGATATCACATGAAGAATGTTTCTCACAAACAGACTTATTGGCCTATATGGGAAGGTAAGGATGAATTGACATTCAAGGGAGGTAAGCTACCCAATAATGCCATAGAAACTAGTGGTAAAGGTACTTATTGGATACAATATCGCTATGCCAAGGATGCATATGGCTATGTGGATGCTTCACCTGCCACCGACTCGCTCTATTCGTCTTTTGACATCAACTGGGCGGTGGATGATGAAGGCAATCAGGTTGTACTCGACCATATAGACTTCATTCGTGTGAAGACGGGCATTTTCCAGTATTGCGGCTGGTTGGGAGAAACTTCGACAGAAATCAATTCTATTGCTGACTTGCATTTGATAGAAGGTTATGATGATAAGCCTTTTGTTATTACGCCTCGCCAGCGTCCTACGACTGGTATCACTCGTCCAACAATACATGTTGTGGAGGATGATATTTACTATAATCTAATGGGACAGCGAGTGCAAAACTTGTTAAAGGGACATATTTATGTTCACAAGGGCAGGAAAGTGATTTATTAGAAGCAATAGCTTGGATTTATTGCGTCTTGTATTGTTAAAAACAAGATAATTCCAATCCATGGGGGTGTTCTCTTTCGGGAGGCATCCCCTTTTTGTTTCTCTGCTGCTGGGAGATGAAAGTCTCTTATAAAACCTAGGAATGGTAGTATCTTATAAAAACGATGAAGGGTCGCTAGGCAACTGAATGCCTGCGACCCTTTTTCTAATTTATAAATGGTAAAATTGCGATTTCCCTTTTATAAAAACTGAAGCTCTTGTCAGTAGATTTACTCGATGACGATCAAAGCGTCCTCTTCGAGCACTGCCTGACCAGGCTTTACGCAGATAGCTGTTACCTTGCCATCCTTCTCTGCCTCGATGTTGTTCTGCATCTTCATGGCCTCAAGGACAACAACGGTGTCACCTGCCTTCACCTCCTGACCAACAGTAACCTCGATGCTGGTGATAGTACCAGGGAGAGGAGCCTTCACTGCGTTGGCTGTGTTGACATTGGCAGCAGGAGTAGCCTCTGCATCATCAGAAGCGGCAGCTGGCTTACCGAGCACTACCTTCTTCTTCTCAGGCTCAGCTTCCTTCTCCATTTCAACCTTGTAAGCTTCGCCATTCACGTTCACGCTTGCGATGTTGTCCTCAACACCCTCAATCTGAACCTTGTATTCTTTTCCGTCGATTGTATATTTAAACTCTTTCATTTCTTTCTTTTATGGTTTAGCTGTTAAACTCAAGAACTTGGCGTTCCACATCGTCTGACGTGGCTGGATAGTGATGATGCCAGGTTCCTTGTCGTGTACGTTATTGCCCTGGTACTCATAGAGTGCCATGGCAATCGCAGCATAAATATTCTTATCCATTCGTTGAATCTCCAATTATTAATTCTTAATTATTAATTCTTAATTGAAAATTACATTGGCATACAGCCATGCTTCTTAGCTGGCAAGCTCTGACGCTTGGTAGCGAGCTGAGCCAAACCACGGCAGATGCGGAAACGAGTGTTGCGTGGCTCGATGACGTCATCGATGTAGCCATACTGAGCAGCTTGATATGGATTAGCAAACTTCTCTGTATATTCCTCTTCCTTCTCTGCCAAGAATGCCTTCACATCCTCGCCTGCTTCCTTCTTAGCCTTAGCTTCCTTACCGCAGAGGATGGCAACGGCACCGCTGGCACCCATTACAGCAATCTCTGAAGATGGCCAAGCGAAGTTCAAGTCAGCACGCAACTGCTTGCAACCCATCACGATGTGGCTACCACCATAGCTCTTACGCAATGTGATAGTGATCTTTGGCACTGTTGCCTCACCGTAAGCGTAGAGTAACTGTGCTCCGTGCTGGATAACGGCATTGTACTCCTGACCTGTACCTGGCAAGAATCCTGGTACATCTACGAGAGATACGATAGGAATATTGAAGGCGTCGCAGAAACGAACGAAGCGAGCTGCCTTGCGGCTTGCGTTTACGTCCAATACACCAGCGTATGCTGAAGGCTGGTTGGCTACGATACCTACACTCTGACCATTGAAGTGAGCGAAACCAGTGATAATGTTCTTGGCGAACTTAGGCTGTACCTCGAAGAACTCACCATTATCAGTGATAGCACCGATTACCTTATACATATCGTAAGCCTGGTTAGGATCCTCTGGGATAATCTCGTTGAGGCTGTCCTCCATACGGTCGATAGGGTCTGTGCACTCTACGCGTGGAGCCTCCTCAGTGTTGTTGCTAGGGATGTAAGAAAGCAAAGTCTTGATCATCTCGATAGCCTCTTCCTCTGTCTTGGCTGCGAAGTGGGTAACACCACTCTTGGTAGCATGTACGGATGCACCACCGAGGTGCTCTGCGTCGATGTCCTCGCCAGTAACGGTCTTCACTACCTTAGGACCGGTCAAGAACATGTAAGAAGTCTGCTCCTTCATGATGATGAAGTCGGTCAATGCTGGAGAGTAAACGGCACCACCAGCGCAAGGGCCCATGATAGCAGAAATCTGTGGGATTACACCAGAAGCGAGGATGTTGCGCTCGAAGATCTCACCGTAACCAGCGAGTGCGCAGATACCCTCCTGGATGCGAGCGCCACCAGAGTCGTTCATGCAGATGACAGGTGCGCCCATGGTCATAGCCATATCCATTACCTTGCAAATCTTCTGTGCCATTGTCTCAGAGAGTGAACCACCATTGACGGTGAAGTCCTGAGCATATACATAAACCAAGCGGCCTGCGATAGTAGCACTACCTGCTACCACACCATCGCCGAGGTATTGTTTCTTCTCCATGCCGAAGTTAGTGCAACGATGCAACTTGAACATGTCATACTCCTCGAAGCTGCCAGCGTCAACCAACATTTCGATACGCTCACGAGCAGTGTATTTGCCACGTGCATGCTGCTTCTCGATGGCTTTCTCGCCACCGCCAAGACGAGCCTGTTCGCGCTTAGCGATCAGCTCCTTAATCTTTTCTACTTGTTTGCTCATAATTGAATATTATGTATTATTTTCTTTCTTATTGTGTATCTTAGCTTGTCAATGAAATTATGTGCTAAATCAGACTTAAGATAGCCGATTTTCCATAATTCCGTGCAAAAGTACGAAAAAAACCGTAGATAGCAAACTAACTACGGTTAAATATTTAAAATTCTATCAAAATGCGCCCGTTCACTTGTCTTCCTGTTAGGTAATTAGGTACAGCATACTGTTGGTTGGCTACATCGGTCACCCAATAGTAGCTGTTCACATTGTCGATGCCGAATAGGTTGAGACAATCCACGCCGAGCCAGATGTTGCGGAGGAACGTCTTCTTGGTATGCTTGCTGTTGTCGAGCAGGCGATAGCTCATGCCGATGTCGGCTCGCTTGTAGGCTGGCGCACGGAACGTGTTGGTCTCCAACTCCTTGTGTGGGGTGGAGAATGGCAGTCCGTCTGCCAAGGCTAGCTTCAATGACATTCTCCATCTCTCCGTTCCTGGGAAGTAGTCGGTGAAGAAGAGGTTGACGGCGAATCGCTGGTCGGTAGGCAGTGGCACGCTCTTGCCGTTGAGTTTCATCGAGGTGTTCATCAGCGAGAAGGTGAGCCAGGAGTCTGCTCCAGGTACAAACTCGCCGTAGAGCTTGAGGTCGATACCTGTGGCATGACCGCTCGCACGGTTCTCGCCGTAATATACCACCTTCACGTTGTTGACGGAGTAGGGGATGAAGTTGCCCAGAGCCTTGTAATATGCCTCTGCCGAGAAGCGATAGCGCAAGTTGTTGATGCGGAATCGGTAATCGTAGCCGGCGATGAAGTGGATACTTCGAGGACTCTTGATCTTCTCGTTGAGGTTGGCGTAGGTGATGCCGTTCACGGTCGAGGTATCTCGCAACTCCTTGAAGAATGGCGCCTGATAGTACAGGCCGGCGGCAAAGCGGAAGGTCGTGTTCTCGCTGTAGGCAGGGATGATGCCCAGTGAGACACGAGGGCTGACGATGGTCTCCTTGTTGAAACTCCAATGGCTCATTCTCACACCATAGTTCAAGGTGAAGTGGGTGTGACCGCCCTTGCTCGTGAATCGGTAGGTGTCTTGCAGGTATGCCTCCATTCGGTTGGCATCCAACGTGTTGTTGGCTCTCATCGAGTATATCATGTAGAGTTCCTTGCCGTTGTGAGGCACGCTATAGCCAGCACTGTCTCGCATCTCGTACTCAACGGAGTTCTCTGAGATGTGCTCTTTCTTGTAGGTGTAAGCCATCTCGATGTCGTGCTTCTTCGTCTTGTGCTTGAGCATCAACTTGGCACTCAATACTCTTGCAGATAGATAGTTGCGTGCGTGCTCAAAGTAGGTGCCCACACCGAGGTTCTCCGAGGTTTCCGTCTGGTCGAGCCAGTACTGTCCTTGGATGTCGTACTTCTCTTGCTCCTTGGTGTAGAAGGCGCTACCGAGGAGCGAAATGCTCGTCTTGTCGGTGATGTTGCGGGTGATGCCCAAGGTGCCGAAATAGGTGAGGAAGCGGTCTTTCTCGTGACCATCGAAATAGACACGGAAACTCTTCACGTTCTCTTGTGTTCCGAAGGTCGTCTCACGGTCTTTCGGCGTGAAGTTGTAATGGTTGTCAGAGATGTTGCCGATGAAATCTACCTTCCATCGCTTGTTGGGCGAATAACTCAGATAGGTCTGATAATCCAGGAAGTTTGGCTTGTATTCACCCTTTGTGTCGGTGGATCCAAGTAGGTATCGGTTGGTCTTGTATCTGACGCTGTTGAGCCAGGAGAGTTTCTTGGTGCCTAGTCCGAAGTAGGCATCAGTGCCGAGCAGACTGGCGGAAAGCGTTCCCTCGGTGATGGACTTCTTGCTGCCCTTTGGCTCCAACTTCTTGTAGGTGATGTCGAGCGCAGAGCTCATCTTGTCGCCATATTTTGCGGCATATCCACCGGTGGAGAAGCCTATCTTATCGACCATGTAAGGATTGATGATGGATAGACCTTCCTGCTGACCACTCCTAACGAGAAATGGACGGTAGATTTCCACATTATTAATATATACGGAGTTCTCGTCGAAAGCACCGCCACGTACATTGTATTGTGAAGACAGTTCGTTGTGGGTGCTCACGCCGGCTTGTTGCTGGATGAGTCCCTCTACGGCGTTGCCAGAGGCAGAAGGAGCCAGTTTGGTGTCTTCCGTCTTCAGTTCCTCGGTCTGTCCTGTCTGGATTTTTTGTCCTGTCACCTGAACTTCCGATAGGATGTTGTCGTCCGTATAGAGCACGACTTGAAGGGTTTGCTTGCCTCTAGGACGGCGAAGCACTCTGATTTTCGGTTTGTAGCCTATCATGGTGAACTTCACCGCCACGCTGTCAGCCGACTGGAGGTGCAAGCTGAACTCGCCCTTCAGCGATGTGAAGGCGACCTTACCCTGCTTGACGACAGAGACGGTGGCGAGTTCTATCGGATTGTTGTCTTGGTCGGTGACCCTGCCTTGCAATGTGAATCCCTGTGCCATCATCTGGATGGTGGCAAAGAGGCATATTATAAAGGAGAATAATTTCTTTTTCATATCTCTTTTAACGTAGAAAGTTACAATTTATTATAAAATACCATCCTCTAGGTATTAGTATGTCGTGATTTTTTTGTACTTTTGCAGCCAATTACTTGTCGGTGACAAGATATGTTGTAAAGATAAGGATAAAAACGAAATTGATATAAAGATGAAGAAACAAACCCAAGCCATTCACTTGGCTTATGAGCGTCGTGACGCTTACGATTCTTTGAGCGTGCCTGTATATAATACCTTGGCATACGAGTTTGACAATGCACAGATCATGTCTGAGGCTTTCACGGATAAGATCAAGGCTCCAGATTATTCACGTGTCGAAAATCCAACGGTCACCAACTTCGAGCGTCGTGTGGCTGCCCTCACGGGTGCTCACCATGCCACAGCCTTCAATTCGGGTATGGCTGCCATCAGCAACACTTTCTTGGCGTTGGCTGCTCAGGGCAAGAATATTGTCACTTCCAAGCATCTCTTCGGTAATACATATGCATTATTGTTGGGTACTCTCCGTCGTTTTGGCGTGAAGGTTCATCTTTGCGACTTGACCAACATTGACGAGGTCAAGGCGGCTTTGGATGAGAATTCCTGTTGTATCTTCTTGGAGATTATCACCAATCCTCAGATGGAGGTAGCCGATTTGCAGGCTCTTTCTGCGGCGGCTCACGAGAAGAACATTCCTTTGGTGGCTGATACCACAGCCATTCCTTTTACTCAGTTCTCTGCCAAGGACTTAGGCGTTGACATTGAAGTTGTTTCCAGCTCCAAGTACGTGAGTGGTGGTGCTACTTCTCTTGGTGGCGTTGTCATCGACTATGCTACGGAGTACTGTGGTGATTTTGGAAAGAAGTTGTATGGCGAGATGCTGTTCAACTTTGGTACTTACATGACTCCTCAGGTGGCGTATATGCAGACTATCGGCTTGGAGACATTGGACGCTCGCTATCGTGTGCAGAGCAGCAATGCCTTGGAGTTGGCGAAGAAGTTGCAGGAGCTTCCACAAATCAAGCGTGTCAACTATGTTGGTTTGGAGGGCAATCCTTTCCACGCCTTGGCTCAGAAGCAGTTTGGCAAGACGGCTGGTGCCATGGTTTGCATCGACTTGGAGAGCAAGGAGGCTTGCTTTGCCTTCTTGGACAATTTGAAGTTGATTCATCGTGCTACGAACCTCTTTGATAATCGCTCGCTGGCGATTCACCCTGCTAGTACTATCTTTGGCGGATTTACTGACCGTCAGCGTGCTGGTATGGATGTGATGGATACGACGGTTCGACTCAGTGTTGGATTGGAGGATGTCGATGACTTGTTTGAGGATATCAAGCAGGCATTAAACTAAGTGAAGAGTGAAGAACGAAGATGGAAGAATCCAATCGCAAAAATGGTTTTCCACCTTTTAAAACCTTATAAAAATGGAATATAATTTTGACAAGATAATAGATCGTTCGGGCAGTGGTGACCTTAAACATGGAGCGCTTTTGCCTCGTTGGGGCAGGGAAGACCTTCTTCCCCTCTGGGTCGCCGATATGGACTTTGAGACTCCATCTTTTATTACTGATGCCTTGAAGGCTCGTTTAGAGCACTCTCTCTTCGGCTACACCGTGGAGCCAGAGGACTTCATGCCAAGCATCATCGACTGGATTCACGACCATCATCAGTGGGATGTGAAGCGAGAATGGATTAAGTTTATCCCTGGTATCGTCAAGGGTATAGGCTTGGTAGTCAATGTCTTCACCAATCCTGATGAGAAAGTCATCATTCAGCCACCGGTCTATCATCCTTTCCGTTTGACTCCTGAAGGCAACGGACGTGAGGTGGTCTTCAATCCGCTCAAGATGCGTGATGATGGCTACTATGACATGGACTTCGAAAACTTGGAGAAGGTGTGTGATGAGAAATGCAAGGTATTCATCCTCTGCAACCCTCACAACCCTGGAGGCATCACTTGGAGCAAGGAGACTTTGCAGCGTTTGGCTGACTTCTGCTACGAGCATCACTTGCTTGTCATCTCGGATGAAATCCATGCCGACCTTGCCATCTTCGGACATAAGCATATTCCTTTTGCCTCGGTGTCTGACAAGGCTCGTGACATCAGTATCACCTTCCAGGCTCCTACCAAGACCTTCAATATTGCAGGATTGATTAGCAGCTATGCCATCGTTCCTAATGAGGAAATTCGCCAGAAGTTCTATGGATGGTTGGTAGCCAATGAGTTGGATGAGCCTACGCTCTTCGCACCTATCGCAACTATCGCCGCTTTCCGTAAGGGTGAGGAATGGCGCAAGCAGATGTTGGCTTACATCGAAGAGAACATCAAGTTTGTGGAGAATTTCTGTCGTGGGCATATCCCAGGCGTTCGACCTCTTCGCCCACAGGCTTCCTTCTTGGTATGGCTCAACTGTCGTGACTTGCATCTTGACCACGACCAACTCCTTGACCTCTTCATCGACAAGGCTCACTTGGCATTGAATGATGGTGAGATGTTCGGACCTGGCGGCGAGGGATTCATGCGACTGAATGTTGCCACGCAGAGAAGCGTACTTCGCCAAGCATTGGAGCAGTTGGCGGAGGCTGTGAAGAATCACGTCAAGTAATGATATTGAAAAAATGAAGCAGACTTCGATGACCATCGGAGTCTGCTTCATTGATCTTTGGAGTAAGCTTCGTTGGTTATCGAAGCTTACTTCAGCTGTTTTGCCATGTTCTCAGCGGCTCTTCTACCATCGCCCATGGCGAGAATCACGGTAGCACCACCTCTTACGATGTCGCCACCTGCATAGATCTCTGGTTGTGAACTCTGCATCAGCTCGTTGACCACGATGGTGTTCTTGCGACCTAACTCCAATCCCTCGATACTCTGTGGAACGAGTGGGTTAGGGCTGACACCGACGGCAACAATCACTTGATCGCATTCCAAGGTGACAGTCTCGCCTGTAGCCTCAGGACGGCGACGACCACTTGCGTCTGGCTCGCCCAACTGCATCACGTCGAGCACCACGCTCTTCACGGCTCCCTTCTCGTCAGCCTCATATTCCTTCGGATTGTGAAGGGTGAGGAAGTGGATGCCTTCTTCCTTGGCATGCTTCACCTCTTCGAGACGAGCTGGCATCTCTGCCTCTGAACGGCGATAGACGAGTGTGACATCAGCACCCAGTCGCTTGGCGGTACGGCAACTGTCCATGGCAGTATTACCGCCACCAACTACTACCACCTTCTTGCCCAAGTTGATAGGGGTGTCAGAATGAGGATTGGCAGCATCCATCAGGTTGACACGGGTGAGATACTCATTGGATGACATGATGTTGAGGGCATTCTCGCCTAGAATGTTCATGAAGTTTGGCAGACCGGCACCAGAACCAACGAAGATTCCCTTGAACCCTTGCTCGTTCAAATCCTTCACGCTGATGGTCTTGCCCACGATGCAGTCGGCAATGAATTTCACGCCCATTTTCTTCAAGTTCTCAATCTCCACATCCACGATGGCATTAGGCAGGCGGAACTCTGGAATACCATATTTCAATACACCGCCAATCTCGTGCAATGCCTCGAAGACGGTGACGTCGAAACCCTTCTTCGCCATATCGCCTGCAAAACTCAAACCGGAAGGACCGGAACCTACCACTGCTACCTTGATGCCATTGGCTGCTTCCTTCTCTGGTACGGAGATGTTGCCACTTTGACGTTCATAGTCGGCGGCGAAACGCTCCAGGTAACCGATGGCTACGGCTGGCTTGTTCATCTTCAACTGGATACACTTGCTCTCACACTGCTTCTCCTGTGGACAAACACGACCACAGACGGCAGGGAGGGCAGAGGTATTCTTCAATACCTTGGCCGCTGCGAGGAACTGACCACGCTCAATATTCTTGATGAAGGAAGGAATGTTGATGTTGACAGGGCAACCCTCCACACACGTTGGCTTAGGACAGTCGAGGCATCGTTTCGCTTCGGTGAGCGCCATCTCCTTGGTCAAACCGATATTCACCTCCTCGGTACGAGTAGTGGCACGATAAACTGGGTCTAGCTCTGGCATCTTTACACGTTCGATATTGCCTCTGTCCTTTGCTTTCATGGAAGCACGTAACTCCTTGCGCCACTCTGAGTTACGGTCTGTCAGTTCAGCGATGCTTTCAGTAGTAGGCTCTACGTCCATCACCACGTCGGTTGTCTCTTTCTTCTTGTTGGCTTCCACGCTAGCCAAGTGCTCCTCGAAGTGTTCCATCTCCTCACGCTCGGCATCCTTGAAGGTACCCATGCGCTTGAACATCTCGTCCCAATCGACCAAGGCTCCATCAAACTCAGGACCGTCGATGCAGACGAACTTGGTCTTGCCTCCGATGGTCAGACGGCAGGCGCCACACATACCCGTTCCGTCCACCATGATGGTGTTGAGGGAAACGTCGGTAGGGAGATTGTATTTCTGAGTCAAGAGGCAGCAGAACTTCATCATGATAGGAGGACCGATGGCAAAGACCTTGTCGATGTGCTCCTGGTTGATGAGTTTCTCGATACCCACGGTTACCACGCCTTTCTCGCCGTAGCTACCGTCATCGGTCATGATGATGAGTTCGTCGCTGGAACTGCGAACTTCCTCTTCCATGATGACCAGTTCCTTGTTTCTTCCGGCGATGACAGAGAGCACTCGGTTGCCAGCTGCTTTCAGGGCACGGATGATAGGGAGCATAGGGGCTACGCCGACACCACCACCAGCACAGATGACCGTACCGAAATTCTCGATGTGGGTAGGATTTCCGAGCGGACCTACCACGTCGTGAATCTCCTCGCCCTCATTGAGTGCGCAGAGTTTGGTAGAGGAGAGCCCTACCTTCTGAACCACCAAGGTGATAGTTCCCTTTTCGATGTCGGCATCGGCAATGGTGAGAGGCATACGCTCACTGTTGGCATCCACACGGATGATGACGAAGTTACCTGCCTTGCGGCTCTTGGCAATCAGTGGTGCTTCCACATCGAAGCGGAATACCTTCTCAGAGTATTGTATTTTTCTGATAATCTTGTTCATAGCTATTCTTGGTTTTTATGTTGTATGATTTGTTAGTTGTTCTTAGTAATGTGTCTTTTGGTATAGGGCTTTTGAAACACAAAAGGATAACATCGGCAGCTTGTAGTCAACTGTCGAGTTATCCTCGTACAATGTTATTGAAAGCCTAGTGTTCGACTAGGTTTGATGTCGTGTTGTATCTCTGTGAGATTAGTCGAAGTTCTTGTCATCGAGCATCTCGAAGCCGCAGTAAGGTACCAATACCTTAGGTACACGGATACCCTCTGGAGTCTGGTTGTTCTCCAAGATAGAGGCTACGATACGTGGCAAAGCCAAAGCTGAACCATTCAATGTGTGGCAAAGCTCGATTTTCTTGTCGTCTGCATGGCGATAACGGCAGTGCAAACGGTTAGCCTGGTAGCTCTCGAAGTTGGATACAGAAGAAACCTCCAACCAGCGCTGCTGTGCAGCACTCCAAGTCTCGAAGTCATAGCAGATAGAAGAGGTGAAGCTCATGTCACCACCGCAGAGGCGGAGGATGTGGTATGGCAACTCCAACTTCTTGAGCAAGCCCTCTACGTGGTCGAGCATTTCCTTCAATGACTCGTAAGAGTGACCTGGCTTGTCGATACGAACGATCTCCACCTTGTCGAACTGGTGCAAGCGGTTCAAGCCACGTACGTCCTTACCATAGCTACCAGCCTCACGGCGGAAGCAAGCAGAGTAAGCGCAACGCTTGATAGGAAGATCCTTCTCATCGAGGATGACATCACGGAAGATGTTGGTGACAGGCACCTCAGCAGTAGGGATGAGGAAGAGGTTGTCGAGGTTGGCGTGGTACATCTGGCCTTCCTTGTCTGGAAGCTGACCAGTACCGAGACCAGAAGCCTCATTGACAACATAAGGAGGTTGAATCTCCAAGTAACCGCTCTTGCGAGCCTCATCGAGGAAGAAAGCCTCCAAGGCACGTTGGAAGCGAGCCATCTTGCCGATATATACAGGGAAGCCTGCGCCTGTGATCTTTACACCGAGGTCGAAGTCAACGAGGTTGAACTTCTTCAAGAGATCCCAGTGGCAGAGGGCGTCAGGACCGAGGTTAGGCTTCTCGCCACCTTCCTTAACGACCACGTTGTCGGTAGCATCCTTACCCTCAGGAACCTCATCGCAAGGGATGTTAGGGATTTCCAACAACTCATTGGTCATATCTTGCTGAGCCTTCTCCATGATTTCTTCGAGGGCCTTGCCGTCTGCCTTGAGGGCAGCTACCTGGGCCTTAGCGGATTCAGCTTCCTCTTTCTTACCTTCTTTCATCAAAGCACCGATTTGCTTTGCGAACTGGTTGGCTTGCTGCTTGTTAGTGTCAAGCTTCTGCTGAGCCTCACGACGGATTTTGTCGTACTCCAATACTTTCTCTACGGCCTCACGCGCATTAGGAAAATGCTTCTTCTCAAGGCCTTTGACTACACGTTCAGTCTCTTCACTGATAAGTTTAAGTGTAAGCATAAGATTTTCTTTTTTATATGATTTACTATTTGTAGGCAAAAGTACAAAAAATATTTCTTATAGAGAAAGAAAACGAAGGAATTTTTGATTTTTAAGCACAAAAACAGGAATAATGCTTGAAAAACGAGAAAAGCCTACTCTTGCGAGCAGGCTTTATATTGTTTGGAATAAGTTTTTCTAAAACTTTAAAAATTAAGCGTCAGCTTTCTTGGTCTTCTCAGCGTAAACCTCTGGAGAGAGAACTGAAACTGTGCTCTTGTCTTTACGACCCTTGTGGAAGTAAACGATACCGTCTGCCAAAGCATACAAAGTATCATCCTTACCCTGAGCAACATTCTCACCTGGGTAGTGCTTGTTACCACGCTGACGAACGATGATGTTACCAGCG
>ULYL01011762.1_pt1 | contig 32920 bp, 25 predicted proteins | sample 1962211 | NCBI WGS metagenome assembly ULYL01 (sample SAMEA4835864, study PRJEB28245) | human gut metagenome | biome: gut microbiome; material: fecal sample | place: Denmark | collected 2008
TCGATGCTCTCAGCATCCAGGTGGTTGGTAGGCTCATCGAGTAGGAGCACATCCGGTTTCTGCAAGAGCAGGCGGCAGAGAGCCACACGGCGGCGCTCACCACCAGAGAGGTTGGTTACCGGCCAATCGCCAGGAGGACAGTGGAGAGCATCCATCGCACGCTCCAGTTTGGAGTCGATGTTCCAGGCATCGGTTGCATCAATGATATCTTGCACCTCAGCCTGTCGCTGCATCAGCTTGTCCATTTTATCTGGGTCTCCGTAATATTCTTCGAGACCGAACTTATTGTTGATGTCCTCGTACTCAGCGAGTGCATCATAGATTTTCTGTACACCCTCCATCACGTTCTCCTTCACGGTCTTGTTTTCGTCGAGCGGAGGGTCCTGTGGCAAGTAGCCCACAGAGTAACCTGGGCTCCATACCACCTCGCCTTGTGTAGGCTGTTCCAATCCAGCGATGATTTTCATCAAGGTAGATTTACCTGCACCGTTCAGACCGATGATGCCTATTTTTGCTCCGTAGAAGAACGATAGGTAGATGTTCTTCAGAATCTGTTTCTGGTTTTGTGGGATAATCTTAGATACGCCCACCATTGAGAAGATGATCTTCTTGTCGTCAACTGTTGCCATATAATAATTTAAAAAATGTGTTATGCCAATCGGATGCTCATCGGGCTCACGGTGATGAGTCGCTTCTTGTAGAGATCTCCGATGGCACGCTTAAATACTTTCTTGCTTACGTGGAATCGCTCGTAGATATCGTCTGCCTCGCTCTTGTCGCCCAGATTGCATTCCCCGTCATTGTCGAGCAGGTACTGGTAGAGGGTTTCAGCGAAATCGGCAGTCTGTTCCATACCAGTCTTCTGCAGGGTGACGTCTATCTTGCCGTCTGGGCGTACTCGTCCGATGTAGCCCTTTAGTTTGTCGCCTGTATGGATATACTGGAATATCTGGCTCTTGTAGAGCAGACCGGAGTACTGGTTATCGATGATGACCTTGAATCCGAGGTCGGTTTTCTGCCAGATGAGCAGATCCACTTCCTCTCCGTGCTTGTAGTGAGGATGGTCTTCCTTCAGGTATCTTTCCACCTTGGCTGAGGCTACGATGCGGTAACTCTCCTCATCGATATGGATATGAACAATGTAGGAATTGCCCAATACCATGCGCTTCTTCTGTTCGCGGAATGGACAGAAGATATCTTTCATCAGTCCCCAACCGAGGAAAGCACCATATTCGTTGACCCATTTCACTTCGAGATAGGCGAAGTCGCCCACTTTGGCAAGAGGGGTTTCGGTGGTGGCGATGATACGCTCTTCCTGGTCGAGATAGATGAAAACGTCAATCTCGTCGCCAATGGAAAGTCCCTCCGGTACGTAGCGGGTAGGAAGGAGGATTTCTCCCTCATCGCCTCCGTCGAGGTACATGCCGAAATCTACTTTCTTTACAACTCTGAGGCGGTTGTAATCGCCGAGCTTTATCTTGTTTGCCATATTTTCTTATTTACTCCTTTTCTTGGATTCTTATTCCTTCTTGTGAATTCTGATCTTCTTTCTACGAATGCGAATTCTATGATCTTAGATTACATCCTCCTGTTCACTCTTTTTCTGAACAATATTTTCCTGGACTTTTTCTTCCAGAATGTCCTTTGCAGGAGTCTCGTCTTCAGCAGAATTAGCCTCTACGGTTTTCTCGATCATTCCGTCTTTCAGGTGAATGGTGCGGTCGGTGATGGCAGCAAGCTCCTCATCGTGGGTTACGATAACGAAGGTCTGTCCGAACTTGTCACGCAGATCGAAGAACAGTTGGTGCAGTTCTGCCTTGTTTTTGGAATCGAGGCTTCCTGATGGTTCATCGGCCAGGATGACGGCAGGATTGTTGATCAATGCCCTGGCCACAGCCACACGCTGTTTCTCGCCACCGGAGAGTTCGGCAGGCTTGTGGTTGGCTCTATCGCTCAGACCCATGAACGCCAGCAGTTCCTCAGCGCGTTCCTTCGCCTGTTTGCGACTCTTGCCGGCAATGAAGGCAGGAATCATGATGTTCTCCAATGCGGTGAACTCAGGCAGGAGCTGGTGAAACTGGAACACGAAGCCCAGATGCTGGTTGCGGAAATCGCTCAGTTTCTTGGTGGAGAGCCTGCTCACATCAATGCCATCGATGATGATATTTCCTGCGTCAGGCTTATCGAGGGTTCCGATGATCTGGAGCAGCGTGGTTTTGCCGGCTCCACTGGGACCGACAATGCTTACCACCTCGCCCTTGTCGATGTGCAGGTCGATGCCCTTAAGTACCTGCAGCGAGCCGAAGCTTTTGGTTATGCCTTTGATATCTATCATTTTTCTTTTCTTTTCGTTTGTATCAGTAGGCAAAGTTAAGCAAAATAATTGGAAATGCCTAATAGTTGAAGACAAAATAACTAAGTTTTTCTTAAAAATGTTTGGAATGTAGGGTTTCGGGAGAAATGTTTACATTATTTAGTGCGGAAAATGTGCTCATTTCGGATAAAAGTAGTAACTTTGCATTTAAATAGTTTCTGATTTTGATATTTTTCAAATATGATTTGATATTTTACCAGATATGATAGATAGACCGACGATAGAAAGAATTATGGATTCCACCAAGATAGAAGAGGTGGTAGGAGAGTTCGTGACCCTTAAGAAACGAGGGGTCAACTACATCGGCTTGTGCCCTTTCCACAACGACTCCCATCCGTCTTTCTCCGTATCACCGACCCGTGGCATCTGTCATTGTTTCACCTGTGGCAAGGGTGGTAATGCCATCAACTTCCTCATGGAACTGGAACAGATGACCTATCCCGATGCCTTGCGCTGGCTTGCCAAGAAATATCATATCGAAATCAAGGAACGCGAACTGACCAACGAGGAAAAGCAGCGGGAGAGCGAAAGGGAATCTATGTTCATCGTCAACGAGTGGGCTGCCAAGTATTTCCAGGATATCCTTCAGAATGATGTGGACGGTCGTGCCATCGGTATGCAGTATTTCAGAAGCCGCGGTTTCAGAGATGACATCATCCGAAAATTCCAGCTCGGCTTTTCGCTCAACAGTCGTACTGCTCTCGGCGAGGCGGCTGTGAAACAGGGTTATAATCCGAAGTATCTGGTCAAGACGGGTGTGCTCATCGCCTCTGATAATGAACCGGGAAAGTATTTCGACCGATTCTCAGGCCGTGCCATCTTCCCATGGTTTAGTGTGAGTGGCAAGGTGGTGGCTTTCGGTGGACGTGTGCTCGATAGCCGTACCAAGGGTGTGAGCCAGAAATATGTCAACTCGCCCGACAGTGAGATTTATCACAAGGAACGTGAACTCTACGGCCTTTTCCAGGCGAAGAAGGCGATTGCCAAGGAAGATTGCGTGTTTATGGTGGAGGGCTATACTGACGTGATTTCCATGCACCAGTGTGGCATTGAAAACGTGGTGGCCAATTCGGGTACGGCACTCAGTATCTATCAGATCCGACTCTTGCACCGCTTTACCAATAATATCGTATTGCTCTATGATGGTGACAAGGCGGGTGTGCATGCAGCCCTGAGAGGAACCGATATGCTGCTGGAGGAGGAGATGAACGTCAAGGTGCTTTTCCTGCCTGACGGTAACGACCCTGACAGTTTTGCACGCAATCATACTGCCGAGCAGTTCAGACAATATATTGCAGACCATCAGACAGACTTTATCCAGTTTAAGACCGACGTGATGCTCAAAGGCGTTACCGATCCCGTGAAGCGAAGTGAGGCCATCAATTCCATCGTGGAGAGCATCTCGAAGATCAAGAATCAGATTACCCGAGCGGCTTATATCACCGACTGTTCTCACCGTCTGGGAGTCAACGAGGCGGTTATCATCAATGCCCTCAATTCCTTTATCCGTAACGGAATGAGCGAGCAGGTGAAGGAGGAACGCCGGGCTGCAGGACTCAGAGATGCCGGCTATCCGGTGAAGCAGCAGGCATTGCGACAGGCGGCTGTCACTCCGCTCGACAAACTGATGGAGGTGGAAGACCTGCTCATCAAACTGGTAATCCATCATGGCGATGAAATCATCAAGGTGCAGGATGCTGACGGCAATGATGTGGAACTGCCTGCAGCTCAGTATATCTATCTGGACATGGAAGGCGATGACTTCAAGTTCCACCATTCCATCTACAATCAGATCATGGCTGAGGCTATGGAACATATTGAGGAGGAAGGATTCAGATGTGAAACCTATTTCGCTTCTCATCCCAATCCGGAGATCAGTAGGATAGCCGGTATTCCGACGGGTGAGCAGGAGATAACGACGGCAAGTCTGCAGATGAAGATGAACGAGGAGAAACTGCGCCAGCAGATATTCAAGGACATGCTTTCCTTCCGTACCCACTATATTGCGCAGCGTATTATCGAGGTGCAGCAGGAATTTAAGCAGAATCCTGGCAACAGGGAACTTCTGGAGGAATTCGTGAAACTGAAGAAGATGAATATGCTCGTGGCGTCACAGTCGAATAATGTCTTCAACTAAAATATAATATAAGGAGGTAAGAATATGCTGTATATCCATTGGTTTCTGCTGGTAGTATATCTGGCGATAACGATAAGTGGAATCGTGGCTGTTCTCATGGACAACAAGCAACCGGAGAAAGCCATGGCATGGATTCTTGTGCTCTGTTTCATGCCGGTAGTCGGCATCATCTTCTATCTTTTCTTCGGCAAGAATACCCGTAAGGAAAGGGTAATCAGCAAGCGTAGTATGGACTTGCTCACCAAGCGCAGCATGCTCGAATTTGCCGAGCAGGAAGACCTGCACATCCCTCGCCGCAACAGACCGCTGATGAAACTGTTTACCAACCAGAACTGGGCGCTCCCTTTCAAGGATAATGAGGTGGATATTCTCATGGACGGCTATGAGTTTGCATTCTCACTCCTGAATGCCATCGGACAGGCGAAGGACCATATTCATCTGGATACTTATATCATCGAAGACGATGCTTTAGGAAATCTGGTGGCTGATGCGCTGATAGACAAGGTGCGTGAGGGCGTGGAGGTACGACTGATATACGACGATGTGGGGTGCTGGAAGGTGAAAAACCGCTTCTTCGAAAGGATGATTAAGGCAGGAGTGCGTGTACAGGCTTTCATGCCAGTTAGGTTTCCAGCCTTTACGGGTAAGGTGAACTATCGCAACCATCGCAAACTCTGTGTCATCGATGGAAAGGTGGGATTTATTGGGGGCATGAATATTGCCATGAGATATGTGAAGGGAACGGCAAAGCAGCCTTGGAGAGATACGCATCTCCGTATCTGTGGTGGTGCTGTCTATGCCATCCAGAGAGCATTCCTTGTGGACTGGTATTTCGTATGTCGGGAGCTCATCAACGACCGCCGCTATTATCCGTCTGTAGATAAGAGTATTTCCAATAATTGTCTTACGCAGATTGTGACGAGCAGTCCTATTTCTCCTTGGCCTGACATCATGCAGGGCTATGTACGCATCATCCTGCAGGCCCACAGGTATGTGTATATGGAGAGTCCTTATTTCTTGCCTACTGAACCCGTGCTCTTTGCCATGCGAACAGCGGCTTTGGCGGGAGTAGATGTCAGACTCATGGTGCCTCGCCGGGGCGATGCTAAACTGGTGGAATGGGCTTCGCGTTCTTATCTGATGGAGGTGATAGAGGCTGGTGTGAAAGTTTATCTTTATGAGGATGGATTCAACCATAGCAAACTCCTGGTAAGCGATGACAATCTGAGTTCCTGCGGCAGTACCAATATCGATTTCCGCAGTTTTGAAAATAATTTCGAGGCTAATGCTTTCTTCTTTGGTGAGGGGATGGCTTTGCGTATCAAGCGGATATTCCTGGCAGATCAGGAACGCTCTATGCTGGTCGATGATGTGGCTTATTTCATCAAGCGCCCGTTCTTCCAGCGATTGTTTGAATCGCTTGTGAGACTGCTCTCTCCATTGTTGTAGAGCGATTTCTTGATGATGTGTCGTAGAGTAATTTTTGCTGAAGATTTCGTATAACGATTTTTTGATTTAGAAACTTAAAACTATAGAATATGGATGCAACTTATATGGAATTGACTATTCGTCTTATGCTGGCGCTCTTGTTGGGTGGAGCTATAGGTATCGAACGTGAATATCGTGCCAAGGAAGCTGGTTTCCGTACTCATTTCCTTGTAGCTTTGGGTAGTGCTCTTTTCTGTCTCGTATCCCAGTTTGGCTTTGGAGTAGATCTAAAGGATTCCTCCCGAGTGGCAGCGCAGGTAGTTTCGGGCATCGGATTTTTAGGTGCCGGTACGATTATCTTTCAGAAGAATGTGGTGCGCGGCTTGACTACGGCTGCTGGTCTTTGGGTCACGGCAGCCATCGGCTTAGCTTGCGGTACGGGCATGTATTTGGCAGCGGTGCTTACCACGGCTATGGTGTTGTTAGGACTGGAGGTGCTGAACTATTGGATTCCTCAGTTGGGATTATCCACCATTGAGTTGTCCTTTTCAGCTCCATCCCGTGAGAGTGTGAAGGAATTTATCACGCGCATCAAGCAGGACGGGATGGAAGTACATTCTTATGAGTTGAAGGAACGTCGCTTGTCGAAGGAAGAATTTCTGGAAGCAAGCTTAGAAATCAGAGCGAAACGCGACTTTCATACATTGGAGATACTGGATTATATGAATGATTTTTCGGATGTCACGATTTCTACGATTAAGTAGGAGATGGTGTGTCAATAAGTCCACTCTGTATGCTCGAAAAGGTCCCACAGATATCATAGATTTGGCTTGAGGTCTCAAAAAGATCTGTGTAATCTGTGGAACTATGTGTTTTAGGCGTTCCGTTTTATTAGAAAAATCTTGCCAGATAATCGTAGTGCTCGCCTTCAGCAATCAGTTCGCCATGTAATCCACAACTTTCTGCGATGGATTTGAGCAGCGGGAAATCAACATAGAGCCAGTCGAAGGAGTCTCCCTTTACGTCTTTGTAAACCATCTGATAATCCACTTCGCCATAGTAGGCTGCATTGAGATTGATGTCGAAACTTCCGTCCTCGTCCTCGTAGATGTATTTGATGTCAGAAGAATCGATAAGAATCTGTCCGCCTTTATTGAGCAAAGCCTTGAGACGGTTGAAAAGGGCGGGAAGGTTTTCTATTTTTCCGGCAATGCCAGTGCCGTTCATCAGGAGAAGAATGGTATCAAAGCCACTCTCGCTCTGTGATCCGCCTTCATTCAGCAATCTATCTTCGCTTCCCATTCCGCTTTTGCTTCCCAAATGTGGGTCAAACAGGTTGATGCATTCTACATCCTTCACCCCTCTCTGGAGCATGGCTTGGCAACTCAGTGGAGAAATATCGATGGCTTTTACGGCAATCGATTGGGCTTGCAGGGCGAGTGCATGACATCCTGCACCAGCTCCAACATCCAGCACCTTTCCTTTGGCGAGGCTCAATGCTTTCTGCTCCAGCATCGGCATTTCTTCCAAGTTGCGGAAGAGATGTTTTACCGGCATTTCGTCTTCTTCAAACATAGAAGATAATATGCTCAATTTTCCAGCCTTCCCTTTAGTTTGGTAGTCAAGGATGGCGGCACCCATCGGATCTTTGTCTTTTGATAGTATATCTGTGTTCATACCTACAAAAATACGATTATTTCGCTAAACAGGCTTATCTATATGCATAATTTAACATAAAAAATATCTTTATGCCATAAATAGGTGTCGATTTTTCGTTTATCTTCTTGCAACGATGCAAAAAAATGCTTACCTTTACCGCCAATTTGGACAATGTCAGAAAACGTGTTATCAAAAACAGGTGACTGATTTGTCTATTGTCCTATTATAAAATAAAAGCAATAAAACAATGAGATTACCAGAGAATATCATAGAGATGTTACGGCAAAAATCAGGAAACGATTTGTATTTGCCGTCTGATTGTGAATTCCTTTCACTCGATATCGAGAGTAAATTAGGAGTACATATTGGAGCAACTACGCTTAAGCGCCTTCTTGGTTTTGCTCAAGATGAACGTACACCTCATGCCAGTACCCTGGAGGTATTGGCAAAATATCTTGGGTATGCTCACTGGGAAGATGTTGTAAATCAAGAGGAAAAATGTAGCTCGGATTTTGATACTCCTGAGGACGAAATTCGTGCGGCTAATCTGACTGTAGGTGATTGGGTAGATATAACTTATTCGCCTGACCGGCATGTAGTTTTTGAGTATGTGGGAGATGATTATTTTGTTGTGGTAGAGCGAGAGGGAAACAAATTGGAACTTGGTGATCGTTTGCAAATCCAGAATTTCATCTTGCATCATCCTTTTTATGCAAGACAGGTATTCCGAGGAGAAGAATGCCTGGGCACTTATTCTGCTGCTATGGTTTCAGGAATTGATACCTTAAAACTGATCAGGAAATGATGGATTATTCTTCTTTTTCAGGCAATCAACAGGATAGTTTGAAAGAATCCTTACCTGTCTCCGGTTTCATGTGTGAGGCTTATCGTGTGAAGATATACGGCAAACTTCATTTCTTGAAAAAACTGAAACCAGAGCACGAGGACAATATTCTCTTTCGGGAGGCTCTCCGGAAGGAATTTGAGATTGGCTTTCGCTTGGAACATCCTAATATAGTAAGGTATGTTTCCTTTCATGATGATGAAATCTTAATGGAGTATGTAGATGGAGAAGACTTGTTGGCTTTCTTGAAAAATCATCCTACATACTTTGAAGATGCAGAACATTTCGATAAGTTTGTTGGTCAATTCTTAAGTGCTTTGCAATATCTTCATGACAATCAGGTTCTTCATCTCGATTTGAAACCAGAGAACATCATGTTGACTCGCATTGGTTGTGATGTAAAGGTGGTAGATTTGGGCTGCTGTTATTCCGATACTTTTGTTGATTCTACTGGATATACTACGCAGTATGCTGCACCAGAACAGCTTGCCGGTAGGAAGGTGGATGTTAGAACAGATATTTATGCAGTAGGCAAGATATTGGAATTGTTGCCTCATCATCCTACTATATATAATAAGGTGATAAAAAGGTGCTTGGATAAGAATCCTCAAAACCGTTATCAGACTATTGCGGAATTACAGAAAGCCTTATCTGTAAGAAACTATAATAAAAAGAAAATAGTGGCAGCCGTTTCCATTGTTGTTGCCGTTTCTGTTGTTCTATTGTTGGCTTTGGCAAATCCTTTTCAGCCTTTGCCAAATGAAGCAAAGGAAACGCCCCGAAACCAAAAGTTGGTTGATAGTAAAAAACGCCCGGCCCCGAGTTTGCAGGATTCAATGGAAAAGGTTACCGCAGAGTCTGTAGTCGTGAAGAATCCTCCACTTTCGGGGGCTGTTTCGGAAGAAAAGGAGAAAGTGAAGAGCCACAATTGGCAAAAGGAGATGGATGCGATGTTGGATAAAGCTTATAAAAAGAGTATCAGCTCTTTTTGTGATTCCATTTTTCCATCACCAACAGTAGGATTGGCATGGAAGACAAAAAGTTCAGAATTTCATAATCAGGTCATGAAGATTACATCAGATTTTCATGCAAAGTATCCCGAAGTGGAGGAATCATTGCTCTTCGCTTATGCAGAGAATAAATTTCAGAGTGTAGTAGGATATGTGTTTGGTAGGATGCAGGAAAATGGCAGGAAGAACCTTCCTTAGAAAAAAATGAAAATGGAAGAAATGGTCGGCGTCCTATTCTTCCATTTTCATTTTTATTTTGTACCTTTGTCGGCGATGAGAGACAACTCTCGTTGCCCACGCCGTATAAGCTATTGGATGAATTTCGAGACTAAGAAGAAAAATAGTTTCAAAAAAGTTTGGTAGTGTGGATGATTTTCTATATTTTTGCGGTATGTTAAACAATTAAATTGTAAAATATGACATAAACAAATAAAGACATATAGGAAAATGAAGCGTTAGCTTTTTATTCTTGCTTCCTGAAAATCGCCAAATTTAAGAGAAGCCATGAAGAGTAAAGGTTTGACGCTCACGTCTGCATACGGCGTGGGCTTTACTCGTATTATGTGGCTTATGGTGTTTGGCGATACCTCAGGAGGCGTAAACGAAGTAACGGTCCACGCCATTTTTCTGTCTGATGATGAATACTTGGACCCTAATAACTGAATTAAGATAACCCTCTTACCTGTATAAATGAATGTAATAAAAATATTTAGATTCTTAGATAAAGTAAAGAGAGTTTTTTAAGCATAAAAGTTTCTGAAAGACAGAGAAAACAATCAATAATATTGGTTTCTTTTAGGATGTTCTGTAAATAAATGTTTAACAATTAAATTTATTAATTATGAAAATTTGGAGATTAATATCTGGCATTTTGTCAATGGTTTCTTTTTTAATTATCACATTTCAATCATGTGCAACAGGTGTAGTTAATGTTCTTGAAGATAATAATCATGATACGAGTGACGTAGCTGGCTTTTTTGTTGCTTTGGGCTTGCTGGTGGCTGGTACAGTAGCTACAATTCTATGGAAAAATGCAAGTAAAGGTGGTGATATTTCCCTTATTGTTATTTATGGACTAACAGCTCTTTTGGGATTTGTTAATTTGGGAACTTTTAGTGATTTGGCAATATGGTCTTCTTGGGCTTTGTTTTGTGCAATAATGGCAGGTGTAGCACTTTATCTTCATTCTCAAGAACAAGCTTCTGATGAATATGAATCAGGGTATGCAGTTCCGCAAATGCCATCTGCAAATATTGCAAGAAAAGAATGTCCAAATTGTCATGCAATAAATGAAGTAGGAAGTCTTTTCTGTAGTTCCTGTGGTTACAGATTCCCAGTGCAAACCTTCTGCAAGAATTGTGGTAAGCAATTGAAGCCAGGTAATACTTTCTGTACGAATTGTGGAACAAAGTGTGATTAAGCAGTTTCAATGGATTTAGCGTTATCGTGTTTATTCTCATGTCTATGAAGTTTAATATAAAGCACCGCTTATGAAACAGTGTATTAATGGTCATCTTGTTGATGATAGTTCTAACTTTTGCCCTCAATGTGGGGCAGAAGTTTTTGGACATTCTCTTTTTTGTCCACATTGTGGGCAAAAGTGTGGGGCTAATGAGAATTTTTGTATCAAGTGCGGAACTCCTTTGCACAGCAAAAACATTTCAACTCACAATGCAACTTCTCAGTTTGTAAACACGAAGCCAAAAACAACGATGTATATAGTCGCTGCTGTTTGTGCAGTGGTTCTTTTAGGAATAGGAGGATTTATAGGATGGAAGTATCTGTCTAAAGACCATTCCTTAAAAAAAATAGCAGATTCTAAAGTCTTATCAAACGTACACATTTCAAGGTCTGAAGACTACTCCTTAAAAAAAATAGCAGAGGTAGTAAATGGTTGTAAAAATTTAGGCGACTTCCATGAGGGGCGTGCTTGGTTCAGTAAAAACGAAAAGTGTGGCTTTGTGGATAAGAAGGGAAATGTGATTGTTCCTGCAAAGTATTATTCTGTCGCTGATTTTAAAGAAGGAAGAGCTTGGGTGGCAAATGAAGATAATCATGATCACGCTTGGTGTGGTTATATCGATTTAGATGGAAAAGAAGTTGTTCCTATTAAATACAGAGTCCCTCTTGAAGAAGGATACAGAGCCATAAGCTTTTCTGAAGGTTTGGCTGCAGTACAAATGCGTACCGATAATTATGATTCTCCTATCTATGGTTATATAGATAAGATGGGTAACGAGGTTATTCCTGCAAAGTTTAGTATAGCTGGAGATTTTAAAAATGGTATTGCATCTGTCTATTTAGATTTTGATGATTCTGCTGTATATATAGATAAAACAGGTAAGGTGCTAACTGCAAAAGAACTTAAAAGCCATCATGAAATAGTTACTTTCTGGCAAGGTGACAAGATGGGGTTAAAACATCTGGATGGTAATGTGGTTGTACCAGGTGAATACGATATAGTGCAGAACTATTCAGAGGGAATGGCTGCTGTATGTAAAGGAAACCGATGGGGATATGTTGATTCTTTTGGTAATAATATTATACCTTGTTTATACCATTCGAGACTTTTTTATGATAATGGCGTAATGGATGGTTGGGGAGAATATGGGGCTCCTGATGAGGCAAATGATTTCCATGAGGGGCTTGTCATGATCATGAAAAATGGTAAGGCAGGATTCTTAGATAAACAGGGTAAAGTGGCAATTCCTTTTCTTTATGAAAGAGCCAAAGACTTTTCTGAAGGTTTTGCAGCTGTCAAAAAAGCAGGAAAATGGGGCTTTATAAATAAAGAGGGCAAAAACGTTATTCCATGCCAATATGATAAAGTCGCTTCTTTTAGAGAAGGACTGGTTGCTGTCGTTAAAAATGGAAAAAGTGGATATATAAATACGAAAGGTAAGGAAATAGTTCCTTTTATTTATGATAAACCTGAAGATTGGGAACCGTTACATGATTTTCATGAGGGACTTGCTGTTGTTAGAAAGAATGGTGCTTGTGGCTACGTAGATAAAAAGGGTAAAAGTACATTTGATTTTATTTAGAAATTTGAACAATCGTATTATTTAATTATAAAAACCTGAAATGATGAAAAAAGTTTTATTAGTTTTTGTTGCTGTCATAAGTATGCTGGCAATGAACTCTTGTGTTGACAAGGAGCAGTGTGTTGGTAAATGGGTAAGTGAAAGCGTCACCGAGGATGGTTTCACAGGTAATTTTTATCTTGATCTGAATGAAAATGGAACGGCAAATTTACGTATCAAAGGAACCGGAGCCGTAGAGGAAGAAGGTATGGATATGAAGATAGGATTTACTGCAAAGATAGGAGGATCATGGGACGTGTCTATGGGATTCATGGATTTGGAGTTTGATCCTGATAAGGTGAAATGTACTGTAGATGATTTTGATATGGGTAACGAGGGAGTTAATGCCCTGGTTAAAATGGTTCTGAATGATCCTGAAGCCAAAAGACAGATGGTGGAAGCGTTTAAGAACGAAATGGATTTCGGTGATTTTAATGGTTCTCTTGATATTGAATTTGATGGAGATAATGTTATGAAACTGACAGGGGATGATGGAGTAGTACTGACATTTCATCGACAATAATTTGTAGAGTTCTGTTTTACTAAAAAATAAGAAATGGAAGAAATGGTCGAATGCCTTTCTTCCATTATCGATTTTATTTTGTACCTTTGTCAGCGATGAGAGCACTCTCTCATTGCCTACGCCGTATAAGCTATTAGACGAATTTTGAAATTTAAATGAAAAAGTTTCCGGAAAGTTTGGTAGTGTGGATAATTTTCTATACTTTTGTGGTATGTTAAACAATTAAATTGGAAATATGACATAAACAATAAAGACATATAGGAAAATGAAGCGTTAGCTTTTTGTTCTTGCTTCCTGAAAATCGCCAAATTTAAAAGAAGCCACAAAGAGTAAAGGTTAGACGCTCACGCCTGCAATACGGCGTGGGCTTTTACTCGTATTATGTGGCTTATGGTGTTTGGCGATACCTCAGGAGGCGTAGGCGAAGTAAATGGTCCACGCCATTTTTCTGTCTATACTTTTCAATCTTTAGGACCTATTTAAATGTAATTCGAAAATATTAATTTAACGTAGTATTGTTAAATTTAAAACGTATATTGTTAGATGAAAAAATGTCCTAATTGTGGAACCATAGTAAGTGACGATTGTCACTATTGTGTACGTTGCGGTTGTCCGTTACCCCATCAGAAAAGTGTAACACCAACAGGTCAGCAGAAGAATACTGATGTAGAGTATTTGGAAGATGATGAGAATAAGGCTGTAAAATATTCCATTATAGCTGGAGTTGTTGTTGTCTTATTAGCAGTTTTAGGCTTTTATTTTTTTAAAGGTCATGGTAAATTATCTGGTAACTCTAATATGACGGATTCACTTTCTGATACGCTTGCAACTGTGGGCAATCAAGATGAAATTGAAGAACAGTCTGAGGATGATATTTTAAAACTTCATCCAGGCTTTCAGCTATTGTGTTCTGTTACTGGTGATTTTGACGGAGATGGGAACAAGGAAACTTTGTATGCAATTAACCCGAAAAGTGACGATGGTCCTTTTGTAGAATATTTGTGTTTTTCAAAGAAAACTCTTCCTTCAATAAAAATCCAAACGCATGGAATTTATGTCCCTGATAGTAAGCCAAAAAATGCTGGTGATTTAGATGGGGATGGAGGCGATGAAATTTCATTTTATTCTTCTGGCTATTCATCTAATTGGAATGGATACTATATCTGGTCCTATAAAAATGGTAAATGGATTGTGCCAATAGAACCTATATTTTTGCCAGAATGGGCTTTGGAAGATGGTTATGTTCCTGTTAGAAAAAGCCATAAAAAAGGGTATTTGGAAATCGACGACAATCAAGAGTTGGTAGATGATGAAGATTCTACTTCTATGGAATATACTCATAATGGTCTGAGATTTGAAAGAAAACTCGTGAAGTTTAATAATAAAGGTTATAAAGTGAATTTTTAGTTGTTGTTATTCCCATAAATGGTTTGCCCCATTCTTGACGGATATCAGACTATAATAATATCTTGTGATGAATTTGTCTGCTTTCCTGCGTATGTGGAATGGTTATAAATGACAGGTCTTTGTAACGGATTAAAATAATAAGAAATATGGATCAAATAGAATTTGATGTGACGTGCCCATATTGTGGCAATGTTTTCAGAGTATCTTCTGTCCCAAGTACTCAGGTTGAATGTGAATGCCCTCATTGCCATCAAACTGTTGTTTTTGATGCACCAGATACAGGGGATAATGATGTAAGTACAGAGTATTCCGATACTGCTTCTTCATATGAAGTTTTGCCAACGCCATCTCCTGGTATTGCAAATGACGAATGTCCAAATTGCCATGCTAAAATCGAACCAGGAAGTGCTTTCTGCGGCTCTTGTGGCTTCAAATTGTCAGGGCAAAACTTTTATAATAATGGTGAAAACCAAACTGGAGCTGGTGACGTATTCTGTCCGCATTGTGGTCAGAAGTGTGACGCAAATGAGAAATTTTGCGGAAAGTGTGGAACTCCTTTATTCAATGAATCCATTCCAGTTGGAGGCGTAACTCCCACTGTAACTCAAGATACACCTCCTGTGTATTATGATGAGGATAATGATAATCACAATATGCGCATGTGGCTTGCTATATGTGCTGTCATCCTTTTCCTGATAGGTGGATTTTTAGGTTGGAAATATTTGTATAAAGGGAAATTCTTTAAGAAAAAGACGGAGTTGGTAAGCGATAGCATTAATGCTGATAGTGCCAAAACCTGGGAGCAAGTAACCTTTGAAGGTGTGATGTATGATGAAGATGGACACGATTGCAATATGCAGGTGACGTATGAAACTGATGGAACCAATGTTCGCAATTGTGTTTATAAGAATGTGGACTTGGGCGGTAAGATAAAAATGGATTTAGTTGTCACTGACGATACTTATTCTTTTTCTGGAAAAGATGGTAAACAGAAGTTTGCTTTCAGCGTAAATAAAGACAATCTTATCGGACCAGGACAAGATGGTAGAAAAGGTCTCCTTGTGATGATGCATAAAGAAGGAGAAGCTCCGCAACCAAAGCCAAATCCTGTAGAAATGTCTCTTTGGTCGTTGGGGCACGATTTCCCCCATGGAGAGATTGAGCTAAACGGACAGATTGGATACTATAAAAATGAAGAAAACAATGACAAGTATATTTTGCGTGTTGTTTCTTATGATAAACATTCCGAGGAATGTGTCTTAGAGGCGTATTCGCGTGGTAAAACGATAGGAAAGTTTATTGGAATTTATAGTAGTACCAATGTACCAGAAGATGCTTGGTGTGTATCATATAATCGATGTTATTATGGAAAATTTCATTATACAAATGGAAAACAGGAGGAATTCCAATTTTATTGTTGAGTTTATGGAGATTAAGTAACTATATATAGTGTGAAGTGATTTTGACCGAAAAAGCCTTGGTCGGAAATGACCGGCTGTTTTTTGTCTTATTCTAATAATAAAAAGTGGAAATGGAAGAAATGGTTGGAATGCCCTTCTTGCATTTCCATTTTTATTTCGTACCTTTGTCCTCGATGATTAGAAAAACTCATATAGCTCACGCCGTATAAACTATTGGACTTCTTATGAAATTAAAATAAAAAATAGTTTTAAAAAAGTTTGGTAGTGTGGATATTTTTCTATATTTTTGCGGTATGTTAAAATAAAATTGAAAATATGACATAAACAAATAAAGACATATAGGGAAATGAAGCGTTAGCTTTTTGTTCTTGCTTCCTGAAAATCGCCAAATTTAAAAGAAGCCACAAAGAGTAAAGGTTTGACGCTCACGCCGCGCAATACGGCGTGGGCTTTTACTCGTATTATGTGGCTAATGGTGTTTGGCGATACCTCAGGAGGCGTAGACGAAGTAAATGGTCCACGCCATTTTTCTGTCTATACTTTTCGAACTTTAGGACCTATAGAGTAAAAGTATAATTCTGTGATTACCTATATATTTGTTATGAGAACGAAATGTCAACATTGCAACACTACACTTCAATTCGATGAACGGAAATATGTAAGAAACAACTGGGTTGAATATACATGTCCTATTTGTGGAAATCAAGTTAGATTTCAGTATTTTGGGGCTGATCAACAATTTGGTGCGGCAAATCAGGGTGGCTCTGTGCTACAGCCTGCTAACACAAATTATCAAAGTCAACCCATGCCAGCCTCTCATCAGAATTTTGCTCCTCCCGTATATGAAGAAGAGCAAAGACATCATTCGCCACTTATTTGGCTTATCCCTGTATTCGTATTGTTGTTTTGTGCTGTTATAGGCGGGTATTTTTACTACTTTAAGGTTTATCTTCCTGATAAAATTGACCGTGAAGCGCCTCGTTTTTACACAATTTCAAATATGACAAACCTTCGTTCTTCAAAGTCGTCTGGGGCAGAATACAATAAGATAGGATCACTGCCTTTTGGTAGCGAATTGATAACATACAGTCATGATTCAGATTGGAGTGATGTGAAGGATGCAGCAGGTAAGCGTGGATTCATAGCTTCAAACTATATTGTAGATAAATCAGATTTCAATCGACTCAACAGTATTTTTGGTGATGCATCATCGCGAGAAATCATCCAGAAGGTCAAATGCCGTAGAGCTCTGCTGAATTATTTTAAAGAACACAATTTTATAGGAAACAGTTCGCAGTGTGAATTAGATTCTATCAAGCCAAAGGTTGTTCCTAATTCAGATAATCAGTGGCAAGTGTTTACCCGAGCCAAAGGAGTAAAACCTAACAGTGTATGGTTTGGACGTGCAACAGATAGCAATTCTAAATATACAGACTTTGCAGTTATTATCACGAATTTGAAAACAGATGATCGCCGTTTCCTTCTGTTCAGTTTTGATGAAGCAGAAAACCCTACATTGGTATATGAGGAGAAAACAACAGCAAAATACATTGAAGATGTATATAGTTATGATGGTTCTGATATTATGGTAGAATATTATTATGCAATATAAATCTAAATCGAATAAAGCCAGAAACTTAGGATTGTTTTTGTTGTACACAATCACACTCCTTGTACCTATCGGCGGCTTGGCAGGCTTATACCGTTATTACCAGAAGCAACTGAATGATATTCCGCAAGCACGTATCATCGTCGTCTCGAAACAGGATATGAGATTGCGTGTATATGATTTCAAAGGTACAAAACTGATGGATTATGGTATTGCTTGCGGCCGAAATATGGGACAGAAGCACAAAATAGGAGATTTGAAGACACCAGAAGGAATGTTTTTCGTGCAGACTATTGAAGATGCTTCTGATCGAACACATGATTTCGGGGATGGTAGAGGAGAAATACAGGGAGCCTATGGACCCTACTTTATCCGTTTGGATACTCCGGGAAGCAAAGGCATAGGGATTCATGGAACGCATGATCCTCTGTCTATCGGTACACGAGCTACTGAGGGTTGTATTCGCTTGAATAATAACGATCTTGCCGAACTTGTCAGTATCGTAAAACCTGGAATGATGGTACTTATTACCCCTTCATTTCAAGATTATGAACAGGAACAAAAATATATTGGAAATAGACGCGATAGCGTGACAAATCAATAACCCAAATACGTTAAGAGAAATGGAATATTCAATCATAGCTAATTCTGGTATTCAATTATTTACCTTTCCTCTTGAAATAGATCTCAAGCAGAATTTTAAGAGATGGTTTCATGAGTGGTATGATAAAGAAGAAGGTATTCACAAACTTGATCTTGTCGAGTGTGTGCACACTGATGATGGTGATACTTTCTATTACAACAAGAAGGAACTTATCGATAAGGGCTATCTTACCGCTTTTGAGACCCGGCATCAAGTAAATCCTGATGAGGTTCGTGAAGATGGTCTGGTTCATCCGTTAGCTGCTAATGCTGAAGGAGATGATTATTTGTTGGATGAAATCTTTTCTATGTCATTCGATGATAGTCAAAACAAATTGTCCTTTTATGAAAATAAGTGGATTCCAATACCTTATTTCCGTCGTCGTGTACCAGCACTTCAGTTTGATTTCGGTGCATTCAACTGGGCTCGTGTTAAATTTGTTCCAAAGGATGAAAAAGATGGCAAGCGATACTATCATGTGTTGCTTGCACTTGACACACGTACAAATTATCAGGCATCTACCTTGCAGGAGACTCCTGTCTTTCCTGATAATTTTCAGAATGAACTTACCTTTCAATTGTGCTCTGACGAGATGTTGTTGATGGACTATTGCTCAGAAGGAACAGAAGAATGCAGTTATGTCAATGAGTACTTGCGTAGATTAGTTCATCCCGAAGCTCGTTCTGTTTCTAAGATTAAAGGTGAGAAGCATAAAATGTCATATATCGCCACTTACTTCCTGCTGATGAACTATCTTTCACTAAAAGACCTGATGCCAGTATTAAAACTTTATAAGGACGAAAGTGTAGTGGTGAAGGATGTTGATATGTTTATCGATATAGGTAATTCCCGTACAACAGCATTGCTCGTTGAAGATCCTCAAAATGGTGATTTTACAAAGGTTCCACTATTAAGTTTAACAGATCTGACAGATAGCATTACCGAAAAGACTGATGGTCCACAAGTTCGTCGTAATACTGAGCCTTTTGATATGCGCTTGGTGTTCAGAAAAGCTGATTTTGGAAACTTTGGTCCACGTGACAGTCATCAGTTTGTTTATCCAAGTTTGGTTCGCTTAGGGAAGGAAGCAGAGAATCTCATTCATGTTGCCTCAGAAGAGCAATCTTCTCAGAACTTATATACTTATTCAAGTCCAAAACGTTATCTATGGGACAAGGAAAGTGTAAAAGAAGAATGGCAATTCTTGGTGCTCGATGGAGAGGAAAAGAGTCACATTCTGGAACTTAAGGGTATTACAAATCAACTGAATAGCAATGGTACTGTGGACAAAGAAGGGTATGGAGGGAGTAAGCATACTTACTCTCGCTGTTCACTAATGACTTTTGCTTTCTTGGAGATTTTCTCTCAGGCACGTATGCAGATCAATAGTGAAGACTATCGTAAGTTTCATGGTGATGTAAATACACCGCGACGTATCAAACGAGTAGTAGTCACTTGTCCGACAACTATGTCTGAATGTGAGAGAAAATCTCTGGTTCGTTGCGCTAAAGATGCTGTTACTCTACTTACAAACTTCGAGAAAAAATCCATGGCAGACCTTTTGCCGAGCAAGAAGTTTGATATAGAGATTGTTCCGGCTTATCCAAATGACGGAAGGGGAGTTTGGTATTATGATGAAGCCACCTGTTCACAAATGGTTTATCTGTATGGAGAAATCGCTCATAAATTCAAAGGGCGATTAGCAGATTTTTTTGAACTCTATGGTAAAAAGGATGAGCGAGGTTCGTACACATTTACATTAGGTTCTCTCGATATCGGTGCAGGTACGTCAGACTTGATGATTAATGAATATAGCAAGGGCGATCAAAATGAATCTACCGTCTGTCCGAAACCTCTTTACTATGACAGCTACTATTATGCAGGCGACGATATGCTTCAGGAACTTATCCGCGAGATTTTTCTTACGGATAAGGATTCTGCGCTTGTTGCGCGCCTGGAACAAACGGCTGAAGGAATACAGAAAATAAAAGATTTTTTTGGACACAACTATAATGGGCAGTCTATATCTCAGCGCATCTTGCGTAAGAACTTTAATATCCAAGTTCTCATACCTTTGGCATGCTATTATCTGGAATTGTTGAAGAATCAAAATCACGATTGTGTAGTACATTTTGATGACGTTTTCAAAGATAGTTTGCCTAACCATCTCGTTATGAGTGGTTTCTATGATTTCTTCGGTTTTGAATTTAATGAGTTGGAATGGCATTATTCCTGTGAGAATGTATATCGTATTGTTGCCAAATCTTTCGATTCCTTAGTAAAGAAGATTTCGGCGATTATGTACACTTACCATTGCGATATTATCGTTCTCTCTGGTCGCCCAGCAACATTGCCTCCTTTACGTGATCTTTTTATAAAGTATTATGCAGTGGCACCCAATCGCCTTGTTCAACTCTCCAGTTATTACATAGGCGATTGGTATCCGTTTGGAAATAATACGGGTTATATCAGAAATCCCAAGACGGTAGTTGCTGTTGGAGCCATGATAGGTTTTTATTCATCAGACCTCATACAGTTCTCTAATTTTAGGCTTGACAAGCAGGCATTGAGTAATTTGAAATCAACCATCAACTATGTTGAGACACCAGAATCCATGTTGCTCAATACGCATTACTGTCTTACTCCAACCACGAATCGTGGCGAGATTACCGTCAAGCAATTGCCTGTTTCGCTCAAGATCAGACAAGAAAATTTTGACAGCTATATGAGTCGTCCGCTTTATGTTGTGGACTATGATTTTATAAGAATTTGTAAACGTATCAGGCATCAGATGGAAAATATTAATCCAAATATGCCAGAGGAGGCACTTATCAATCTGACAAATGAGGAAATCAATCGGTTGAAGCGCCTTCTTCCTTACCGAATTGTTCTTTCACGTGAAAGTGATAATAAAGAAGATATTAAAATAGAACAGATATTAGATAATTCCGGTAATGAGATTAATTTACAAAACATTCGTATTAATATCCAAAGTCTTGGAACATCTGAATGTTATTGGCTGGATTCTGGTATTTTTGACTTTTAAACATTATCATTATGCAAAAAGAGATTACAATACAAGATATAGATCATTTGCTTCATGTCATCGGGGACTCTATAAAATGGGCCTCTGAGCATGAAGAACGTGCCTTCCCTTTGTCTGCGTTCAGAGAATATCGTAGAAACTTGAAGAAAATTCGTTTTGCACTTGAGGAAAATTGTTCTGCTGCAGCTTATGGAGAGAGTCAGAATGGAAAGTCATACCTTATAAGTAGCCTTCTTTCAGATCAAGGTGAGGAACTGGCAATTAAAGGAGGAAGAAAAGGTAAAATATATAGTTTTATAGATGATATTAACCCAAGTGGTGGCAATACATCTAAGAAGGAATCTACAGGTATCATTACACGCTTTACGATTTGTCCAGATATGGCTCCTGCAGCTGAAGACAAGGTTAAGGTAAGACTGCTCAGTATTGCAGATATTGTAAAACTGCTTGCTGATACTTATTATAAAGATGTAAAAATCAATGCTGACACTTTGTTGCTGGCTGATGATATTAACTGTAAATTAGAGACATTTCTTCCGCAAATCATTGATAAGAATGTCCAACAGAGTTATATAGATGAAGATGATATATTTACCATTCAGCAGTATCTTAATGCTTCTTTGGGTGGTAGTGCTTCTCATGTGTATAGTTCCAAGTTCTGTGTGCTTGTATCTCAAAAGATTCAGCATATTGCCCCAGAACAATGGGGAAAAGTATTTAGTCTGCTGTGGAATGAAAACGATTATATCACTTCACTTTTTGAAAGGTTGGTTGCAGAATATCGTAAACTGCATTTCAATTCTGTAGTCTATGTTCCTTTTGATGCTATTCTTAGACAGAAAGGTACCATTCTTGACATTTCATGGCTCGATAATCTGTTTAATGATAATGCGGCAGATAATAATCCAAACTATGAGTTACTCTGTGATATCTATGATAGCCAGAACAACTTGTTGGTTCATGGATTTCCAAAAACATCGTTTACGGCTCTTATATCAGAACTTACGTTGGTCTTACCTCCGTCAGCAGCTGATAAGCGTGCTTTCCTTCGTGACTTTGACCTTCTCGACTTTCCTGGAGCCCGTCATCGAATGAAGTTGCCGGAAAATAGTATTCAAACAGAGTTACCGATGATGCTTCGCAGAGGAAAGGTGTCTTATTTGTTCGATAAGTATTCTGATTCATGGCGAATCAATGCAATACTTTTCTGTAAGAATATGGACAAACCTGAGAGTGAATTGGGTGAGGTTCTCAACAGTTGGATTAGCAACAATATTGGTGCAACTCCAGAACAGCGAGCAAAATATATTAGCAGCACTAATTTTACTTCTCCTTTCTTTATCATATCTACGTTTTTCAATTGCGACTTACAACGTACAAAGGAGACTCCTCTGTTCATAAAGACTGTGCCTTTAGAGGAACGTTGGAAGACTCGTTTTGAAAATCATTTATGTGATGAGGTAATTAAGCCAAGTGTCTATTCATGGTTTGAGCATTGGGTTCCACAAAGTGCCGGTTTTGCTTCAGAGGCATTTCAGAATATCTATATGCTTCGTGATTACTTCTGGTCGTCAAATCAGCAGATATTTGCCGGCTATCAGGCAGGTGTTAGTGGAGAGAACCGTGTTGTTGAACATCCTGAATTTCCAGAATTCTTGGATGCTCTCCGTAACTCATTTGTGTCTTTCCCATTTGTGAAGAAGCATTTCGCTCATCCGGATCAGGCTTGGGAGGATGCGGCAACAATCAATCATGATGGTTCGCAGGCTATCATTTCTTCTCTGGAGAAGATTGCTACTGTTATCGATGATGCGCGTAAACAGAAATACCATGATGAGGTAAAGAGTATGCGTGATGAAATGCTTACTGCACTTCAGCACTTCTATATCTCGGGAGAAGAGAATGATAAGCGTGAGGAGATTAGACGTACTGCTGGCGAAATGAAGTTTGGACTCGATATGCTTTCGCCATCTTCTTTCGGAATGCTGATCAATAATTTTATGGTTTCTTCGCACGATCTTCGCTATCTGGCTACAGATATTGTACTTCATAAAAAGGAATTACCACAGGATTTTACACTGATTAATGTCTTGAGACTTAATGCAGGTATTAATCCGAATGATGGTAAGGAAGTTAATCTTAAGAAACTTTGCGACTATTATCATACTAATGAGCAGATGCTTCGTGATGGATTAAAAATGCAAAATATCAATCTTGAAGATGTGATTTGCGGACAGAACAACACGATGACTACTGATGCGGATATTCTGGCCAAAAATATTTCTGAGTACTGGGCTGATTATATAGAGTCTGCTGCACATAAACTTAATAAGCAGTTGATTCATTCGGACAGAATAGCATTTATGTATAATGTGCTTTTCAAGAAGTTTAATATCAGACAGATGATTGCAAACAAAATTCAGGACTATGCAAATACTATTGAAGATAGAGATGTGCTGTCAAATATCATTGCAGATTCTATTAGTCTGATGCTTAATGATTTTGTAACTTCAGTGGGGCGTAAGTTTATGACAGATGAGGATATTTTACATGTTAAGACTATTGCTGAAGATATGCATGTTCAGGTTGATATTCAAGAAGACAGTCAGGTAGAACAACCTAACTTACGTGATACGATGGAGGCTTTTGAACAGTCTGTAGAGACACTTCGCTTCCAAGTTTTCGATGAACATTGTCGTAACATGCTTCGTCGTTTGCCATTGTGGGATAATTTCAAACGCTGGGAGAATCTGCTTGTTATTGGTCTCATGTTTACAAGTGATGTTACTGAGATAGATGAGCAGGCTAATGAGCAGATGAAAAATATAATAGAAGAATGTCGAATGGTATTAAATAATCAGATATGACGATATTTATAGATAAAAAAGCTCTGTGCTCCACACCTTTAAAAGATTTCTGTGAAATACAGGGCATTGGTAATGATCCGATGTATATGCGTCCTGGTAGCGTTCAGAGCATAGTAGGACGATATATTCCTAAAGATATGCAGGATTTTCTGGCTGTTCCAGAATATTCTGCAGAGGATGATGCTATCGTTTGGTTTGCTCCTAATTGGACAGATACTCCACGGCGCATCAACGACCTTTATGGGGAAGAAAAGGAAAAATACGATAGAATATACCGCGATACGTTAAACGTTTATAATGATGTGAAGCGCAAACTCCATGGTGAGTCTCTTGGCATACTGGATTCTGCACTTAAGTTTGTCAATGAGAATTTCTTGTTCTGCTATGATAATAAAGTAGTGCTGGTGGCATGGGGAATGAATCTTCGTGATAGTGTATATGATGCCAAAGGTAGTATTGTCTTCAACTTCTCGCAAACAAAGGGTTATACTATTATTTTTGATCCGGGTGAAGGTGCGGAGCTGGCTAATCCTAATGACCGTATTATAAGAAGAAAAGAGAAAGCGGAGTTGGTAACAGCTGATGTGCCTCGTCTTATATGCAAACCTGGTTTTCATTTTATAGATTGGAAACCACAGGTACAGGGTACTATAGTTACGTCTGATATGGTATTTCATGCGCAATATCAAAAAGATTCCAAAACTTCCTCTGTAGCCGAAGAGCCGGTTGTTAGTAATGTTCAGGACCTTCCTGTTATGCATACCATACGTTTTGTAACGGATGGTAGTTGCCAACTTGACGGAATGGAACAGTTGCAGGTTAAAGATGGATATGAACTCACAGAGAATGATTTTCCTAAAATGATTCCTCTGGAAGGTTTTAGTAACCCATATTGGGATCCTGCATATTTAGGTTCTGTTCATTCTGATTTGGTCTTTAAAGCCAAGGCTTCACGGAACAATTATACAGTGACCTTCCTGCCGGGAAAATATGGAGAGTTGAAAGGAATTTCTACATTTACGGTTCCGTATGGCTCCCGTATAACACAAGTGCAGATTCCGCAAGTAGTTCCTTTCAGTGGTTATACTTTTGCTGGTTGGAACATTACTCCATTGGATTATAGTGTGGCCAATAATTGTTCTTTTCAGGCACAATACAGGAGTATTCCATGGTTGACACGGCTTTGGATGTGGTTCACGAGTTTCGGATGCCTGAAATGGTTGCTTCTTTTGCTGGCATTGCTGCTCCTGTTAGGACTGTTCAGTTGGCTATTCCCTGGTTGTAACGAATATAGGTGGAATCGTTATTATCATGATGTAGTAGTTACTGATGGAAATCAATATCATGTTGGAGAATCTACTGGTAAGATACACTATCTGTGTTCTGGAGAAGGACAGGATGTTGATTATATCTTCCCTCAAGATACAATACTTGAGCACTCCGAAATTAGTGATGAGGTACTGGAACATGGTGGAAATATCAATGCTTTCTTGCGTTTCTCAATCATTTGGAATCAGCAAGGTGGGGATATGGTAGATCTGGACGCACATGCAATTCAGCCTGATAATGAAGAAATTTATTATTGTACACACATGAATAATCCGACATCAATGTCTGGTGTATTAGATGTTGATGACATCCGTCCGCAAGGTACTGGTGTAGAAAATATCATTTGGACAGATCCAGAAAAGATGTCTGATGGTACATACACACTTTTTATCAGGAATTATGATGGCGGTAGAAATCATGGGGCCAAAGCTGAGGTGGCTTTTAATGGTAAGACATGGCACTACACGATTGATCAGCCTATCAGAAGAGAAGAAGATATTCCAATAGCACAAATTAAAATATCAAACAATAATCAAAATTTTTCTATCCGACACTCTAAATATTTAGATAGGACAGAATAGTAATAAGGAAAAATAATTATGCCAAAGAAATCAGCTATATTGAATAATGTAACAGAATATTCTCCAGAAGATTTAGCAAGTTATATCCAGCAGGGTATTGTGACGTTTGAAGAACTCCGAAACAATACCGAAGGAGAGTTTACTGCTAAGATGCAACTTGATGTGGAGAAATTACTTGCAGGGAATGAAGACGGAGACTTTCAGACAGTAATGGAGTCAAATTCTATAGCAGACTTGCAGGATTTTCTTAATAAGTATCCAATGGGAACTGCTGCGCATTTGGATGCTGTCCGTCAGCGTAAGCACGAACTGGAGGCAACACTGGCTGCAGAGCCTGTAATGCAGGTAGATGATATTGAGGAAGAAGAGTGGCAGGAAATCAAGGATTCCTGTGATGTACAACTTTTAGAATCTTTCAAGGAAAAATATCCTAAAACTTCTCATCTTTTTGAAATTAACAGACTCATTACTGAAGAGAAAAACAAGGAGCGTAATCGTGAAAAATCTCCTGTAGTTCTCAAGACTATGATTAATAATGCAAATAGTGTAGAAGAGGTCTGCAAAATCATTCAGGAGTTACTTGAAAACGAAATGATTTCAGTTAGTACCCTCCTTGAGGTGATAGAGCAAGACCATAATCTATTATCTTCTTCGGTTTGCAATGATATCATTTCAAAAGGTATTCTCAATCGGAATGACTTGAGTAAGTGTGGCATTTCCGATGAGTTTATCAACAAGATGTTGGCCAATACAGGTATTCAAAACTTTGAGCCTGCACGCCCTTTACTGACAATCAAAGAACCCTGTACAGAGGTGTATTTCTGGGGGATTCCTTCTTCAGGAAAAACATGTGCGTTGGGTGCTATACTCAGTGCTGCAAAGAATGGATTGGTAGCTCGTAGCATGATTCCTGATAATAACTGTCAGGGATTTGGCTATATGAACAGACTTTCTTCTATTTTCTTTCCTGGACGTGTCTGTCGCCTTCCTGGTGGAACTCCAGTGACTTCTACCTATGAAATGCGTTTTGAACTTGAAGACCAAGAACACCAGATCCATCATGTAGCATGTATTGATATGGCGGGAGAATTGTTTACTTGTATGTTCATGCAAGATGCAGGAGAACAACTACGTGACGATCAGCAACAAGCGTTGGAAACTTTGCATAATATTCTGCTCAGCAATAGATCGAATAATAATAAAATTCATTTTTTTGTTGTTGAATATGGTGCAGAAAAACGTCTCTTCAATGGTCTTCCGCAGGCAGAGTACCTCAATTCGGCAGCTGCTCACCTTAATAATATGGGACTCTTTGATAGTAATACAGATGCTATCTATGTCCTTATATCCAAGGTGGATAATGCTTCCTATAAAGGATCGCTTGATGATCATTTGTTGAAATATATGACAAAGAATTATTTGGGCTTTTATAATAATCTTCTTCGTATCTGCAAAGAGCATAACATCAATAACGGGCGTGTCAACATTGTTCCTTTTTCTATAGGAGAAGTATGCTTCAAAGATTACTGCCTGTTTGACGCAACCTCTGCGACTAAAGTAGTGGATTTGTTTATACGTTATTCTTATTATGAGGAAAAGAGTTGGTTACAAAAATTGATAAACATGTTTAAAAGTTAAAAGATATGAGCAAAATAGAATTATTAATACAAAAAGCCCATGGTGGCTTGACTGATGTGTTCGTGACAAATAAGGGAGCATGGTATGGAAAGACATACGATATGCGAAACTATATTTCTCACTTGCATCTCAGCAGACTTTTCTATGTCTTGAATTATCATGCGACTGGAATTTATTTTTCAATAGTTAAACCATTGAATGTGGGAAGAACTGGCGATTACATGGCAGCTTGGATTTATATACCAAATTCCATAACTGTTGCTTCAGAGGATTTATTGAAATTGGTTTCACTTGTACAGGAAAAAATTGTAAGTGGAGTAGAGCAATATGATAATCTTAGACCGCTTTTGGACAGCTCTTATCCTGATTTGCAGTATATTGACTGTATGCCAGTTCGTCAGACCGAAGCTCTTGCCTATAGAATGTATGGTCAGAATACTGATTTTGTCTATTTAGGAAACCTCTTGGCGCAAGGATTAGATCAGTCTTATTATAAGAAATATAAGGCTGTATTCTTTTTGGATATTCCTGCTCGTAATGAAGTACCACCATCTGTTTTACAGCAGATGTATGATTTGTCGAGAAATGGCTTTGAACAGCCTGCTTATCTGTTCCCTCCTCAAACTTTGCCAGTAGCTGGTATGGAACTTTTCGTCAATCAAGTTCCTTTTCGTGATAAGCCTTTGAAGACCATATTAGGTTCAAAGTTAAATATACTTCTTCATAGGACGGGTTACAAAGACGTGGTTTTATCGGTAAATATCTGTAAACCTCGTCAGTCTTTTTTGCTTCAAAATGAAATACTTTGGGAAAAGGAAATCAATGCCCAAATGTTTCACGTAATGTTCAAGGGGCGTCTTGCTATGCAATACCAACTTTTTGTGAATGGTAATCTTGTGTCGAGTGATCACTCAATAAGTATTCGTGAACAAGAGGCAAGGAATGCACGAGTGGAGGTGATGAAACCTGGATGTGCTAACTATCAGGGATACTTGAATCTCACTCAGCCGCTTACTCATACAATTGTACTACAGGAACTTCCTATTAGGAATGCTTCGCATACATCTAAGTCAAATAGCTCAGTGTTTGCAAGCAAGAAATTCTTGTTAGGAATGATTGTATATACTGTGGTAGTTTTCTTTGCAGGTATCTGTTTGGGAGATTTGATCAATAAAAACGATATTCAAGAAAATCCAGAAATGGCAACTCCTATTGAGAATGAAGTATCTCCAGAGTCTGAAAATAATTTTGATTCTGAATCTTCAGAATCTTCAGAATTGGAATCTGAAGGCAAGCGAAATACAGATCGTAAGGCTTCCCGAAAGCAACAGACAGCTCAACCAGAGAAACAAAAAGACAAGGCGAAGTCACAGGGAAAAGAAACTGAAGAACCTAAAGAAAAAGCTGGTGCAGAGGCTGCCGCTTCGGGTAAATCTGTTTCTCAATCCGCAGACAAGCATGCTTCTCCGACTAATAGAAATAAGGATAATGAATCTGCAAATGTATCCACACATAGTTCTGAGGATAGTCCGAAAAGTAATAAAGAAAAATAACTATAAATTATCGTATTATGAGATTTGAGTATATTTGCCATCATTGCAATAATCGTTTTACAACGGTTTTAAATGCGACTAAAGAACGTGTTGCCTGTCCATATTGCCAACAGATAATGACCGCTTCAAATATTAATGTTGTGGTTGATGATAGTGTAAATCAGGTGAGAAATCAGCAACCTGTCATTAATCAACCACAACAGGCTCGGGTTCAAGCTCGCCCTGTTCAGGGGCGTCCAGTCCAAGCTCGTCCAGTCCAAGCTCGTCCAGTTCAGGCTCGTCCAATTCAAGCTCGTCCAGTTCAAGCTCGTCCAGTTCAAGCTCAGCCTGTTCAAACTCAGCCAATTCAAGTTCAACCTGTTCAGGCTGAGGCTCTGGATCCTATAGTTCTGGCACCTCATGCAGAACCTGCTGCAATGGTGAACGATATGGATAAGTCTGATGAGTCGAATGTAGAACCGTCTAATATAGACGGGGCTAAGCCAGAGAACTCTGCTGAAGAAGTCTCAAATTCAGAATCTGAGAAAGCTTCATTACAGGAGAGTTTTAACAAGGCTCTTTTAGAAAGTGTCGAAGAGGACAAAGAGGATGACGAGAATGTAGAGATTGCCGATGAACTGAAGGAGGCTATGAATGACACTTACGAAGGTGTTTCGAAAAAGAAGTTTAATCCAGTATTGATGATAGTATTGGTGGTAGCCGCTGTGCTGTTTACTGGAATCTATTTCTTATTTATAAAAAAGGATAAGCAGACAGAGAAAACAGAGATGCTTGTTAAAAATGAAAAAGCAGCAGTACAAGCACTCAAAGATTATGCAAATAATTATCCTGATATGAAGATTACTCAGTATTTTATGCTCGATTTAGATCAGGATGGACAGAGAGAGGTTATTGCAAACAATGACAAAAACCTGATTGTCTTTGGTGCTGAGGAAGGAACTGCGTATTTGATTCATAAAAAGCCAGTTTTTGAGTGGGTATATCTTCGTGGAAAAGGGGTTTTTGTGGTAAATTCTGATGAGGCTCAGACTGAAGGAAGTGCTGTATGGCTTATTAAAAAACAGAAAAAACTTGTAGAGGATGCTCATCAGGAGAATTATCATTTTGTCGATGGTAATTATATCAAGACTTTGGATGGTAAAGAAACGAAGGTTTCTGAAGATGATTATTATGGTTTTGTCAATACGATTATAAAAAATTACACCAAATTAACTCCTGTAAAATTGTAAGTTATGAGAAAGATATGTTTGTTTATTTTGCTCCAAGTCTATATTGTTATGGGGTGGGCGCAAGAGACATATACTCTTGCACCTCATCGCGAATATATTGATAAGGTAATTGATGATGCAATAACATATGCTAATCAAATAAAGATCGAGGATAGCGAACTAAGTCCATTGATGAGGTTTGCAAAAAAGAATATTGCAAGTGATGTTAAGTTTGCTAATTTTGATGGGTCTGACTCTTTTGTAGGGTTGTGCCATCCGAATAAGACATGGCGTATTGAAAATCGTAATTATCGTCTTCCTACACAAGATGAAATGATTTATATAGCTCCATTCTTTACTTCGCTAAAGGATATGCCTCTTTTTACGAAATCAGGAAAGTTGTATAATAATGTGGAGACTCTGAGTTTAGAAAAAGCGGGAAAGACTACGGTTTACTCAGACTATATAAGTAAGGAAAATGTGATTTATGGATTGCGCTTTAAGAAAAGAGCAGATAACGAACCGACAGATAATCCATATCGAACGGCTTATCGTTATACTTTGGCTGGCGGTTCGCTCATTATTGGTGTCAAACATTTAGGTTCGTCAGTTGGTGTAAAAAAAGTAAAGGATATTGCTGATCCTAAATGGTGGGCTGCACAAAATAATATTCAACTTTTAAATTTTCCAATGAAGGGAGAAGGTGTTGCCTATTGTTCAAGCGATCCTGTCCTTCTTCTGATAAACAAAGAGAGTGTACGTATGTCCACTGAAAGTAATACGAGTAACTATCTGACAAGACCTTATATTGATATTGACAAGACGTATGAAACAAACAGGACAGTTATGCACTATAATATTTCTGGCACAAATATCAAGGTGAATAAGACAATGGATCCAACACTTGTTGAACATTTCGGAAAGGAACTGCCAACTGCAGATGTTTATGTGCGTTCCAATCCTTCTTCTTCCTATTTAGCATATAAGGATGGTAAGTTCCCTTATGGTGAAATTGTATCTCAACCTATGGGTGGAGGTGCATTTAATTATCATATCACGTTAAAAAAGAATTTTAGTGATGAATTGAGGATTATGGAGTTTAATATTAAAAATGCAACTGATATTCCCGAACTTGAGGGTAAGTTCACTATGACTCAGATGCCAATTGAAATCAATCATGTTCCTGACTCAATTCCTGCAGACTATCTCGCTAATAATTATCTCACTCAAAGTGGCTCAATGGGAAGTAATTCAAATTCTGAGATGGGATCTTTCTGCTGGGATTCTGCTAAATCTTATGCAAACTTCTCTGTTGAGGATGAAGAAAGAATGAAACAGGTGTTGTCTTTTGATGATTTAGACAACGTCCCATTGAAATGCTATCATTTGCCTTCTCTGAATAATCTGAGTTGTATCTTGCCTTCTCACACGAAGTCTTTCACTGAGAAATATGACTTAGAGGAGATTGATTCTATGGCTTATGGCATCTATGATCAGGACCCTAATGTCGTAAGCTCTTCTTATTATTCAAAAGGGGATGGCATTATCTATGCGATTCGCCCAATTAAAAGTTGGTCAAGTGCTGCGTTTCGTTATCAGTACAAACCCAATGAGGGTCTTGTTGTAGATATGGTTCCATTGGGTTCTGCAGCATTTAAAGTGAAGAGCGCACAGGAAATTAGTGATGGAGAGATATTTTCAAGATCTGATGTGCGTACTCGCATATTTCGCTCTAATGAAAAACAGTCAAGTGGAGGAATATGGACAAGTACAGAATCTCCTTATGACCCAGATGAAGCTATGGCTTATGAATACAACAAGAATGGAATATATTTGAGATCAGAATCTAAAAGTAAGATATTGCCAGTCATACCTTTTCTTGGTGAAGAGAAAACTACAGAGGAAGAGTCTGATGAAGAATCTGATGAGCCTGTAAGTCGTAAACCAAAACGTGTACGACGTTTGCCTCGAAAAACTCGAACACGTCGTCCCGCCGCACCTGTGAATAAATCGGCTAAATCTCCATCTAAGGGAAATAATCATATCATAGTTGTAGATAAAACAAAATAATTTAGAATTTGGAAATATGGTGCGCCAAGAATGTACTATCCTCTTATAATACTTGATAATGGTTATGTTAAAAATATTAAAGATGCAGTAAGCGAGGGATATTGCATACCTGGTGGACATTTTTTCAAGATTAATACACCCTTAGAATTTACTTATGGTAGTTACTATAACTATTCTCTTAATATATACTTCCACGAAGAGGATTATTAAGCGATATGGTAGTTTGGCTTAAAATAGTAAGGATGTCTATGTTGCAATAATTGCAAGCTTTTTAAAGATGAAGTTGACTCTGGTGGCAGGCGGAGTCTGCTTCATCTTTTTTTTGAATATGTCATGTTACGAGAAAGTAAACTGTTGAATGATTTTGACCAGAAATGACTGTGACCGCTTTGACCGATTCTTATCTTCTCTTCTAACAGAACTTCCCCTGATTATGCAAGTTTTTCGAAGATTATCTGCTATTTCGTAGGATATTCGCTGCTTTTTCCTT
>ULYL01060571.1_pt1 | contig 32858 bp, 29 predicted proteins | sample 1962211 | NCBI WGS metagenome assembly ULYL01 (sample SAMEA4835864, study PRJEB28245) | human gut metagenome | biome: gut microbiome; material: fecal sample | place: Denmark | collected 2008
CATTTGGAATGATGAGAGTTTGCCCGTAGAGGAGGTTATCTTGCAATATGATAATAGGGATGGCTATTTCTTGAAGGCAATGCCGCTGCATCATACTCAGAGGGTTTTAGTGGATGATGGTAAAGTGTTCAAGATTTCTGTGCATGTCAAGATTACCAACGACTTTGTGATGGCATTGTTGTCTCGAAGCCGTTCTTTGGAAGTGATTGCGCCGATGCATCTCAGAAAACGAATGATGGATGTTTATAGGGAGGCTTTGGTAAGAAATTCTGTACCAAATGATATGTTTAATAATAATAATGTAGAATCGAAAAAATAGTATTGTTGCCTATGGATTACTTTTATGTTGATATAGAAACGGAACTGGGGGAGATGTTGACCTATTATGTCGCGGCGATGGATGAGGCTCAAGCCGAGGATTTTGCTACTGCTGCATTCGAGAATGGGGAAATAGAATGTATGGGGATACAAATCGTAAGCATTTATGCTCATAGGGCATGATTTTGAACATTCGGGTATCTTCCTGCCTCTTATCACAACTAACTGTGATAACCTTCAACCAGATGCAGCCGGTGGAGAGAGACGGCAGAAGCATGAGGTCTTGCCGATGTGAAAAGCAGTTGGGGAATGAGCAGGATGGGGTTATATCCGATGAAAATAGACAAGGAATTTTTGTCTTTACATGCTTTTAAACATCTAAAATCAAATCAATTTACATTTTATGGAATAAAAAAGTGAAAGTATCAAAGATAATGATTATCTTTGCAGTTGTATTCTCCCGTAAAAAGTTTGAAGGACAGAGCGGGTGATTTGTTTTTAAAAAGAACGGATATAGTTAGTGATTAATATATGGAGGATAGAATATGAATAAATTAACAAGAGAAGAGGCGCTTAGACGTTGGAAATCAGCCAAGGCAACAAAGAAAGCCATGGTTGACAAGATGCAGAAGATGCTTTATGAAGACTACAAATTGCGTACGGGCGAAGAACCTGTAAACTTTAATGTCTTGTAATGGAAGAATTGGAATTAGATAGAATAAATGCCAATTCTCCTTATATTGTTGAATTGGATTTTTCAACAGGATTATTCAAGTTTGTAAGCGACTTTGGAGTAAGTTTTAGTGTCGCTTTTGAAAAAGACGAATTGCTGCAAAGTGGAGAGTCATATCAGTTTGCGTTGACTAATTACGAAGGAACCAAATCACCACGAGATTCAAAAGTTAGAGAGACGGCAGAAGCATGAGGTCTTGCCGATGTGAAAAGTGGATATATAAAGAAAATTCGCCCCCGATAGTTCTGTAAGTAGAACTGTCGGGGACGAAATTGTTAGGAAAAGATATAGAAATGTTAGTTGCCGATATTGGTAGTGTAATTTAAACTGTGTCAAATAACTTTTGTTGTAACTTGACACAGTTTAGTTTCTCTTCTCAACTATTCTTCTTCATCAGATTCTTCTTCATCCTCGTATTGGGATTTTCCTTCTGAATATCCTTCATCATATCCACATTCATAACCTTCTTGGTACTTTGTTTCATAGTAATCATAGTAACTACTAGAATCATCATAGTTTGCACCGTGACTATAGCCATTCCTACCATCATCCATACCTTGTTCATACCCATCAGCATACCCTTCGTCATAGGCATCATCTGGTTTTTTAGCTCTACTATATCTTACTGGTTCAATTTGTTGTACTGGTTCAGAATATGTAGGTGTATAGTTAGATGGTGGAGTATAGGGTACGCTAGTCTGAGTAGCAGGAGTTGTGTTACTACTGCTACCAGAACTGTTTCGGGAAATATTCATAACTATCCAAGCTACTGCACCAATAGCCATTAACATAAAGTAACAGCCACATCCATTATTATCATCCATTTTCTTTTTCTTCTTTACCTATTTTATTAGAATCCTCACTTGTGAAGATATATCTAAGACTGTTTTTAATTAGATATACACCACTTATAGCCATTAAACCTAAATAAATAGGAGCAGCAGACATTCCACCTCCACCATTTCCAGAATAGTCATTAGTCCAATTTGCAGACAAATCTGATAATCTTGCAAAGTGGCTATTAGAATCGAATAGGCACAAAACAAATGCTATTACGCCTAATTAGGTGGAATCAGAAAGAATGTTCCTAAAATACATTCCACTCTTTTCTCTTTTAAAATTGCTTCATTTTCCATACTTTTTCAACTAGTTAAATTCTACTTAAAAATTCGATTTCACTAAGAATCTCTATATCTTGCCCTTTATCTAATAAGGCTTTGGCTTTCGCTTGCTTTTTACTCATTCCATCCTCTCCAACAACACGATAATCTTGCTGTCCAACTACTAACACTTCTGTCTTCTTAGTTACAGAATCAGAAGGAATACCACCAACATCTTTAATCTTCTGTAGCAGTTCCTTTCTAGTGCCATAGTTGCAAGTTCCAGTAAAGCAAACATTCTTACCATAGAAGTAGTTACCTTCATCTGCCAATTCTGGATGCTCCTCTAGACTTTCTAACATTTCTGTTTTACTCTTCTTATTTATAGCTAAATGTGCTATGAAGGTATCAGGTGCAAATTTACCTCTATGAAAATGGTAGTTTTCTTCCAGTTCCTCCAGAGTGCTACCATCCATATCTAAGCACTTCAATAACAATTTAGCGCAACCTGCTGAATCATTATCAGCTTTATGATGTCCATCAAACTCTATACCTAGATATTTCAGTACCACATCTAAAGAATAGCTATAGCAGCCTTTAACTATGTATCTAGCGATTCTCAAAGTGCAAAAGTAATCAAATGTAGGATATTCTATCTGATAGTTATTTAAAGCATCACGCAAAGCATACATATCAAATGAAGTATTGTGTGCCACTACTATCTTATCCTTTAAATATGGATATACCTCTTTCCATACATCAGGAAATTTAGGGCTATTCTCGGTGTCTTCTGGTTTGATGCCGTGAATATGTATATTGAAGGCATCATAGTCGTTTCCTTCTGGTTGTACGAGCCAACTTTTAGAAGGTTGTAAGATGCCATCTACTACTTCTGTTATACCAATTTGGCAGATGCTACTTCTATCTGCATTGGCGGTTTCAAAATCTATCGCCACAAAATTATTCATATTGCTTTGAATTGTTAGTTTGTAAATATGTTCCAAAAATAACGAAAATATTGCTATGATAGAAATGATAGCCAATTATTTAAGCTTCTTTAAACTAATTGATTAGAAACACGAATAAAAGCTCTTATTTTAAAACTAGCAAGTGTGGCAAGAATGTGAAGATCGACAACCTGGCCATCTTCTCCGTGGGTATCCGCAACAAGGAGGGCGCCAAGACCGAGGCCGAGTTCAACGTAGTCGGCAACATCAGCGGACTGAAGTTGCGTGCCCGTGCCACGGGTACGCTGAGCAATGCCAACCTCTACACCCAGGCCAATGTGCGCAAGGTGAGTGCCACCGTAGGCAGCACCTCTACTGGCGACAACAAGCCTTCGGGTGGTGGAAGCACTCCTTCTACTGGCGGCAGCACTCCTTCGGGCGGTGACTCCACGGGTGGTACCAATCCTCCAGGCGGAGAAGGCACCGATGCAGAGTAATCGGCAGCCCTCAGTATCTTTTCCCCCCAGACCCTATATCAATCACCCAGGGTCTGGGGGATTTTTCTTTTACCAGATAAGCACAGAATTTGTCCGCTTAGGCATTTTTACTGATGTTTTGAAACCGTCTGAGCCGAAAGGTGTTTGCAGATGACAAAAAAATTGGCTATCTTTGTCATACATTCAATAAATGATAAAAAGCCTATGAAAAAGAAAATGACAAGCCTTTTGGCTTTGTTTTGCATGATGTTTTGTGCTGGTGCCTCAGCACAGAGTGCCTATCAGAAAGCCTACGACAAAGCTAAGTCGAAGTCGCTGGTGAATGCTCTTTCGTTCTCGTTGGAGAAGGATAAAGAGCGGCTGCGCAAAGCTGCCTACAAGTATCGTGAAGACATTCCGAAAGAAGTGCTTAAGATGGCAAAGAAAGACAATGCCATCCTGCATGGCACGTGGATACAGGGACAGACGAAGTCGTGGGACTTGTTTGGCAAGCCTTTGCCCATTCCTGAGGCTTATGTGCCCTTGTGCCGGTACAACGACTCCGTGTTTGCCATACGCAATACGATGATGGAAACTCAGCCCATCCAATTGTATAATGTGAACAGGGGTGTGATAAATGTTCTTGCCTACAGTCTCGACGGAATCGTCTATCAGCCTTTTCTGAACAGTGCCCTGTCTAATATCAAAGAGTCTTTTGGTTATTCGAACGTTTTGGCTTCGCTCGACGACAAATATTTCTTTTCGGTTATCGATATCAAAGCTTTGAACTCTCTGCAGGTTGCCGACCTTTGCCGTAAGGATAGCGCCAAAGCAAAAAGCATGGAGTATGCCGACTATATGGATCGGTGGAAGCATTATTATTACACGAGTAAGGTGTCGGACGACAGAGAACTGTATAAGGATAATGTGTGGGTGCAAGATGCCGAAAGGTATTATGCCTTGGGCGAATACCGTAAGGCTTTGCACTGTATCGAGCAGTTTATGGCATTCGATATTGATGGTATGAACGACCGAAACGGAATGTTCGCTTATGAGCTGAAATATATGCAGTTGGAATGTTACAGGAAATTAAAGAAATACAATGATGTGCTCGCTGCTATGGACTATCTGAAGAGGGCCGACTATCTGGCCGACGGCATGTATTTTTCTCCTCAGTCGAAATCTATCGTCGTGTGTGCAGGCGTCTCGGAAGACGTAGAGACTAATTTTAAATCCAAGATGTTGACTTTGTGCAAGGAATGTCAGACCCTGCAGGAAGAGCGCGAACGCAACAATGCAATTTTTGCGGCAGCTCTCTTGGGTGCATTGGGCACCACGGTTTCCAACATCACTGGCAACAGCAACCAGTCGTCTGGTGCGGCCTATTCGGGCGGTGGAGGTGCAGCCTCGTCGGCAAGTACGGCAGCGGCTGGCAGTTCTGCTTCTACCAAGACCGCTACCAGGTGTACTGCATGCAATGGCAAAGGTGTATGCCAGTCTTGCAAAAACCATCCGGGCAAAGCCACTTCCAACTCCAAGGATCGTACTCCGTGTAAAGTCTGCGGTGGAAAAATCACCTGTCAATACTGTGGTGGCTCTGGATTCAAGAAACTCTGATCTCTCTGAATTCTCTGACTTCTGAACCTGCTAACCCTTCATTTTCCATATAAATGGGGATTGCACAGTGCAGAAAAACTTCGTACCTTTGCACCCGAAAACAGAAAACAACGAAAAAAATAACACAAGAAAAAAGTAAAGGTACATGTCACAAAGAATCATGATGGGCGTTGCCATGATATTGGCAGCAGCAACAGGCAAGGCAGAGAGTATTTCGGTGGATAGCAGTAAGGTGTACGACATAGACGAGGTGATCGTCGTGTCGCAACCCAAGGAGGCTTTCCGCCTGCGTCAGCAACCACTAAGCAGCACTTCTTTCGGAAACTTCGAGATGAACAGGTTGGGAGCCCGCGACCTGCGCGAGCTGTCGTCGTATATCCCCAACTTCGTAATGCCCAACTATGGCAGCCGTCTCTCGTCGGCAGTCTATGTGAGAGGCATAGGCAGCCGTGTGAACAGTCCTGCCATCGGTGTGTATGTGGACGGAATACCCGTGATGAGCAAGTCGGCTTTCAATCTGCACACCTATCAGCTGAGTCGTGTGGACGTGCTGCGAGGTCCGCAGGGCACACTCTACGGACAGAATACCGAGGGCGGACTGGTGAGACTCTATTCGCGCAATGCCTTCGACTATCAGGGCACCGACGTGAGGATAGGCTATGGCAGCCGTCGTTACAGCAATCTTGAGGCTTCGCACTATCAGCGCTTAGGAGAGGACGTAGCCCTGATGGTGGGTGGATTCTACAATGCGCAGACAGGCTTCTTCCGCAATACCACCACGGGCGAGAGGGCTGACGACTACCAGGAGGCTGGCGGAAAGCTGATGCTGACCGGCAGACTGCATTCGGGATGGAAGGTGAATGTGACGGCCGACTATCAGTATGTAGACCAGAGTGCCTTCCCCTATGGATCGCTCGACCTGAATACGGGCAAGGCAGAGCAGCCTGCATCGACCTTCCCAGGCAGCTATCGCCGCAACAATCTCATCACCGGACTCACGTTGAGCTACGATGCCAACACCTTCTCGCTGGCATCCACCACGAGCTATCAGTATCTGAAAGACCACATGTACATGGACCAGGACTATCTGGAGGCTGACTATATGCGCATGATGCAGGACCAGTTGCAGAACGCCATGACACAGGAGTTCTCGCTGAAGAGCCGCAAACCCGTAGGAGGTGTGTGGCACTGGGCTGCGGGAGCCTTCTTCTCGGCACAATGGCTGAAGACCAACGGCCCCGTGTTCTTCGACTCTGCCTTGACCACTCCCATAGGCGATGCCATACAGCAGCAGATGTATGGCGCCATGTTGCAGGCTATGGCCCAGCGCATGATGCGTCCCGGCATGACCCATGAACAGGCCCTCGCCCTGGCTGCACAGATGATAGAGCGGGCTGGAGGCGTGAGTATGAACGTGGAGATGGGAGCCCCCGGAACCTACCATACACCCCAGTACAACATCGGCTTCTATCATGAGAGCAACATCGACATCACCCCACGACTGGTACTCACCCTCGGTGCTCGCTACGACTATATGCTCACCAAGATACACTATGAGAGCATGGCATACATGAAGATGAATGCCAACGTGATGGGCTCAAAGGCTACGAACACGCTGCGCTCGATGCTCGACGGCAAGGCACACGATGGCTTCGAGCAACTGCTGCCCAAGCTGGGACTGAGCTACCGCTTAGGTTCAAAGGGCAGCAACGTGTATGCCACCCTGAGCAAAGGCTATCGCGCAGGAGGCTACAACATACAGATGTTCAGCGATATCCTGCAGACCGAACTCAACGCCAACCGCCAGCAGGCCATGAGAGGAAGCTACGACGTGCCCCATACACCGGAAGACTATGACAACGTGAACCACACCATCGCCTACAAGCCCGAGACCTCGTGGAACTATGAGGCGGGAACGCATCTCAACCTCATGGACGGCCAGTTGCATGTGGATGTGAGCACCTACTATATGAAGGTGAAAAACCAGCAACTGTCGGTGATGGCGGGCAACTATGGTTTCGGACGCATGATGGTGAATGCCGGCAAGAGCCATACCTGCGGACTGGAGCTGTCGGCCAAGGGACAGGTCGTGGACGGACACTTGGACTGGATGCTGTCGTATGGCTATACCCGTGCCGTGTTCGACGAGTATGTGGACGGTGAGGGCGATAAGGCTGTGAGCTACGAGGACAAGTACGTGCCCTATGTGCCACAGCACACCCTGGCAGCCTCGGCCGACTATCGCTTCGACGTGGAAAAGCCTTGGCTGAGAAGCGTCACCCTCGGTGCCAACGTCAACGCACAGGGCAAGACCTACTGGGACAATGCCAACACCTATGCGCAGAAGTTCTATGCCGTGGCAGGCGCACACATCGATGCCGACATGGGTAAGGTGGTGGTGAGCCTGTGGGGACGCAACCTGAGCAATACCCGCTACAACACCTTCGCCGTGGACAATGCTGCCACAGGCACCAAGCAGTACTTTGCCCAGAGAGGCAATCCCATACAGTGTGGAGTGGATGTAAGAATGCATTTTTAGAAAAAAAGTGCAATAAGATAGTAACATTTTATACATAAATATTCCATAATCGCAAATTTTGTATTACCTTTGCACTGGAATTTTGATTCTTACATACATTAACATAAAATTTTATGGGAGGCATTTTCGGGACAATATCCAAGAAAAGCTGTGTCGCAGACCTGTTCTACGGCACCGATTACAATTCACATCTCGGCACACGTCGAGGCGGTTTGGCAACATTCAGCAAGGAGAAGGGATTCGTAAGGTCCATCCACAATCTGGAGAGTTCTTACTTCCGCACCAAGTTTGAGCCATCACTCGACAAGTTCGAAGGCAGCACATCGGGTATCGGAGTCATCAGCGATACTGATGCCCAGCCACTCATCATGAACTCGCATCTTGGCAGATTCGCCATCTGTACGGTGGCCAAGATTCTGAATATAGAGGAACTTACCAAGGACCTGCTCGATAAGAACATGCACTTCGCTGAAATGTCGTCGGGCAAGACCAACCCTACGGAGCTCATTGCCTTGCTCATTATTCAAGGCAAGACCTTCAAAGAGGGTATCGAAAATGTATATCACCACATCAAGGGCTCATGCACCATGCTCATCCTGACCGAGGACGGCATTATCTGTGCACGCGACAGCTGGGGACGCACACCTATTATAATAGGTAAGAAGGAAGGCGCCTATGCGGCTTCGAGCGAGTCGACCTCGTTTCCTAATCTCGACTTCGAGGTGGAGTATAATGTAGGTCCGGGCGAGATCGTCAAGATCAAAGCCGACGGCATGGAGCAGATTCGTCCTGCCAACAAGCGCATGCAGGTTTGCTCATTCCTTTGGGTGTACTATGGTTTCCCTACATCTACCTACGAGGGCAGAAACGTGGAGGAAGTGCGCTTCAAGAATGGTTTCAACATGGCTAAGACCGACGGAGTGGAGGTGGACTGCTGCAGCGGTATCCCCGACTCGGGCACAGGTATGGCGATGGGTTATGCTGCCGGCAAGCAAGTGCCTTACCAGCGTTGCATCGCCAAGTATACTCCCACCTGGCCACGTTCGTTCACACCTTCCAACCAGGCTATGCGCTCGTTGGTGGCCAAGATGAAACTCATCCCCAACAAGGATATGCTGAAAGGCAAGCGAGTGCTGTTCTGCGACGACAGTATCGTGCGAGGCACCCAGTTGCGCGACAATGTGAAGGTGCTCTTCGAACAGGCAGGACTCAAGGAGTGCCACATGCGTATCGCCTGTCCTCCATTGGTTTACGGTTGTCCGTTCATCAACTTCACCTCCTCCAAGAGCGACATGGAGCTGATCACACGCCGCATCATCGAGAAGTTTGAGGGCGATGCGAATAAGAACCTTGACAAATATGCCACCACAGGCTCACCTGAATATGAGCGAATGGTGGCAGAGATAGCCCGACAGTTGGGATTGACCACATTGAAGTTCAATACCATCGAGCAGCTCATAGAGGCTATCGGACTGCCCAAGTGCCAGGTGTGCACCCATTGTTTTGATGGAAGCAGCAAGCACTCACTTGAGCAGCTGGCTGACGAAGAGGAAGCTTAACAGAGCAAGAAAGAAGTCAGACAGAGCAAGAGAAAGAAGTCAGACAGAGCCCCAAGCGAAGGCTTGACAGGCTATGAAATATAAATCGGAGTCGGCTAAGCGAAGGCTTAACTGGCTCCGAATGTTTTTTTTACTGTGTGTCAGGCGAAGGCTTGGCAGGCTCTGAAGTGGGAGCTTAGTTGAGGAAACCCAGCAAAGCTCCTGCGGCTACGGCCGAACCGATGACACCCGCCACGTTAGGTCCCATGGCATGCATGAGCAGGAAGTTGTGTCGGTCGTATTCCAAACCCAGGTTGTTGGAGATACGGGCGCTCATAGGTACGGCGCTCACTCCGGCATTTCCTATCAGTGGGTTGATCTTCTTGCCCTTTGGCAAGAACACATTCATCAGTTTGACAAACAGTATTCCGCTGGCTGAGGCGATGATGAACGCCAAGGCTCCGAGGGCAAAGATCTTTACCGTGTTGAGGGTAAGGAACTCTGAAGCCTGGGTGGAGCAGCCTACGGTAAGTCCCAAGAGCATCACTATCACGTCGTTGAGGCTGCTGCCTGCAGTCTTGGCCAGGCGTGTGGTCTTGCCACTCTCTTTCAGCAGATTGCCAAAGAAGAGCATTCCCAATAGCGGCAGACCGCTGGGCACGATGAAGGTGGTGAGCAGCAAGCCGATGATGGGGAAGAGTATCTTCTCGGTCTGACTCACCTGTCGGGCTGGCTTCATCTTGATGACACGCTCGTTCTTCGTGGTGAGCAGTCGCATCAGCGGGGGCTGGATGACAGGTACCAGTGCCATATAGGAATAGGCGCACACGGCGATAGCTCCCATGAGGTTAGGACTGAGCTTGCTCGACAGGAAGATGGCTGTAGGGCCGTCGGCACCTCCGATGATGGCGATGCCTGCTGCCTGGTTGGGCTCGAAGCCTAAAGCCAAGGCTATCATGTAGGCTCCGAAGATGCCAAACTGGGCTGCGGCTCCGATGAGAATCAGCTTCGGATTGGAAATCAATGCCGAGAAGTCGGTCATGGCTCCGATGCCGAGGAAGACGAGCGGGGGATACCAGCCTTGTCGCACACCCTGATAGAAGATGTTGAGCACCGAGTTGTCTTCGTAGAGACCTATCTCCAGTCCAGCGTCGGTGCGGAAGGGAATGTTGCCCAGGATGATGCCGAGACCTATGGGCACCAGCAGCAGCGGCTCGAAGTCTTTCTTGATGGCGAGCCAGATGCAGACGATTCCCACCAATATCATGATGAGGTTTCCTGCCGTGGCATTGGCAAAGCCTGTATAGGTCAGGAACTCCTGAAAATTCTGTATGATGAAATCCATAATAGTCGTTCGTTAAGTTGGGGTTTTATGTTGATGGATTCTTGGCAAGAGCAATGCTCTCTGGGGTTAAGCAATCGTTACCAAGGTGTCGCCTTCCATGACAGCATCGCCCTTGTTGACATTGATGCTTGCGACGGTGCCCGAAGTCTCAGCCTCGATGTTGTTTTGCATCTTCATGGCTTCGAGAATCACTACGGTATCTCCTGCGCTCACCTTGTCGCCCACCTTTACTTTAATGTCGTTGATGGTGCCAGGCAGTGGAGCTACCACAGGCTTGCCACCAGCGCTGGCTGAGGCTTTCTTGCTGGCAGCAGCTTCGGCATTTGCAGAGGAGGCAGAACTGCCTGTTGGGGTAGTCTTGGCACTGTCGGCAGACGATACTCCGCCCTTGTCATCAGTAGCCTCATTCGCTATGCGGAACTTCTGCTTGCCAGCCTTGACAGGTTGCTTCATTTCCACTTCGAAGGGGATGCCGTTGACGGTTACATTGGCGATATTGCCTTCTATATCTTGTATCTCTACTTCGTAGTCTACGCCTTTTACTTTATATTGGTATTTTGCCATAGTTTTATTCTTTAATATTTTGTATCAGTAAAGCTGTTGAATTTTTCACTCTTTGTTCTTTACTCTTCGTTCTTCACTCTTCACTTATTATTGAATTTCGGTTCGTTCCATCTTGTCTGCTTGGGCTTAATGGTGATGATGCCCGGTTCGATGTCGTGCACATCCTCCAAGTATTCTTTGAGAGCCAGCGAGATGACAGCCATATAGATTTCCTTGTCGATGCCCTTGGTGGTTAGGCCTTCCTTCAGCATCACGTTGGTCTTATGACCAATCTCTGTGGTCAGCTCGATGGTCTTCTTGCCCGTCTTATATAATAAGGTGGCGTGTTTCTCTGTGGCACGTGCGATGCGCTGCTTGTGCTTCATATAGGCACCGAAGAGCCAGAAGAAGACGAAGAGCAGGGCCAGACAGGAGAAGACAATGCCCATGGAAAGGGCTGCAATGCCGAAGCCATGAGGGTCGGTCGTCTTGAGAATCTGTGGCTTGCTGAGTCCTGTGTCTTGTGGAAGATAGCCCGGAGTGACATCCTTGGCAGCGCAAACCTTCCAGCTGCTGAGGTCTTTGCTGAGGGCATATGACTGGTCGGCTGCCATCCAGGGAATGCTGACAGAGTCTATCAGGTCGACAGCATTGCCGTCGTAAAGAGCTATCCAGTTGTTCTTCTCGTGGAAGGCATCCGCTATTTCCTTGAGAGGCACCAGTCCGAGTTTCAAATGAAAAGGACCATTGCCCTCGCTCAGCCATCTGAAGTGTCCCTTGCCCTTGGGAAAACAGTCGGGACACGTCTTCTCTGAGTCTTCCTGCCAGAGGTATCGGTCGTAGATGATCACGCTTTTCTTGCCAGCAAGGGTTGTGCGCGGCTCATTGTTGGGTAGGGGAGACATGAGTTTGCGACGTTCTTCGGGTGACATGTTCTTGTCGAGCACACGTCGGTCGGTGGTAAGGAACATGCCACGGATATTATAAGTAGTAAACGAGGTGTTCGACAGTTCCACCCATGCTTTGTGGGCACCATACTCGTCGACGATACTGGCTTGGTTGTTGGGCATCAACTCCGTTATGCGGATGCTTTTAGCTCCTTGTGCCCAAGTGGACAAGGTAGCAGTGACCAACAGGCTTAGTAGGATTCCAAATTTCTTCATAGGCTTTCTCTCTTTTTGAAGGTTGGTGTATCAATAGGTATTCTTACAGCCTCAAAGTTACAAAGATTTTTGGAATAAGCAACAAAAGAGGTGCACATTTTTTCTTAAATGTGCACCTCTTTTATAATTTATAAATTTTCGTTTATAAAAATTCAAATATAGTAAGTGAACTTTCTGCTGTCTGAGAGTCTTTGCTTAGCAAATGATTCGCTATGCTCCGCAGAAGAAAAGTACCACTATCTGGGCTGAGAAAATTCTGAGGAACATACTCAGCGGATAAACGGTAGAGTAACCCACGGCAGGAGCCTCCTTAGAGCAGGAAGCGTTGGCATAAGCCAGGGCTGGTGGGTCGGTATAGGTTCCGGCTATCATACCCATGATGGTGAAGTAGTTGAACTTGTACTTCAGTCGGGCTATGGTGCCCACGATAAGGATAGGAATGATGGTGATAAGGAAACCTGTGTACACATACTTGATACCGTCGCCCTGTACCACAGTGTCCCAGAAACCGGCACCAGCCTTGATGCCCACACTCGCAAGGAACAGCACAAGACCTATCTCTCGCAGCATCATGTTGGCAGAGGTGGTGGTATAGGTAACCAGTTTGAAGTGATAACCGAAACGGCCAATGAGGATGGCGATGATCAGCGGACCGCCAGCAATACCCAACTTCAGCGGAACAGGCATTCCTGGAACTGCGAAAGGCAGACTGCCGAAGATGATACCAATCATGATACCTACGAAGATGGTGGCGATGTTAGGCGCATCGAGTCGCTTCACAGAGTTACCCATCATTTCAGCCACACGGTTTACATTCTCCTCGGGACCTACAACGAGAATCTTGTCGCCCACGTGGAAGTGGTGGTTGCGGCCGGCAAAGATGTCCATTCCCTGGCGTGAGATACGGGTGACGTTGACGCCATACACACTCGAGAAGTGCATCTTGCCCAGAGTCTTACCGTTCATCTCAGGACGTGTAACGACAATGCGGCGCGACACGAAGTGCTGAACCTCATCTTTCTCGCGATCCCATTCGGCCTCTATCTCAGGACCGATGAAGGCCTTGATGGCTTCGGCGTCAGCCTCGGCGCATACAACGAGCAGCTCGTCGCCCACCTCGAAGGTAGTCTGGCTGTTAGGAATGCTCACCTCGCCATTGTGGAGCAGTCGTGAGCATACGATGTCGCGGTTCAGGAACTCGGAAACCTGTCGGAGAGTGCGTCCTGCGATATAGGTATTCTCTACACGAAGGTGCATGTTGTGCGCCTTGGCATGTGGGTTGGCTGCGTCTTCTTCGTTTAGTTTCTCCTCCTCATCCGCGGTGTTCACCTTGCAGATGTACTTGATGAGAATGGTGGCACCGATGATGCCTACCACACCGAGTGGATAAGCGCAGGCATAACCGTTGGCAATGCTTGGGGCACCATTGGGGAAGACGCTGAGCAGCGCCTCGTTGGCGGCACCAAGACCTGGCGTATTGGTGACGGCTCCATAGAGTGTACCCACCATCATTGGTAAGTTGTTGGGGTTGCTGGTGTCGAAGAAGAGATAATAGCATGCGAACATCACACAGACATTGAGGAATATCGCAGCCGTCGACAACAGGTTGAGCGTCACACCGCCTTTCTTGAAGCTTTCGAAGAAGCCCGGACCTACCTGCAAACCGATCATAAAGACAAAGAGAATGAGTCCGAAGTCTTGTATGAAGGTCAGAATGTCCTTGGGAGCAGTGAAGCCTACATGTCCTGCCAGGATGCCGGCAAAGAGCACGAAGGTAACGCCAAGTGAAATGCCACCAATCTTAATCTTGCCCAGATACACGCCCACTGCTATGACAATGGCATAGAGCAGGGCGATGTGAGCCACCGATTCGGTGTTCGTAAAAAGGTTGATAATCCAATCCATTGATCTATCTTCTAAATGAAAATATGTTTATTTTTGGGTTTTTAGTTGGGGTGAATAAAAATGGAAAAATCGGGGACACGTATAAAGGGTGTCCCCGACTTGAAAGTGTTTGATATATTGTAACCTATTGAATCCAATAAATCAATACTTCGTTACAACAAAACAAGATAGATATTTCTTTGTTCATCCATCAAGAATTGTATGTGTACGAATCTCCATTCTGATGAATTACTTCTCGATAGCAGCTACGCCTGGCAATACCTTGCCCTCGATAGCCTCGAGCAGAGCGCCACCACCTGTAGAGATGTAAGAAACCTGATCAGCCAAACCGAACTTGTTGATACAAGCTACAGAGTCACCACCACCGATGAGTGAGAATGCACCTTCCTTAGTAGCCTCAGCGATTGCGTCAGCGATAGCCTTAGAACCACCAGCGAAGTTGTCGAACTCGAATACACCGGCAGGACCGTTCCAGAGGATAGTCTTAGCACCCTTGATGGCAGCAGCGAAAGCCTTGCGAGTGTCAGGACCAGCGTCCATACCCTCCCAGCCGTCAGGGATATTGTTAGATGGGCAAACCTGTGTGTTGCAGTCGTTCTTGAAAGCATCACCGCAGATAGAATCTGTACCGAGTACGAGGTTTACACCGTTCTCCTTAGCCTTCTTGATTACGTCGAGAGCAACGTCGAGCTTATCGTCCTCGCAGATAGACAAACCAATCTTGCCGCCGAGAGCCTTAGAGAATGTGTATGTCATACCACCACAGAGGATCAGGTTGTCAACCTTTGTCAAGAGGTTCTCGATGATACCGATCTTGGTAGAAACCTTAGAACCACCCATGATAGCAGTGAATGGGCGCTTAATGTTGCCGAGTACAGCGTCAACAGCCTTTACCTCTTTCTCCATCAAGAAACCGAGCATCTTGTGGTCCTTGTCGAAGCTGTCGGCGATGACAGCAGTAGAAGCGTGCTTGCGGTGAGCAGTACCGAAGGCATCCATTACATATACATCAGCATAAGAAGCCAACTTGGCAGCGAACTTCTTCTGACGTTCCTTCATTTCAGCCTTGGCAGCATCGTACTCAGGAGTACCCTTCTCAACGCCTACTGGCTTGCCTTCCTCTTCAGGATAGAAGCGAAGGTTCTCGAGCAGGAGAGCCTCACCTGGCTTCAGCGCAGCAGCCTCTGCATCAGCATTGCCGCAATCTTTAGCAAACTTCACCTCAACGCCGAGAGCGTCGGATACGTTCTTTACAATCTGTGAAAGAGAAAGCTCTGGCTTAACTTTGCCCTTTGGCTTACCCATATGGCTCATCATGATAAGAGCACCACCATCGGCCAGCACCTTCTTCAATGTAGGAAGGGCACCGCGGATACGAGTGTCGTCTGTTACATTACCATTTTCATCCAATGGCACGTTGAAATCAACGCGTACGATTGCCTTGTGACCGGCAAAGTTAAAATCTTCGATTTTCATTTTACCTAACGTTTTTATTATTAGTTATTTAATTTCTCTCTATATTATGAATAGAATGTTCTTTGTTGTAATCTGTCTCGTTCGTTCTGTCTGTTTATTGTTCTCCATGACAATGATGAACAGGACTTGTGTTTTAGACTTTGTGCCAACTGTCGTGGGTGTTGCCTTTTAGGCGTTTTACTCATTTGAAGTCGACTCTGCTGAAACTGTAGGCAAAGGTATGAAAAATAACTGAATGTTGCAAATTTTGGTGTTCTTTTAAGGATTTTTTTTATCAAAGAGGCTGGTAATGTAATATCGGCTTTGCAAAATGTAACCTTTTGATGTGAAAGTGTGGCGAATATTTGGCGAAAGTGAAAAAATAATGTACCTTTGTCCTTGATTTTAATACTCATCAGAATATGGCAAAAGACAAGATAGCTTATGTTTGCAGCAACTGTGGTCAGGAGTCGTCGAAATGGATAGGCAAGTGCCCGAGTTGTGGACAATGGAATACGTTCAAGGAGATTCGTATAGCCAATGATACGGGCTCCCAGGCTGCCCGCAACGCTGGCATGAGCATGCGGCATGGAGGTGCTGCCACGATGTTTGGCGGCAATCACAGCGATGGGGGAGCAAGGCCTGTACGTCTGCGCGATATTTCTGCTCATGATGAGCCGCGCATTGATATGCACGATGGTGAGCTGAACCGTGTGCTGGGTGGAGGACTGGTTCCTGGCAGTATCACGCTCCTGGGCGGTGAGCCGGGCATCGGAAAGAGTACACTCACACTTCAGACCATTCTTCATCTGCCCGACATGAAAGTGATGTATGTGAGCGGTGAGGAGAGTGCCCATCAGATTAAACTGCGTGCTGACCGACTGGCTTCTGCATCGGTGGGCGATGAGAGTGCTGCTGGCAGGGCCTCGCTCGACAATGTGTCTATTCTTTGCGAGACATCGTTGGAGAAAATCTTCACGCATATACAGGAACAGGCTCCCGGACTGGTGGTAATAGACTCCATACAGACGATTGCCACCGACGAGGTGGAGAGCTCGCCAGGCAGTATCTCCCAGGTGCGTGAGTGCGCAGCTGCCTTGTTGAGGTTTGCCAAGACCAGCGGCATTCCTGTCATCCTTATCGGACATATAAATAAGGAGGGAACCTTGGCCGGACCGAAGATTCTGGAACATATTGTCGACACGGTGGTTCAGTTTGAGGGCGACCAGCATTATATGTATCGCATCCTGCGCAGTATCAAAAACCGATTCGGAAGTACCTCAGAGTTAGGTATCTACGAGATGCAGCAGGGTGGACTCCGACAGGTGAGCAATCCTTCGGAGCTCTTGCTTACCGACGATCATGACGGTTTGTCGGGAGTGGCAATCAGCAGTGCCATCGAGGGTGTCCGTCCTTTCCTGGTCGAGACGCAGGCGCTTGTATCTACCGCAGCCTATGGCACACCACAGCGCTCGGCTACGGGCTTCGACCAGCGTCGGCTCAACATGCTCTTGGCTGTGCTCGAGAAGAGGGTAGGCTTCAAACTGATGCAGAAGGATGTGTTCCTGAACATAGCAGGCGGACTGCGTGTCACAGACCTGGCGATGGATCTCAGTGTGATAGCCGCCGTATTGAGCAGTAATGTGGACACGCCTATCGAGGCTGGCTGGTGTATGGCTGGCGAAGTAGGTTTGAGTGGTGAGGTTCGTCCGGTGAGCCGCATCGAGCAGCGCATCGCCGAAGCCGAGAAGTTGGGCTTTCATGACATCATCATTCCCCGTTACAACTATCATTCGCTCGACAGGTCGAAGTACAGCATCACAATCCATCCTGTGAGGAAGGTGGAAGAGGCGCTCCGCTGTCTGTTCGGATAAGTGTGCACGAAGATTTCGTGGATTACGCAGATTTTGCTAATATTGGATTGCAATATGATTTTTTATAAATAATAAATTCAAATACAAAATGAAGGATTCTGTAATCATTGTGAGCGGCGGTATGGACAGCATCACGCTGCTCTACGATAAAAAAGACGAGATTGCCTTGGGTATCAGTTTCAACTATGGCAGCAACCATAACGAGCGTGAGATTCCTTATGCCAAGATGCACTGTGAGCGTTTGGGCATCAAGCACATCACCATCGACTTGGGTTTTATGCATCAGTATTTCAAGAGCTCGCTCTTAGAAGGCGCCGATGCTATTCCAGAAGGACATTATGCCAACGAGAACATGAAGTCGACGGTGGTGCCTTTCCGCAACGGCATCATGCTGAGCATTGCCATCGGCATAGCTGAGAGCAACAACCTGAAGAAGGTGTTGATAGCCAATCATGGAGGCGACCACACTATTTATCCCGACTGCCGTCCGGAGTTTATCTCTGCCATCGACCGGGCTGCCCAGGCAGGAACCTTTGTCGATGTGCACGTGTCGGCTCCTTATACCAACATCACCAAGGCGGACATTGCCCGTATAGGCAAGCGATTGGGAATAGACTACTCTGAGACCTGGAGTTGCTATAAGGGTGGCGAGAAGCATTGCGGAAAGTGCGGTACGTGTGTAGAGCGCAAGGAGGCTCTTGCCGAAGCCGGCATCGAGGATAAGACCGAGTATCTGGAATAAAAAAATGAAGTTAGCTTCCATGACGAGTGAAGCTAACTTCCTTTTGTTTTTATATCCTTTTGTTTTTATATCCCTTTTTGTTTGCCTTGCCTTTTAAACAGAGTGAGGATAGAGAGATTTATCAGTCTTTCGATAAAGCCTGCAGGCGTGCGATGTATTTGCCCAGGATGTCGAACTCGATGTTGACAACGGTTCCCACTTCTATGTTGCAGAAGTTGGTGTGGTCGTGAGTATAGGGAATGATAGCCACGGTGAAGGTGTTGTCGGTAGGCTCACAGACAGTGAGCGACACACCATTGACAGTGACCGAACCCTTGTCGACAGTGAAGTAGCCTTTGCGAGCCATCTCGCGGTCGAGTCTGTATTCGAAAGTATAGTAGGTGGAACCATCAGCATCACGTTTGTTAATACAGGTGGCAGTCTGGTCTACGTGTCCCTGTACGATGTGTCCGTCGAGCCTGCCGTTGAGCATCATAGAACGTTCCACATTCACCTTGTCTCCCTCTTTCAGCAGTCCGAGGTTGGAACGGTCGAGTGTTTCCTTCATGGCAGTAACTGTATAGGTGTTGCCTTCTAAAGCCACGACCGTGAGGCATACTCCATTGTGCGCCACACTCTGGTCGATACTCAACTCGCCAGCAAACGGGCATTCCAGTGTAAGGTCGATATTCTCCTTGTCCCTTTTCACAGCCACGACAGTAGCCATGTTTTCTATGATTCCGCTAAACATGATGTGATATTCGTATGAATTTAAAATGTTGATGAATGTTTTCTATGATGTTGAATATTGTTCAAAGAATGATGAGAGTATTCAATGACAAAGTTCTAAGAATAAAAGAAAAGGGTCGCCCGATGATGTGATGAAACTCCGAACTTAGCAATAAGTTTGAGAGCCCCCCGCTTTTGTAATCCACCGGCTTTGCAGCTTCACCGAACGAAGTCCGGCTTATTGTGGCCCGCCATAGGCAAGAGAAGTCTTCTCGGTTTCATAATTTGTAATGTGATGAGTATCCCAATCTAACCGAAACGACCCTTATGTATTTGCAAAGATACTGCTTTCTTCTGATGCAGCCAAATTTTTTGGCATTTTTTTACAGCATTCTTTCTGCTTATTCTTCTTTTGTTTACAGCATTCCCTTCGATGAAGGCAGTTCGAAGTGATAGATATCTCGCTTCACTGCCATCTTGAGTGATCGTGCGAGTGCCTTGAAGATACCTTCTATCTTGTGGTGTTCGTTCTCGCCTTCTGCCTTGATGTTGAGGTTCATCTTGGCAGCATCGCTCAGACTCTTGAAGAAGTGCTTGAACATCTCGGTGGGCATTTCGCCTACTTTCTCGCGATGGAACTTAGCGTCCCAAACGAGCCAGGGGCGTCCACCAAAGTCGAGAGCCACCTGGCACAGGCAGTCGTCCATAGGCAGACAGTAGCCATATCTCTCGATGCCTCTCTTGTTGCCCAATGCCTGAAGCAGACATTCGCCCAGTGCGATGCCTGTATCTTCGATGGTGTGGTGCTCATCCACGTAGAGGTCACCCTTGGTGTGGATGGTGAGGTCCATCATTCCGTGCTTTCCTATCTGCTCCAACATGTGGTCGAAGAAGCCCAGTCCTGTGGAGATGTCGCAGTGGCCCGAACCGTCGAGGTTCACCTTAATATATATGTCAGTTTCCTTGGTGGTGCGTTTTACCTCGGCGATGCGGTCGCCGGCAAAGAGAATTTCGGCTATCTTGTCCCAGTCCATGCCGTCTTTGCCCAGTATCAGACTCTTGCATCCCAGGTTCTCGGCCAGCTGAGCGTCGGTTTCACGGTCGCCGATGACATAGCTGTTGACCAAGTCGTATTCTGAATTGTCAATATAGTGGGTCAGCATGCCGGTGCCAGGCTTTCTCATGGGCGAGTTGTCCTCGGGGAAATGGCGGTCTATCAGCTGCTCCTCGAAGTGGATTCCCTCACTTTCCAGTGTCTGGATGATGAAGTTGTGCACAGGCCAGAAAGTGTTTTCCGGGAAGGAGTCGGTGCCTAACCCGTCCTGGTTGCTCACCATGACGAGCTGATAGTCTGTGTGTTGGGCAATGAAACTGAGGTTTCTCATCACGCCCTTGGTGAAGACAAGCTTCTCGAAGCTGTCAATCTGTTCATCTTCCGGCTCCTGAATCAAGGTTCCGTCGCGGTCGATGAATAGCAGTCTGGTTTGTTTCATGTCTATGTCTTTTTTATGTTGAATGATTTTTAGCATTTAGCATTTAGCATTTCAGTTTTCTTCATTTCGTCGTTCTCTATACTGCCATAGAGATAGATGTACGAGATAAACAACCAGTGCAGGATGTATGCGAAGACGAACAGCAGGAGAGCTGTCACGACGATGAAGAGGAAGGTGAAGTAGGAGGGCGTTCCTACCGGGTCGCCTTCGAGAGTGCCCATCTGTGCCGATACCTGTGCGCCTATCAGGATGGCGAGAGGAATGTAGATTAGGATACCTGCCACCAGGATGACAAGACTGCCCAGGAAACCCATCTTGAAGATGGAACCCATGTGGCGGAATCCGCACTTGAATGATTTCCAGGGGCGTAATTTCTCACCCTTTTCCTGCAACATGTATTTGGGAGTGAGATAGGCGAAAGGCAGACTCACCGCCATGCAGAGGGCGGTGGCAGCGACGATGGCGAGTGCAAAGAGCACGATGATGAGGAGCGAGGGCGAGCCTGTTGCCGAATCTGCCGTAGCAGCCGAGCCTGAGGCTGTGAGAAATGCCGTAAGGTAAAAGCAAGTTAGGGCAAACGTTGCGGCGAATGTGACGACGAAACTGACGACAGCCGAAGCGAGATAAATCGTAGTAAAACGCTTCATCATTCTGCCAAAAGGCTTGTCGGTCAGCCAGCGCCATGCTGCTGCTCCCATAAGGAAAGCCGCCACGATGACACCCAAGTAAACGACCGTCTGCAGGCAGAACGACAGCATCATGTTTTCCTCGCCCCAGTCGTGAAGCATCTTGTTGGGTGTGCGCAGGTAAACCATGAATGCCACCATGAATGCATAGATCATAAAAGCCCACCATGTACTTTTCAGCAGGTTCTTCACATTGCCAGTCATCAGACTGTAAGCTTCTTTCATGCAGGCAGTTACACTGCGATGCTTTATCAAATCATTTATCTTCATAGTTTCATTGAATGCTTAGTGTTAAATGTTTAATGTTTAGTGTTTAATTGTGGGATAACAACCTTTCTGCACATTAAACACTAAACATTAGTTTCATCTCCTTCCTTGTCTTCTGAATTCCGAGCAGGTGATGGCCGTGGCTATTGCTACGTTCAGACTGTCGGCAGTAGGTCTTTCTGGAGGGAAGTTGGGGATGAGCAGCCTGCGGTTCACCCTCTGGGTGAGTTCGGGCGAGATGCCTTTTCCCTCGTTTCCCATGACGATGAATCCACGGTTGTCGAGCTGTTGTGCATAGATGTCCTCACCGTCGAGCAGGGTACCATAGACAGGCACGTCGGCAGGCAGCGAGGCGAACAGCGTCATCAGGTCGCCATACAGGACCTTCACTCTGGCAATGCTTCCCATCGTGGCTTGCACCACCTTGGGATTATACACATCGGCAGTTTCGGGCGAACAGTAAATGTTCTCTATGCCAAACCAGTCGGCGATGCGGATGATGGTTCCCAGGTTGCCCGGGTCCTGCACTCCGTCGAGGGCGAGGTTCAGACAGTTGAAGTCGATGTTGGCAGAAGCGAAGTCTCTGTTGTCCCTTTGGTCAAAGACGGCGAGCACCTGTTGCGGATGCTGCAGGAAGCTCACCTTTCTGAGTTCCTCCTCGCTTACCGTGACCACTTCCGTCCTTGGGCCAATGCTTTTGTCTTTGAGCCATTCTTCGGTAGCCACAATAAGCGATGCAGGCTGCAGTACTAAGAGGTCGTCCACCACCTTGTGTCCTTCAGCCACGAACTTACCTTCCTTGTTGCGGTTTTTCTTCAGTTCGAGCGACTTGATATATTTTATCTTGTTCTTGCTGATCATCGTTGTATTTCTTTCTCCTGAATTTTTTGGAGTTTCTTCTTTTTATCTATGCTCTTTGGGCCGCATGGTGATTTTTTCAAAGGCGAATCTCAGCCCTCTCTCACCATAGCTCACCTTTCCACAAAGGCAGAATCCTATAGACGAGAGCAGGCTCACCATGGGCAGGTTGTCGTAGTTGGTGTCCACCTTGATGCTGGGCACGTGCTCCACTTCGCACAGGCTGCACACCTTGTTGATGAAAATGCGTGCGTATCCCTCTCTCTGCAGTTTGGGCAGGGTTGCGAACCGGTGTATGACGTAATAGTTGCTGTTGGTGAGCCATTTTCCTTCGAGAAACTCGTAGGCAGGTTCTCCGTTCAGCACCACCGCTCCGTAAACGGCTATCTGGTCGTTCACGGTGAGCACATAGGCATTGCCGTTGTTGATGTCTGCCAGGATGTCCTTGTAGGCAGGATATTGCTCTGTCCACTGGTGACGTCCCGACTTGATCATCTGTTCTCTGGCTTCGTTGATGACCGTCCAGCAACCGTCAAAGTCTTTCATGAAAGCTGGTCTAAAATCAATCTTCATGCTGTTTCTTTTTGTTGCGTATTATGTTGTGTTTAACTTCCGAACTTGCTGAAGTTCAGTTGCGTATTTATGTAATTTTTCTGCTGTGTGTCGACTTAATCCACGAGGCATTTGTCCAATTCCTTGCAGATGGCCTCTTTCTGCAGATGCTGACCGATGAATACGATCTTGATCATTCTGTCGCCCACCTTGTCGTCCCATTCCTTTCTGAGCTGTTCCTCACGTGCCAGCAGCTCGTCGAGTTGGTCTTTAGGCATGGTGGCTATCCATTGTCCAGCCTGCTTCACGGTCTTCTGTCTTCCAGCCTGTTCGAACACGTAGCACATGTCTCTCTCGTCGGCAAAGTAGCAGATTCCCTTGGCTCTTACCACGTCGCGTGGCCATTTGCGTGCCACGAAGTCGTCGAAGAGTCCCAGGTCGAAAGGCTTGCGGCTGTAGTACACGAAGGTGCCGATGCCGTATTCCTCAGCCTCTCCCTCATCGTCGTGGTGATGATGATGGTGATGGTCGTGGTCGTGATGATGATGCTCGTGTTCATCATGCTCGTGCTCATCGTCGTCGTCATCGTCATCATCGTGATCGTCGTGTTCGTGATGATCTTCGTTGCGTTCTGCCTCAATCTCCTGGATCCATCCAGCCGATGTGGCCACGGTTTCCCAGTCAAACTTACGTGTGTTGACAATCTTGTCGAGGTCTACGTCGCCGTAGTTGCACTCGAAGATTTCAGCCTTTGGCTGTATGGCTTTGATGATGTGCTTCAGTTTGTCGAGGTCTTTGGGTTCCACCTCAGCAGCCTTGTTGAGCAGGATGATGTTGCAGAACTCTATTTGCTGGATGACGAGCGACGCCAGATCTTCCTCGTCGATGTTGTCCTTTATCAGGTCGTCGCCGCCTGCAAACTCGTCTTTCATTCTCAGAGCATCCACAACGGTAACGATGCTGTCGAGTCTCAGCACTCCGTTCTTGACGTATTGTGGTCCGAGTGTAGGAATCGAGCAGATGGTCTGTGCAATAGGCGCAGGCTCGCAGATGCCGCTTGCCTCAATGACAATGTAGTCGAACTTCTGCATGTCGACGATTTCCTTGAGCTGTTCCACGAGGTCCATCTTCAGCGTACAGCAGATGCATCCGTTTTGCAGAGCCACGAGCGAGTCGTCTTTCTTTCCTACCACGCCTCCTTGTTCTATGAGGGCAGCATCGATGTTCACCTCGCCGATATCGTTGACGATGACTGCAAACTTGATGCCTTTCTGGTTAGCCAAAATCTTGTTGAGTAGTGTTGTCTTTCCACTGCCTAAATAGCCTGTAAGCAACAGGACTGGAATTTCTTTTCTACTGTTCATAGTTTTATTTGTTTTACTCGAGTTTTACTTTCTGTAGTTGTCGAGTCCCTTATTCAGGAACTCAAGATATGCGTTTACGTCTTCCTTGAAGCTGAAAGCTGCGGTGAGCGGATTGCCGTCGTTGTCGACCGCCACGTAGAAGGGCTGAGCGTTGGCGCCAAACTTGCTTGCCTGCAGATAGCTCCACTTGTCGCCGATGGTTCGCAAGGTGCGCTTCTCGCCGTTGAAAGTCACTTCCATAGGCTGTGGCAAAGGTGTCTTGTCGTCCACATAGAGCGAGATGAGCACGTAGTCTTTGGTCAGTTTGTCAGCCACGTTGGCGTCGGTCCATACCGAAGCTTCCATCTTGCGGCAGTTCACGCAGCCGAATCCTGTGAAGTCTATCAGCACGGGTTTGCCCTGAGCCTTGGCAGCAGCCATTCCCATCTCGTAGTCCTTGTAGGCAGGCTCTACGGTCTTAGTGTTCAGATTGAAGTCCTGTGTGTTGATAGGAGGAGCGAAGGCACTTACCGCCTTGCAGGGAGCGCCCCAGAGTCCTGGAACCATATACACGGCGAAGGCCAGCGAGCACAGACCCAGCATGATGCAGGGCACGGGCATAGGCTTGTCTATCTCGCCTCCGATGGCGTCCACCTGGAACTTCAACTTACCGATGAGGTAGAGACCCAGGGCACCGAAGATGACTATCCAGAGTGACAGGAACACCTCGCGGTCCAAGATGTGCCAGCCGTAAGCCAGGTCGGCTACAGAGAGGAACTTCAGCGAGAACGCCAGTTCGACGAATCCCAGTACGATCTTGATGGTTTCCATCCATGAGCCAGACTTTGGAGCCGACTTAAGCCATGATGGGAAGAGTGCGAAGAGGGTGAAGGGCAGGGCGAGTGCCAGGGCGAATCCCAGCATGCCCACGGTAGGAGCCAGCCAGTCGCCCGATGTCACCGTCTGAACCAACAGCAGTCCGATGATAGGTGCAGTGCACGAGAAAGACACCAGTACAAGTGTGAAGGCCATGAGGAAGATGGATATCAGTCCAGTGGTGCTCGATGCCTTGTTGTCTACGGCGTTGCCCCAGCGGTCGGGCAGTTTGATTTCAAACCATCCGAAGAATGAGAAGGCGAACACAGCCAAGAGTACGAAGAGAATGATGTTGAATACGGCACTTGTAGACAGGGCGTTGAGTGTGCTTGGACCAGCGATGGCTGTGACTGCGAGACCCAGAGTCAGATAGATAACCACGATGCTGAGTCCGTAAGTGCAGGCATCGCGAACGCCCTTCTTCTTGTCGTTCTTGGCACGTTTCAGGAAGAAACTCACCGTCATGGGAATGATAGGCCAGATGCAAGGCATCACCAGCGCGAGGAGTCCGCCCACCAGTCCCATCAGGAAGATATAGATGAGTGAGTGGTTGGCTATGTCGTTGGCGCCTCCGAACGCCTGCAGCTCTTTCACTACGGGCTGCCACAGCGCCTTGGTGTCGAGCTGTTCGGCAGCTTGAGTCAGGGCTGCGCTGTCCAAGGTGTTCTGCTGTGCGGTGTCGGTCAAGGCAGCCTGCATCATGGCGATAGAGTCGGCTTTGGCCTTGGCTGCCATTGCAGCGTCCTGCTTGTTGTCGGTCTTGGCTTCCAGAGCAGCCTTGCTGTCTATGGCAGGCGCCTTGCCTGTGTGCTTGAAGTTGACCTCTGAAGGAGGCAGACAGCTCTGGTCGTTGCAGGCTCCGTATTCCAAGTATGCGTCGATAACATACTGAGCAGCAGTGAATTTTACCTTCTGCACGAAAGTGGCGCTTCCTTCGAAGAAACGCAGCTTCATGCCGAACATATTATCGTATTTCGACACCTCGTTGCCTCGTGCCTGCAGTTTGCCGACGAGTTCTACGCCTTCCATTTTGTTGACGTTGAAGGTTGCCGAGATAGGTCCGTCGCTTCCCAAACCTGTAGAGTAGACGTGCCATCCTGGTTGAATCTTTCCGCTGAATACAATCTCTGCAACTGCAGTCCCGTTTGTTTTCAACTGACTGGTGAATTTTACAGGGCTAAGCAGTTGTGCCTGTGCAATAACTGCGAACAGCAGTAATTGCAGCGTAAATAACATTTTTTTCATCCTAATCTTTATCTTTTTTATATTTGAGTGCAAAGTTACTAATTTTAATTGAAATAGTAACCATTTAGGGCGATTTTTTGTTAAGAAGATAAAGGGGAAGAAGAGGCTGGAATATTTTATTTTTGTCAGGAATGCTTCTCAAATTCTCTAATTCTTGACTTAAAAATTATTGGCTCGAATCAAATATCTCATTCAGAATAATTCTTGAGTTAGGATAGCCTTTGTTTTAACTCCATTGAATTCTCCTTGACTTCAGAGAATGCTCTCGTAAATCTTGTCGAATTCCTGTCTTAGCAGAGCTTTGTCCTCGATGATGTCGCGCAGCATTTTCAGTTCCTTCTCGTTGGGCGAGTTGGGAATCCAGAGTTTGATGTATCCATGTACTGAGTACTTCTCGTCCATGTGGTGGGAGAAGAGTTCCCATATTTGTTCCTTGTCTTTACCGGGATTGTTTTCCTTGGCATAGAGGATGGCACGGAGGAAGATTTCGTGGGTGTCGATGTCGCGGTCGGCTTCAGCCACGATTTTGCCGTAGATGCTTCTTGGCTGACGGCTTGACGAGGCCCTGTGGTCTTCCACCGCCTCTTTCATGATCTTTATCTGGTCTTGGGAGAACCATCGCTTCAGCCGGGCATCTGCCATGAGAATCTTTCCACTCGTGATGTGGTGGATAGCTCTCGGTCCGCTCATTCCCAGGTCGTGGTAGGCAGCCACGACATACACCATGTTGATGTCGGCACCCGTGATGCGTGCCAACTCCAGAGAGTTCTTGATTACCCTGTTGACGTGTCTGAGTCCGTGGCTTTCACCGAACTCTGTATATTTTGGCAGAATCTGTGTTTCCACAAACTCCATGATTTCCATACTTACTTGTTGTATCATTGCTTTTTCTCCTCATTATATTTCCAATGCGAATCCCAGGACGATGGTCAGGAAAACGATTTGTCCATAGATGAAAATATTGCGTGCCGTACTTCCCAACACCCTGTTGAGTTCCCTGCCGTGGTTGATGGCTTTCAGCTGCCGGTAGGTAGTATGGTGCATGCCGGCGTAGACGGCGTAGAGGGGGAGGGCGAAGGTAGAGGTGTCGCGCACTACGGCATCGTGGATTCCCATGCCCATCATGATGGCGAGGGGCACATACCCCAAGAGCAGATAGAGCCAGAGTGCACTCTTCTCGTCCCATCTGTCGATTAACTTGACGATGAGTGTGCGTTTGCCAGCCTTGCGGTCGTTGTCTCTGTCGCGGAAGTTGTTCACCACCAAGAGTGTGTCCACCACCAGTCCGCAGGCGATAGCGGCCATCACCACCTCAGTACTTACTGTCTTGTAGCCTTCGGGCATGATGACATAATAGGTGCAGCACACCGGTACGATGCCAAAGAACAGCAGCACCAGTATGTCGCCCATGCCGTGGTAGCTGAAGGTTGTGGTGTAGAGGAAGCAGAACGCTACGCAGGCCACTCCCACCCATATCATGGCCATTCCTCCGTAGATGACGAGTGGCAGACCGATGGCGCATCCAAGGAGCGTGGTCACGATGATACCCGTCTTCATGGCGCGTTCGGTGATCCATCCTTCGGCGCAGGCCCTCTTGGGGCCTAATCGTGTCTCGTCGTCATTTCCCCGTTTAAAGTCGAAGTAGTCGTTCACGAAGTTGGAGTCAATCTGCATCACCCATGCGAAGAGCAGACACAGTAGGGCTGGTATGTACAGGATGTGAGGCTGTGCAGCATCGCCAACTGTTTCCATCAGATAGCAGTCGCGCATAGCGAGTGCGATGGCTATCAGTACGGGTACAGCCGCAGCCGACAGCGTTTTGGGGCGCGCTGCCAAAAACCAGGCCTTTATCGAATTTGTTGCAATCATCAATTGAAGAAGTTCCAGCTAACACCGAATCGGAACACGCTGCCATTGAGCGGATAGTGGGGCACGAAGAAATAGTTCTTGTCGCCCGAACCCTTGTTGACATGTGTCATCATTACGAAGAAACGTGTATGCTTGATGTGCACGTTGGCATAGACGTTGACGATGGGGTAGTTGCCCACTTTCACATTCTTGTCGCCATTGTCCTGTACGGTGTACTGACTCAGCGCAGGCGAATAGTCGGGGGCCTTATAGCTTGTGAAGTATCTCACGTCGGCACCCAGGTCGATGTTGAGCACCTTCACCACAGGGAATTTCAGATACAGGTTGCTGTACACGTTGAGCGCAGGCACGGGGATGACGTCCGTATTGCTCGAGTGCTGATAGGTAATGACGTTCTCCCAGTTCAGTATTCCCCATCTCACGTCCTGGAACAGCTGGGCTGTCAGCAGGTTGACGGGGCTCCCGCTCTGCTTGGCCTGCACCGTTACTCCCGTACGTGCCGCCTGGTTGTTGTCCGTCACGTTGTAGCTCTGGCTTAGGTAGGCATAGTTCTTTATCTCGTCCACAGCCACTCTGAGCATCGTCTTTGTCTTGGCAAACTTCAGCGTTCCCATGATGCGTGTGTGGATAATCTTGTCGAGGTCGTTCTCCCACCAGAAGTGACGACCGTGATAGTTGCGGAAGTAGAACGAAGGAGTGATTCTGTGGAAGAAACCATTACCGATGACCGACAATGTGTCGCCGAGGAAGGGGATGTTCACGTCCACGTCGCCGTCGACCGCCAGTGTTCCTGCATCCTCGCCGGCCACACCGATTTCGGCCACGGCATTATAATGCAGCAGCTTGCCCTGTCGCTTGCTCAACTGTCCGCCCACACTCACCGAGTGCTCGTTGTATTTCATCACGCCGCCCTCGGTGTCAGGCAACTCGAAGTGGCGCAGGTCGTAGCTCACGAAAGCCTTCAGTCCTGCTTTAGCCCACTTGCTGAATCCCTCCAGCGTAGCCAGCGCCAGGGTGTTCTTCATCTCCCAGTGCTTGGTGTTGTCGTAGATGGAGTCGCCCTCGTATTTTCCCGCCGTGTAGTATTCGTTCAGATAGTAGTCGGCAGGTGTCTGATAGGCGATATAAGTACGGCTGTAGTTGTCGAACTTCAAGGTGTGTATAAAGCTTGTCACCGGAACGTATTCGTTTTTCATCCAGGCCGTGTCCTGAGCCGCCTTCTTCTCCTGTGCCATGATGCTGTCGGCGGCGCTCTTACCGTTCACGGCGATGCGCTCTGTCGGCTTGGCATCCTTCTTGTCGGCAGCAGGCTCGTCGCCCGCTATCTTTGCGTCGTCGGGTCGTCCGGCAAACTTAGGTGTCTTGCCGAAGGCATCCTCGTCGAACTTCTTGCCCTCTTGGCGAGCCTTTTTCCTTGCCTCCTCCTTGGCGTCCTCGGCGGCATTCTCCTTCTTCGAGGCCATGGCAAACTTCTTCGCCTTGATCTCCTCGTCGGTCATGCGCACCTTTCTGTTGAATCCCACATTGTACCTGTGGTTGAAGAACACGTGTATGCTGTTGTTCCTGTTCCAGTTCTGCTGCAGCACGGTAGGAATCTCGTTCTCGGCATAGGTGTCTTCGAAGAGTTCGGGGTGCTTGATGTAGTCGTCGTTGGTGATTCCACCGTTCTCTGTCGCCTTTTGGTGCAGGGTAGAGAAGAGCAGGTGCGCCTGGTATCTGTCGCCTATGTACGATCCCCACATGGTGTACTTGAAGTGCGAGGTGCTCTGGCTGTCGTAGTAGCCACGTCCGTACTTATAGTCGAATCTGAATCCCATGCCCAGTCGTTTTCCCGCGTTGACGGCAAACATCGCCTTGAAGTCGTCCTCGCCGTTGGTACGGTTTCCGCAGCTGTTGAGCGTCACGTTGGTGATGGGCGAGTAGGTGTTGGTGAAGTGGAATTCGCTGACGGGCGTGCTGATGCAGTCGAAGGGCTGTGCGAAGATAAACTGCCCCTGGTCCAGCCGTCGGTCGATAAAGATACGGTTGATGCGGGGCGAACCCAGATTGCCCAGCGAGTTGTATTCTCCCCTCAGTCCCGAGGTGAATGGGGTGTTCATGTACATGTGCTGCAGGGTGTCCACCTGTGCCTCCTGTCGGTCGCCGAATCGCTCGTCTATGGTCCACACCTTCAGTCCCTTGGGTATTTCTTTGTCCGACCCCAATGAGTCGGTTCTGACGTTCCTGTTGTTGACGGGTGCAAACATCGAGTCCTCGTTGTTGCTAAAATCGGTTTGTGCCACGACAGGCGATGTCGCAGCACAAAACAGAGTTATCGTAAGGATTACTTTACTTTTCTTCATCATTTTCTGAATAGTCGAATACATACTTCGGCGATTTTCACCACTACTCCTACGAGCAGAACTACGTAGGCAGGTGTGTGTGTGTCCATTGTGTACCACAGCGTGATGCCCACGATGACCAATAGGATGAAAGCCGTGTTCAGCTTGTTGCGCACTTTCAGGTTGGTCGGGTCGCTGTAGTCCAGTCGTTTATAGTGGTGGTGAGGTCTCACGGCGTAGGTTGTCTTCTCCTGAGCCTCTTGCTGTTGCTGCTCCTTGTTTTCGGCAGCTTTGTTGTTATTTTGTTCTGTTGTCATATTGCGTTTGTTACTGTTCTATTCCCTCGAAATTTATTTCACCAGAGCTGCTATTTCGCTGAAAATCTGGTCTTTTCTGTCGATGGTCTTCTTGCGGAACTTACCGAAGATGCGTGCCAGGTCGTTCTTTTTCTTGGTCAGTGCCACCTTGTCGATGATCACCTCTTCGGCTGGCAGTTTGAATCCGGTCTGTCTTCCCTCCTCATAAATATAATTAATGTGGTTAATCGACAGGCTCACCTTTCCGTCTGTTATCTTGGCGATGAGGTTATATTTGCATTCTGTTCTGTCGAGCGAGATGAAGGAGTTGCTGAACACGAGCCATTCGTCCATCGTGTTTACGATGATGTGTTCGTCTTTGTTCACCAGCGCCATTCGGCTTGCCTTGCTCTCTTTGTCCTGAGTCAGGCCGCTCATGTAGTCGAACACCAGGTCATAAAGCTGGGCTGCGCTCTTGCCGGGGGCTTCTATCTCTGTGTCAAACACAATTTTGCCCTGTTCGTCGAAGGTGATGGCGCCTTCCAGGTATTTGGGGTCTTCCTTCAGTTTCGCGCCGTTAACCTGAGCAGCAGGTTTAGGTGTCTCCTTCTTTGTTGCCGTAGGAATTACCCATCCCGAGCCCTGCGATGCTGTGGTGGCAGGAGCAGGAGTCGCTGTGGTTGCTGCAGGAGCCGATGGGGCAGTGGTTGCCTCAGGAGCAGCTGTTGTTGCCGCAGCACCATTGGCTTCTGCGTTTAGTCTTGCCGCCTCTGCCTTCAGTCTTGCAGTCTCAGCCTCAGCTTCCTTTATCTGTTGCTGTATCTTTTCGGCCTTGGCTTTTGCCTCCTCAGCCGCCTTTCTCTTAGCCTCTTCCTCTGCTTTTTTCTTGGCAGCTTCGGCAGCAGCCTTTTGTTTGGCAGCTTCCGCCTTCTGCTTGGCTTCCTCTACCGCCTTTTTGGCTTCCTCAAGCTTTTTCTGAGCCTCCTCCAACTGCTGTTGGGGTGTGAGGACACTTTGCGCTTGAACAGACATCAAGGGCAAAAATAAGAGTATGGAAATGATTAATTTTTTCATGATGGTTTCACCTTAGGTTTGCGGAAGATGAGGGATTCAAACCCCCGATACCCGGAAAAGGGTATACCGGATTTCGAGTCCAGCGCATTCGGTCACTCTGCCAATCTTCCTTTTCTTTAAAAAACAAATGCAAAAGTAATACTTTTTTCTTATTCCACAAAGAAAATGAACATTTTTAACACTAATAACTTGAAAAACGAAAACGCGTAGTGAAAGACATATGGCTTGAGGGAATATTTTCCCCAAGGAGTTAAGGGAAGTTAGAGGGAAGTTAAGAGAAGTTAAGGGACTAATGCCTTTGTGGACATGCCCCAAACTCCCATTCCAAAAGGGCTGTTGTCCCTTAACTTCCCGAACGACCGAAGGGAGTGATAACGTCTTTAATTTCTATAACTTCTGAACTTGCGAAAGTTAAAAAGGTTAGTGTTTGATTTTGAAGATGACGAAGCAAATAGTTTTTTTTATTTTCCCAACTGGGGAATTTTTTTTCTCCAGTTAGGGAAGTGATTGAAGATGTCTTTTGGGATCATGATCAAATATTCGTAGACAGTCCTTTATTACAGCCCGAATCGGCCACGAGATTGCCCATCATGCCGCACATTTCCTTCCACGAGAGGTCGGATACATGAATTTGGCTCCACTGACGTGTGCTCCGAGAACAGGGAAAATCATCGGAACGATAGGTTCGTGCATGTCATTTGATGCCTGTGAGAGCAAAAGCGACACAATTTCCGTTCCTTTTCCCAGTTTTGGCATCTTCGAAGCGGTCTTTTTTGAGATATTATACTTCATATTGATCTATTTGTCCTTTTGTTAAGTAATTGATTATTAGCCTTTTAGAGAAGAAGCTAAGTGGTCTGCTGTTTCAGTTTCAGTTGTTTCAATTAATTTTTTGATGGTTGCGATTTTCCATTTTTTTCAATTTTTATTATATTATACCCGTTGGCGGAATTAATTTAAGTTGATAAATATGAG
>ULYL01032781.1_pt1 | contig 32542 bp, 28 predicted proteins | sample 1962211 | NCBI WGS metagenome assembly ULYL01 (sample SAMEA4835864, study PRJEB28245) | human gut metagenome | biome: gut microbiome; material: fecal sample | place: Denmark | collected 2008
TGTCAGTGCAGTTGTACCGGTATACTCACGAAAATATTAATACCTTATCGGTATGTAAACTGTTTTAAGCAGTGTTGGCGATATGTTTAACGGTGCGGATTTAATAATAACCGGTTTTTCGACAGTCTGTGATCCGACGGCGTCACTTGCTGTCGGATCCTTTTTTGCACGGTTTATTTGTAAAGCTGACGTATAGCTGATTTATCCCGATATATAAAACGAATATCCCGAACAGCTTTCGCAGAACAGCCACATCAGTAATTCCTGCGACATAGCTTCCGACAATGGCACAGGGAAGTCCGAGTATAAGATATTTTCCCACAAGCTTTAAGTCTGTCAGCTTGTTTTTTATGTGTATGACAAGGGAGAGCAGTGCAATGGGGAGAAAGAAAAGAAGGTTTATCCCTTGCGCAATATCCTGCGGTATTTCAGTGAATACCGAAAGATACACGAGCAGAATAAAACCTCCGCCTAGCCCCATTGACGCAGTGGCTCCGGTGAGTATTCCCACTAAAATATTCATAATATCATCCTCACTCCGCTTGCAATCATAAGCAGACCGAATATTATCCTTATCAGCCTGTCGGGAATTTTTCCGAGAAGAAAAGAGCCGAGTATCGCACCGATAAGACCATAGGGTATATATTCCCACGCTGTGCCGAAATCCAGTTTTCCGTTCATTAAATATATAACGGCGGTGACAAGGCTCAGTACGAATATCAGGGCGACCGAGGAAGCGTGGGCTTTTTTCGGCTCTGTGCCGTTTTTCTCAAAGGCAGGTACGGCGACAGTTCCGCCGCCGGAGCCGAACAGACCGTTCAGAAAGCCGCAAAGCGAGCCGTAAAGCAGATGGGCGTGCTTTCCTGTGCGGTCGGATTTTCGTTTACGTTTACTGTTCATAGAGATAGCTTTCGCAGAAAAAAGCGGATTATGCAAAATGAAAAGCCGTACTGTTTTTAAGCAGTACGGCTGTAATTTTTAAGACCACCTTGCCGTGGTATGACGATGAAACCCGCACATAAAGTACGGTGGGTAACTTTCCCCCGATTGTTTCACGCTCCCTTCTTCCGCATGGCGGGAGGTCTGCAATCCGCAAACGGAGAGAAATCCCTATTAAAGAGTGTCGGATCATATGAAATCATACTGAAGCGAACAAGGCAGTGTATTAACTTTTATTCTTCCTCTTCGTCAAGCTCCTCAAACACGTTGAAGAATTCCTTGGCTACACGGTCATATTCCTTATCGTCATCTATTGTTGACAGGTAAACCTCATCGTTCTTGTTTACTTCCTTCAGGATAACGTAAACGTCGCTGTCGGCGTTCTCGTCGTCTTCTTCGGGAATAACGGCGCAGTATGAGCAACCGTCAACCTCGATGCGCCCGATAAGCTCAAATGTAACGGTATCGCCGTTTTCGTCCTCGAGGTCTATATACTCGGCAGTGTCTAAGTCGTTGTCTGTGATGTTTTCGATTTCTGACATTGTTTATTCCTTCCTTTTCCGAGGACCGTTTCAAGACCTCTGTTCTGTATATAATTTTACACGAAACCAAAGGTGTTGTCAAGAGGTATTTTATGATTTTCTCACAATACTATTCCTGTGGAGGTCAAATTCCCTTAAAATAGCAAATTGATATATTTTTAAGTTATAAATATAGCTTAAACACGTCGATATTGTGTAAACTGTGTAACTATGTGACTAATATACAAAACCACGATGTGCAATTTGTACAGTTTTCATTCAGAAAAGTGTTGACTTATGCCTTTTGATGTGTTATCATATAGACAAGGAAAAGGAAAGTTCCCCAGACAGAATAAAACATCTTCATGCTAACTATTTAACACGATAAAGAGGGTTTTATTCAACATATATACGATTCGGAAACCGTATATAAATAAAGTCGGATAGGAGGCGAGTCCAATGGGTCAGGAAAAAAGTGAGTCACAGCAGTCTGTTGAGGCTCGCAACATAAAGTAAGAAGTGAATAGTACGATGACAATACTCATACGGTACTCATCGACACACATAATAAAAGGGTTTTGACCTTTAATTGCGAGTAAAACGGCTACCGGGACAAAGAAAACAAGAAACCTTATAGCGATTTGAAAAATCGCAGATTTCCGCAAAAGCGTTTATTATATACAGCTTTCAAGGTAAATACAGGTAAGGTGATTGAGATGTACAGTTCAAGACATTCAAAGAGGCAGTTCTACTGATAACAGCTTAATATCCTGCATCGGCAGAAGTCGACAGAGAGGATAAATAAAGAAGCTGAAAAAGCTCTTAAGGATGTGTTTCAAATGGTAATATACGCTGACTGCATAATAAAGCATCAAAGAATGGTGCTTAACGAAGAAAGACAGTGAGGTATAGTCCAATGTACTGATAACGTACAGGTAGTGTGAACTACGAAATAATGTAAAAGTCGGTTAAGTTTAACGGCAGACAGGAAGCTGGTAGGATGATACCACGATGATGGCTGCAGAATATGCGAAGAACGCATAAAGTAAGGCAGTAAGCCGATAACCGATTCGACAATTGAATATAACAATAACGGACGGGCTTTGGAGTATGTGTTGCTTCAAAGTCCGTTTTCATTGCCACATAACTTGTATTTATCGACAAAAAGTGGTATAATCAGAAAAACTCTGATTAAGGAGATTACTATGATAAAATTACCGAAGATGTATACAGCAAATTCAATTAAAGCGATGCACGAGAAGCTTAACCTTGATGCACAAACAGTAATGCTGTTATATGATTATTTTGATGCGTTTTCAAATTTTTATGAGATGTTACCTTTGAAAGACGCATATAAGATAATCAAAAAACAAAATGATAAATTAAAGCTGACGGAAGAAGATTTTATTGCTTTTTCTGAGATAGCAAGGCACGAGGAGCATTTCTATTTTATACTCGGCAATGAAGAGACGGACAGGAACAGAAAAAAGAGTAAGCCGATGGAAAGAACGATCGTAAACGAATCGTTGGTGCTTATTGACGAAATGTTTTATAAAATGATGGTCGCTTCTCAGAAAGGCAAGCCACTATTTGTTCCGGAGAAAAATAAGCTGCTCAGATATGTTGATGATTCTTTCATAGAAGAAAATGAGTATACAACGGCTCTGTATGATTTCTTTGTGAATAATATGAAATCAGACGAGTCAGATGCATGGGATACTGTCGGCGATTGTATTCTGGAAATAAAAAACGGTGAAAATCCTCTTGAAGAAGTGCTCAGCTATCTTGATTATCGCAAACTTTTGCCGGAGGAGAAAAATCTAAGTGAGTTGATAGGCATTATATCACGTTTGAATAACTTTACAAGAACACCGGTAAATCGTGGATTTACACCTGTTGAACTTAATCAACTCGGCGGAGGTCTGTCTGCCGACATTGTATTTTTTGAGGAAGATAATCTGATACCGCAAGCCGTTTTTAATTCAAACAGCGAATCGTCAAAACAGTAAACAGGATAATTATAAAGCAAGCCGTTGGCGCTGTGATGTGCGTCAACGGCTTGCTTTTGTTATCAGTATATTTCCTGTTCGAGATTTCTGAACATATCGTCATCGAAAAAATCCGTAATGGTTATCTGAAGTCCGTCGCAGAGCTTTTTCAAAGTTACTATACCGATATTTTTGGATTTCATATTGATTATATCGTTTACGGTCGATTGGGTAACAGCCGAAAGAGTTGCCAGCTTGTTTACGGTTATGTTTTTATCCCTGCATAGCTGTAAAATGCGCCTTGAAACTGCTTCGGAAACAGATTTGCATACCATTATCATCATTCCTTTCAGTAATGATGATACCACAAACTTCCGATAATTATTAACGGTAAACCGTTGACAAACGAGCGATGATGTGATATAATTTGATTAACGGTAAACCGTTAATAAATTTGCAGAGAGGTTAAAAATATGTTTGATTACGAAATTCCTTCTAAATTGAATGTTCTTGCGTGGGTAAATTTTATCGTAGGCTTGATAATCTCGGTAGTTGTAATCATTGTATGTTTCAATACCGATGGTGCATTTAAATGGATTGGAATTATAGGCGGGGGATTCGGTGTGCTTGAAACTCTGGTTGTTTCGTTTACAATTGCCGCACTGGGTAAAATTTCAGGATCGCTTGAAACTATGGTGTATTATGGCAAAAGCTGGAGTCCGATGATTTCGTCTTTAGCATCTTGGGAATGCAAAAAGTGCGGTACTATAAATCCCGGAGATGCGATGGTTTGTTCAAAGTGCAATGAATACAGAGAATGAGTTGATTCGATAAAAATTACAAAAAACGGTGAGCCTCACAAGCCCACCGTTTTTGTGTTTAATATTTTAATTTATCACTATCGTTCAATCCCGACCGTTTCGCTATCCTGCATATATCCGGAACATATAAAAAGTGGGAATTGTCGCAGTGATTGCTTTATCAATTTTTATAAATTACTGCTATCGCTTATTCCCGACCGTCCCACTATTCTGCATATATCTGTAACCTATAAAAAGGCCGGAATTACGAGCCGAGGTACTCGGCTTAGTAGCCGTATTCATCGGAGATGAGGATTACTTTTATTCTGTCCTTGTCACGCTGATGAGCCATTATGACATAATCGTTGCAAATCCTGTCGGGGCTTAAGCAGTGTGCACATCTGCCTGTCTTTGCACAGGGAGTGTTTCTGCCAAGCCTTACACAGTTTGCCGGAGATGCAATCGTTTCAAGACGGTCAACGGCTGAGTGGAGGTCTGTTACAATCTTGTTTAAGCCGGCAACAATGATTACCTGCTTCGGTCCGAATATCATAGCGGCTACACGGTTGCCGGTGCCGTCTACGTTGTATAATTCGCCGTATTCGGTTATCGCATTAGTGCTTGCAAAGTAGGTGTCGGCAGAAAAAGCCTTTCTGTAAAGGTTGTTTACCTCATCGGGAGAGAGTTTTTCACGGTCGATGTAGATACCGCTGTAGTTTTCGTTCAGAAAATCCTGAATGCCGGTTTCTTTGAGCGTCATTGTTCCGCCGGAAACTATCAGCTTGTCGTCCTTTATAAGCTCCTTTATTATCTGCTTAGCCTCATCGGGAGTATCGACGAGATAACCCTTCATATTGTTCTTTTCAAGGGCGGATATTACCTTTTCCGCTCTCTTTTTGAGTGCGGCTTTTACGTTTTCGTTCATATCATTCGTTCCTTTCGTGCGGTATGACCGCTGTATAAGATAAATATAACATATTTCGCAAAAAAGTCAAGAATAGTGATAGACATTTAAAGCTGAATGTGCTATAATTGACTACAAGCAGAGTTGTGAACTGCGGTTTATGAAGATACGATATAAAACGGTAATATTCCGATAAATAGAAAGGAAACGATATGGAAATATTAAAGCTCAGTGCGCCCTGCAAGGATTATATCTGGGGCGGTAACAGATTAAGAGAGGAATACGGCAAGGTTTCAGACGCAGATAAGATAGCTGAGAGCTGGGAGCTGTCCTGCCATAAGGACGGTCAGAGCGTTATCGCTAACGGCAAGGACAAAGGCAAGACACTTTCCGAATATGTAGCGGAAAACAAGAATGCACTCGGTACAGCCTGCGACAGATTCGAGTATTTCCCAATACTTATAAAGCTTATTGACGCAAAGGATAACCTGTCTGTACAGGTACACCCCGACAATGATTACGCTATGCGTGTCGAGGGCGAGTACGGCAAGACGGAAATGTGGTATATCGTTGACTGTGAGGAAGGCTCACAGCTGATTTACGGCTTTGATAAAGAAATTTCAAGAGAAGAGTTTGCGGACAGAATAAAGAACAACACCTTACTTGAGGTCACAAACAATGTTCCCGTTCATAAGGGAGATGTGTTCTTCATCGAGTCGGGTACGCTCCACGCTATCGGCAAGGGTATACTTATTGCCGAGATTCAGCAGAACAGCAATACGACATACAGAGTATACGACTACGGCAGAGTAGGCAAGGACGGAAAGCCCAGAGAACTTCATATAGAAAAGGCTATAGACGTTACCGAGCTTTGCCCTCCGAAATATGATACAAAGCCTCAGGGCAAGACGGAAAAGATAGACGGCGGCGAGGAAACACTGCTCCGCAGCTGCGAATATTTCGATGTTCATAAAATCAAGGTTTCAGGAACAGTAACGCTTGACGCAGATGAAAAGTCGTTTATGTCGGTGCTGGTGCTTGACGGCAGCGGTAAGATCGGTGAACTTGACGCAAAGAAGGGCGACAGCTTCTTTGTTCCTGCGGGCTACGGCAGATTTACTCTTACGGGTAATCTTGAGGTAATTCTTTCTGATATAGTTTAAGACTTGTGTTTTGAAAGGTTAAAGGGAATATATGAAGTATTATATCGGCGTTGACATTGGCGGTACGAATATCAAGGCAGGAGTGGTTGACGAGAACGCACAGCTCGTTTCGAAAATATCGCTCAAGACGAATGCGGCAGACGGTTATAAAAGCGTCCTTGCGGTAATCATTGACGCTGTTGAACAGGCTGTACAGCTTTCGGGCGAGGACATTGACAGGATAAAGACTATCGGCGTCGGCTGTCCGGGAACTATGGATAACGAAAACGGCACGGTGCTTTATTCTAACAATCTGCACTGGGAGAACGTTCCGCTTGCAAAGGATCTTGCAGAACATTTCGGCAAGCGCATCATCCTTGAAAATGACGCTAATGTTGCGGCATACGGCGAGTATCTTGCAGGTGCGGCAAAGGGTGCGAAAAACGCCGTAGTGCTGACGCTCGGAACTGGTGTCGGCGCAGGTATAATTATAAACGGCGAGATATACAGCGGTTCAAACAACGCAGGCGGCGAGATAGGTCATACTGTTATCGAGGTTGACGGTGCGCCGTGTACCTGCGGAAGAAACGGCTGTTTTGAGGCTTATTCTTCGGCTACGGGACTTGTCCGTATGACAAGGGAAATGATTGAGAAATATCCGAGCGGACGGCTTCACGAAATGGTTGACCGTGACGGGAAAATTTCAGCAAGAACTGCGTTCAATGCCGCTAAGCTGGGCGACCCTGAGGGAAGGGAAGTTGTTGATAAATATATCAAGTATCTTGCCTGTGGCATTACGAATGTGATAAACGTATTTCAGCCCGATATTCTCTGTATCGGAGGAGGAGTATGCAACGAGGGCGATAATCTGCTTATACCGCTTAAAGCACTGATTGCAAAGCAGATCTACTCAAAAAACAATGCTAAAAATACCGAGATAGTAATCTGCACGCTTGCAAATGAAGCAGGTATGATCGGCAGTGCCATGCTCGGCAGAAAATAAAAACACTTTTTTACAAAGGAAAGGACAGTAAAAATGAGAAGCGATCTTATCAAGAGCGGCGTAGACAGAACACCGCACAAAGCCTTACTGAAGGCACTGGGTGTAACAGACAGCGAGATGCACAAGCCGTTTATTGCCGTTGTATGTGCGGCAAGCGACTATGTTCCCGGTCATGCGCATCTGCACGAAATATCAAGACAGGTAAAGGACGGAATAAGAAACGCAGGCGGCGTTCCTTTTGAATTCTTCACCATTGGCGTGTGCGACGGCCTTGCAATGAACCACAGAGGTATGAGATATTCTCTTGCATCCCGTGAGCTTATCTGCGACAGCATTGAGGTTATGCTGACGGCACATCCTCTTGATGGTATCGTATTTATACCGAACTGCGACAAGATAGTTCCCGGTATGATAATGGCTGCAGCAAGAATGAACCTTCCCTCTATTTTTGTAAGCGGCGGTCCTATGAACCCCGGCAGAGTACAGGGTAAGAGAGTAGGATACAACGAGATATACGAAGCTATCGGTCAGTATTCCAACGGCACTATAGGAGATGATGTTCTTCTTGATTATGAGAATAACGCTTGTCCTACCTGCGGCTCATGTTCGGGTATGTACACGGCGAACTCAATGAACTGCCTTACAGAAGCAATCGGTCTTTCGATGCCGAAGTCGGGTACAGAGCCTGCTGTAAATGCCGCTCGCCGCAGACTTGCAAAGGAAACTGGCGAAAGAATAGTTGAGCTTGTAAAGCAGAACATCTGCGCTAAGGATATTATCACAAAGAAGAATATGATGAACGCACTCGCTACCGATATGGCAATCGGTGCTTCCTCAAATACGGTACTTCATCTTCTTGCTATCGCACACGAGGCAGGAGTAGACATTTCTCTTGACGACATTGACAACAAGAGCAAGACAACACCTCAGCTTTCAAAGCTCAATCCTGCAAGCGATATATTCATAACAGACCTTAACGATGTAGGCGGTATCCAGTCGGTTATCAAGGAGCTTGCAAAGGGCGGTCACGTTGATACGAGCGTTCTTACTGTTTCGGGTACACAGGCTGACAGAATCGCCAAGGCTCCGAATGCAGACGGTACAATAATCCACACCTGCGAGAATCCTATCAGAAAAGACGGCGGTCTTGCAATACTCAGCGGTAACCTTGCAGAAAACGGCTCTGTTGTAAAGCAGGGTGCAGTTAAGCCCGAAATGATGGACTTCACAGGTACTGCGAAGGTATTTGACGGCGAACAGGCTGCTTGTGACGCTATCCTCAATAACGTTATCATCCCCGGTGACGTTGTTGTTATCCGCTATGAAGGCCCCAAGGGTGGTCCCGGTATGCCTGAGATGCTTGCTCCTACGGCGGCTATTGTCGGCAAGGGCCTTGACGGAAGCGTTGCTCTTATCACAGACGGACGTTTCAGCGGTGCCAGCAGAGGTGCGGCAGTAGGTCACGTTTCTCCCGAGGCGGCTGACGGCGGACTTATAGCTTACGTTGAAAACGGAGATAAGATACATATCAATATACCTGCAAGAAGCATTGAGCTTCTTGTTGACGACGAAACGATAGCACAGCGTAAGGCTAAGGGCGTAAACGCTCCCGTAAGACAGCTTGACGGTTATCTCAAGCGTTACGCAAAGCTGGTTACAAGCTCGAATACAGGCGCTGTATTTGAAGACTGATATGCTAATTTAATACTGTTCAGCAAAGGCTGTGTATTTAGGTACACAGCCTTGCGGTGATATTGATGACAGAAGGGGGCGGTAGCTATCGCTCACAATGATAATATGCACGCAGGACACAGGGAGCGTATGATAAGCCGCCTTAAAGAGTTCGGCAGTGAGGGATTTCAGTCGCACGAACTGCTTGAAATGATGCTGTACAGCTCTTTTAAGCAGTGCGATACAAACCCGATAGCGCACAGGCTTATTGACAGATTCGGAACGCTCAGCGGTGTGTTCTCAGCAAGCGAAAACGAGCTGTGCGAGGTCGAGGGCGTAGGCAGGTCTACTGCTCAGATGATAATCGTACTTCGTGCGAACATAGAGCGTATGCTGTCGGAGAGCGTTCAGAAGGGCGAGATGCTCGGCGCATCGGGAGCGGTAAAGGACTATTGTATGGGGCTTTTCCGCTTTGTAGATACCGAACAGCTGAGAATGATATTTCTCGACAGCGAGTATTGTTTTATGTCGCAGGAAATAATAAGCACGGGTGCGCTTGAACAGGTGCGGCCGGATATAATGAGATTGCTTGAAAAGGCAGTGCAGAAAAGATGTCCTATAGTAGTTATGACGCATAATCATCCGAGAGGCAGTGAAATGCCGTCTACGGAGGATAAGATAATGACGAGAAATCTTTTCAATCTTCTTGAAAAGGCAGGAATTTATCTTGCCGACCACGTTATAGTCGGTATGCACGGCAGTCTTTCTATGCGTGAGAACGGTATTCTTCCTGATATATGGAACGATTTTTAAGGAGCTAAAATGGATAAGTTCGTATTAAAATCAAATTATAAGCCGATGGGCGATCAGCCGCAGGCTATAGACAGCCTTGCAAACGGCGTGCTTGACGGCGATAAGGAACAGGTCCTGCTCGGAGTTACCGGTTCGGGAAAAACCTTTACTATGGCAAATATTATCGAAAAGGTCAACCGTCCCACGCTTATCCTTGCGCATAACAAGACGCTTGCGGCACAGCTGTGCAGTGAGTTCAAGGAGTTTTTCCCGGATAACGCTGTCGAATATTTTGTAAGCTATTACGACTACTATCAGCCTGAGGCGTATATTCCGTCAACCGATGCCTATATCGAAAAGGACAGTGCGATAAACGATGAGATAGACCGCCTGCGACACTCGGCAACAGCGGCTCTTGCGGAGCGCAGGGATGTTATTATCGTTGCCAGCGTAAGCTGTATCTACAGCTTGGGCAGTCCTGAGGATTACCGTGAGAATATGCTTTCTATCCGTGAGGGTCAGGAGCGAAGCCGTGACGATATAATAAAAAGGCTTGTCGAAATACAGTATGAACGCAACGATATGAATTTTATCCGTAACAAGTTCAGAGTAAGAGGCGATGTGCTTGAGGTTTTCCCTGCGGGAAGTACGTCAGACAAGGCGATAAGGATAGAATTTTTCGGTGATGAGATAGACAGAATATCCGAGATAGATATAGTGACGGGCGAGGTGAAACGCCGCTTTTCGCACGTTGCAATTTTCCCTGCGTCACATTACATCGTAAGCAAGGCAAGGCTTGAAAATTCGCTTACCGAGATAGAAAACGAAATGGAAGAACGTGTAAAATTCTTCACCGATAACCATAAGCTGATAGAGGCGCAGAGGATAGAGCAGAGAACACGCTATGATATGGAAATGCTCCGTGAGATAGGAACGTGTAAGGGAGTAGAGAACTATTCACGGGTGCTTGCAGGAAGAGCGCCGGGCAGTTCGCCTATAACTCTTATGCACCATTTTCCGAAAGATTTTCTTATGTTCATTGACGAGAGCCACGTTACATTGCCGCAGGTAAGAGGTATGTACGGCGGCGACTTTGCACGAAAGAAAAACCTTGTGGATTACGGCTTCCGTCTGCCGTCTGCGTATGATAACCGACCGATGAATTTTGACGAGTTTACCTCGATGATAAATCAGGTCATTTATGTTTCGGCTACACCGGGCGAATACGAAAAGAGCCACGCTGTGAACACAGCCGAGCAGGTCATACGTCCTACCGGTCTGCTTGATCCGATAATCGAGATAAAGCCCGTTGCGGGACAGATAGAGGATCTTTATTCCGAAATAAACGAGCGTACCAAAAAGGGCGAGTGTGTGCTTATTACTACGCTTACAAAGAAGATGGCTGAGGATCTGACGGCTTATTACGAAAAACTCGGCGTGAAGATACGCTATATGCACCACGATATTGATTCTATCGAACGTATGGAGATAATTAGAGATCTGCGTATGCACGTCTTTGATGTGCTTGTAGGAATAAATCTTCTGCGTGAGGGTCTTGACTTGCCGGAGGTATCGCTTGTTGCGATACTTGACGCAGATAAAGAGGGCTTTTTACGAAGCGAAACCTCGCTTATACAGACTATAGGCAGGGCGGCAAGAAACGCCGAAGGCAAGGTTATAATGTATGCCGATACGGTTACTGACAGTATGGAAAAGGCAGTGACCGAAACCAACCGCCGCCGTGAGATTCAGATGAAATATAACGAGGAACACGGCATCACTCCAAAGACTATAGTAAAGGATGTAAGGGCGGTGCTGGAAATATCGTCCGGCAAGGATAAGGGCAAAAAGAGAAAATACACCAAGGCAGAGCGTGAGGCGCTTATCAAGCAGTATACCGCAGAGATGAAGAATGCGGCAAAGCTGCTTGACTTTGAACACGCCGCATATCTGCGTGATAAGATAAAGGAGCTTCAGGAAAGCAAGTAAGCTGTTGACGGAGATGACAAAAGAAAATGGGAATAGATAAAATAATCATCAAGGGTGCAAGAGAGCATAATCTGAAGAATATTGATATAGAACTGCCCCGTGACAAGTTGATAGTTATGACGGGACTTTCGGGATCGGGAAAGTCATCGCTTGCATTCGATACTATTTATGCGGACGGTCAGAGAAGATATATCGAGAGCCTGTCATCATATGCAAGAATGTTCCTCGGACAGATGGAAAAGCCCGATGTCGACAGCATAGAGGGACTATCTCCTGCTATATCAATAGACCAGAAAACGACCTCGAAAAACCCTCGTTCCACTGTCGGAACGGTAACGGAGATATACGACTATCTCAGACTGCTTTATGCAAGAGTGGGCATTCCGCACTGTCCTGTCTGCGGTAAAGAGATAAGACAGCAGACGGTGGATCAGATAGTTGACAAGGTAATGGAACTGCCCGAGAGGACAAAGTTTCAGATCTTATCACCGATAGTAAGAGGCAGAAAGGGCGAATACCGCAAGGAGCTTGAGGACCTTGTAAAGCAGGGCTACGCAAGAGTGCGTATTGACGGGATAATCTACGATCTTTCCGAGCAGATAAAGCTTGACAAGAACAAGAAGCATAATATAGAAGTCGTTGTGGACCGTCTTGTTATGAAAGAGGATATAAAGTCACGTTTATCCGACAGCCTTGAGGTTGCGGGAAATCTTTCGGGCGGACTTATTCTTATAGATGTAATCGACGGCGAGGAGCTGAGCTTTTCACAGAACTATGCCTGCCCCGAACACGGAGTAAGCATAGAGGAGCTTGTGCCGAGAATGTTCTCGTTCAACAATCCCTTCGGCGCTTGTCCTACCTGTACCGGTCTAGGAATTTTCAGAAGGATAGATGTAGACCTGATTTTACCGAACCGTGATCTTACTATCCGTGAAAATGCGATAAAGGCGAGCGGCTGGAAGTATGCGGACGGAACTATAGCGCAGATGTATTTTGACGCTGTTGCAAACGAATACGGTTTCAGCGTGGATCAGCCTGTTAAGGAACTGACAAAGGAACAGTTAGATGCGGTGCTTTACGGTACGGGCGAAAAGAAGATAAAGGTCGTCCGCAGTAAAGAGCAGGGCGGCGGTGTCTATATGACGGCGTTCGAGGGCGTAGTAAACAACCTTGAAAGACGTTATAAGGAAACAACGAGCGTATATTCAAGAGAGGATATAGCTCAGTATATGGGCGATACGGTGTGTCCCGACTGTCACGGTCAGCGACTGAAAAAGGAGGCTCTTTGCGTTACCGTATGCGGTAAGAATATCAACGAATTCTGCGATATGAGCATCAGCGAAGCGCTTGAATTTGTCAAAAGCATAAAGCTGTCGGAACGTGATATGATGATAGCAAGTCAGATACTGAAAGAAATCAAGGAACGTCTGGGATTTCTGAGCAGCGTCGGACTTGAATATCTGACATTATCAAGAACGGCAGGTACTCTTTCGGGCGGTGAAAGTCAGCGAATAAGGCTTGCAACCCAGATAGGCAGCAGCCTTATGGGAGTGCTGTATATCCTTGACGAGCCGAGCATTGGACTTCATCAGAGGGATAACGACAAGCTGATTGCAACACTGAAAAGACTGCGTGATCTCGGAAATACGCTTATAGTCGTTGAGCATGATGAGGATACGATGAGGGCGGCGGATTTTATCGTTGACATAGGTCCCGGCGCAGGTGTTCACGGCGGTGAGGTTATCTGTGCAGGTACGCTTGACGATATAATGAAGTGCGAGCGTTCGATAACAGGGCAGTATCTTACGGGAAAATTAAAGATAGAAGTACCCGAAAAACGCAGAAAGCCCACTAAGAAATGGCTTAAAATAACCGGCTGCCGTGAAAATAATCTGAAGAACATTACGGTAAAAGTACCGCTCGGAATATTCACCTGCATTACGGGTGTATCTGGCAGCGGCAAGAGTTCGCTTGTAAATGAGATAATCTATAAGCACCTTGTCGCAAAGCTGAACCGTGCAAGAATAAAACCGGGTGCGTTCAATACATTTGAGGGTACGGAGTATCTTGATAAGGTAATAGCTATCGATCAGTCGCCGATAGGCAGAACACCGAGGAGCAACCCTGCGACCTATACGGGTGTATTCAACGATATAAGAGAGCTGTTCGCATCGACCAATGACGCAAAGATGAGGGGCTATACAAGCGGAAGATTTTCATTCAATGTAAAGGGCGGACGCTGTGAAGCCTGCGAGGGCGACGGTATCAACAAGATAGAAATGCACTTCCTACCCGATATATATGTACCGTGCGAGGTCTGCAAGGGCAAACGCTATAACCGTGAAACGCTCGAGGTTCACTACAGAGGCAAGAACATTTACGATGTGCTTGAAATGACGGTAGAAGAGGGCATAGCTTTCTTTGAAAATCACGAAAAGATAAAGAGAAAGCTGCAGACTCTTTATGATGTAGGGCTCGGATATGTAAAGATAGGTCAGCCTGCAACAACGCTTTCGGGCGGTGAGGCGCAGAGAGTAAAGCTGGCTTCGGAGCTTTCAAAGCGTGCGACCGGCAAGACGGTGTACATTCTTGACGAGCCTACAACAGGACTTCATACCGCCGATGTACACAAGCTGATAGATGTGCTTCAGAAGCTGACCGACGGCGGAAATACCGTGCTTGTAATAGAGCATAACCTTGATGTTATAAAAACAGCCGACTATATCATTGATATGGGGCCTGAGGGCGGAAGCGGCGGCGGTACGGTGATTGCTACCGGCACTCCCGAAGAAGTAGCGGCAAATCCCGTAAGCTATACGGGCAGGTATTTGGCACCCATGCTCGGTATCGAGAGGACGGAGCAGACAACGCTTGAATAAATTCTATACGGACAGATAAGTTATAATTCTTATCTGTCCGTATCAATTTGTCGATAAACCTATATTTTTGAAAATGGGGTTTGGGGCGTAGCCCCCGACAGGGACTAGGGGCGGTAGCCCCAGTAATATAGCCCCTTCCCACGGGGAAGGGGCTTTCGGCAAGGATGCCGAAATAAGGACACACCAAGCGTTGCACGAAGCAAAGCCAACAGAGTGTCCTAAAGGGGATAGGGATTGAGAACAAGCACTTTTTTTGAAAAAACAGACTTTTTCTACAAGCTGTAAGTTATAATTCTTATCTGCCCGTATTTTGATAATATCGGCAGGCTTAAAAAGGAAAAAATTCAGGTACGCCCGATAGATAACAGCAGAGTTACCGATTGCTAACCGAAAAAATTAAGAAAATCCCTTGAAAATGGCGAGAGAATAGTATATAATATATTTGTATGTTCCGGGTATTTCCCGGCAAAGAACTACCGGTGACCGTGACAAGCTACGGATGCGGTCACGAAAATTTGAAAGGAGTCTACAACTGTTATGACGTATTCACATGAAGTTGAAACTATGTGTCCCGTGAAGCAGGGCGTAGCGCACGGCGCAGCTCCCATTCCGGAAGAAGCAAAGTGGGTAAAGGCGAAGGAAATCAAGGATATTTCCGGTTTTACACACGGTATCGGCTGGTGTGCACCCCAGCAGGGTACATGTAAGCTGTCTTTAAATGTTAAGGATGGTGTAATTCAGGAGGCACTCGTTGAAACTATCGGTTGCTCAGGTATGACACATTCTGCAGCTATGGCGGCTGAAATTCTTCCCGGCAGAACAATTCTCGAGGCACTTAATACTGACCTCGTTTGTGACGCTATAAACACAGCAATGAGAGAACTCTTCCTCCAGATCGTTTACGGCAGAAGCCAGAGTGCTTTCTCAGAGGACGGTCTTGCAATCGGTGCAGGTCTTGAGGATCTCGGTAAGGGCCTTCGTTCACAGGTAGGTACAATGTACGGTACTCTTAAGAAGGGTCCTCGTTACCTCGAAATGACAGACGGTTATGTTACAGGTCTTGCACTCAATGAAGATGATGAGATCATCGGCTACAAGTTCGTTAACTTTGGCAAGATGATGGAATTCATCAAGAACGGTGACGATGCTAACACAGCATTCGAAAAGGCACAGGGTCAGTACGGCCGTGTTAACGATGCTGTAAAGATCATCGACCCCAGAAAGCAGTAAGGAGGAAATAACAATGGCTTTATTTGAATCATATGACAGACGTGAACCCCAGATTCTCGCTGTTTTAAAGAACTATGGTATAGGCTCTATTGAAGAGTGTGCAGAAATCTGCAAGGCTAAGGGTCTTGACATCTACAAGCTCGTTGAAGGCATTCAGCCTATCTGCTTCGAAAACGCTAAGTGGGCTTACACAGTAGGATGTGCTATCGCTATCAAGAAGGGCTGCAAGAGAGCAGCTGACGCTGCCGCTGCTATAGGCGAAGGCTTACAGGCATTCTGCATCCCCGGTTCAGTTGCTGATCAGCGTAAGGTTGGTCTTGGCCACGGTAACTTAGGCAAGATGCTTCTTGAAGAAGATACAAAGTGCTTCTGCTTCCTCGCAGGTCACGAATCATTCGCAGCTGCAGAAGGCGCTATCGGTATCGCTGAAAAGGCAAACAAGGTTCGTAAGGAACCCCTGCGTGTTATCCTTAACGGTTTAGGTAAGGATGCCGCTCAGATCATCGCTCGTATCAACGGCTTCACATACGTTGAAACAGAGATGGATTACTACACAGGTGAGGTTAAGGAAGTATTCCGCAAGTCTTACTCTGACGGTCTTCGTGCTAAGGTTAACTGCTACGGCGCTAACGACGTAACAGAAGGCGTTGCAATCATGTGGAAGGAAGGCGTTGACGTTTCTATCACAGGTAACTCAACTAACCCCACACGTTTCCAGCACCCCGTTGCAGGCACATACAAGAAGGAATGTGTTGAAAAGGGCAAGAAGTACTTCTCAGTTGCATCAGGCGGCGGTACAGGTCGTACACTCCACCCCGATAACATGGCTGCAGGCCCTGCTTCATACGGTATGACAGATACAATGGGTCGTATGCACTCTGACGCTCAGTTCGCAGGTTCTTCTTCAGTTCCCGCACACGTTGAGATGATGGGTCTTATCGGTATGGGTAACAACCCCATGGTTGGTGCTACAGTTGCTTGCGCAGTTGCTGTTGAGGAAGCGCTGAAGGCTTAATCAATAACATCGGTACAAGATAATATGCTATTATATAAGGCGGTCGCTTTTGGCGACCGCCTTTTTGCATAAATACAGTCCCAAATCGATGCAATAACCGAACGGTTGGGAAATTTGTATACTGCTTTCTCGTTTTATTTAAATTATAGGCAAATAAATTGCAATATTTTTTTAAATTAGGAAGATAAGTTGCTTGACAAAAGCGTGAAAATATGTTATGCTATATATAAACCTAAGACCAAACAAAACAAGTATTTATTACTGAAAGCAAGGAGGCAATATTATGGCAGAACTTAAGAACTGGCGCATTCATTATAACTGCGGAGAGTTCATCGCACACGGATTAGCATACGGAAGGGCATCGTATAAATTCGGTGACGGCGCAGGCGTACATACCTCACCGATAAGCTCGGTGGAAATCGACGAATCAGGGCTTCATATACAGACAAGAAACACGCTTTATTTTTTGGATAAAGACTTCATAAATGTGGATCAACACGACGATTCATTAAATGCCTTAGCGCAAGAGTTCTTTAAAGACGATCCCGAATTGTTCCTTTCAAAAATACGCAAATGGTTACGCAAGGCACAGGAGGATTTTAAGAAAAATCAAACTTTGCTTGGCAATGATACGGTCTACCTTGAGCTTATCCCGTCTACCGACAGTTTCTTTTATCGTGCGTTGTATAAAGATGAATACGGAAGAACGCATATTGAAAGAGCAGAGTACCATGCAGGAGATTTTCAGGATTCTGTGATTCTGTGTAAATCGGGTGTGCGCTGGTTTCCGGAAAGTAGGGGTATTAAATTCTACGACAGACTTTATATCGAGCAGCCGCCTAAGGATAAGGTCGGATGTATCAAAAATGTCGGCACAAAACCGATGAAGGTAACTTTTGCAACGGATAAGGAAATAATCCTGCAACCAGGTGAACTCTACAAGGCAGAATAACTCGGGCATCATCTGCAATCATTTTACCGACAATTCAGAACGTTATTAAAAAATTATGGCAAAAATCAGGAGCACAAATGAACTTTTATATATCCGATCTGCATATCGGTCACGAAAACGTAATCAGGTTTGACAACAGACCTTTTGCAAATGCAGACGAAATGAACGATACAATATTTTCTAACTGGAACAGCCGTGTGACTCGGGACGATACCGTGTATATTCTCGGTGACTTTATATGGCACAAGGAAAGCAAATGGTATGATATCGTATCCGGACTCACAGGCAATAAAGTGCTTGTCAGAGGTAATCACGATCCGAGACAGTACAGCAGTAATGTTAAAAATCTGTTTCAGGATATAACGAATATAAAGGAAATTGTGGACGAGGGCAGGCACGTTCTTATGTGCCATTATCCGATACCGTTTTTCCGTACTGATTTTTCTGAAACGTCATATATGCTGTACGGTCATGTGCATACTACAAAGGAATATGATTATGTAAAGGGACTCAGAAAGACGTTGGCGGCAAACAGGGATGTACACGGAACTCCGCTCACTAATTTCATCAATGTAGGCGCGATGATGCCGTATATGAATTACACACCGAGAACTCTTGATGAGATAATTGCAGGCGATGAGGTATATCGTAAGTCCGATGAATATTGAAACAGCTTTATAAAGAAAGACCGCCTTGCTATCATCAGATGCAAGGCGGCCTTCCTGCGTTAACGCAAGCATAAGACTTAATTGTTTGCTCGGAGTAACCGTCTGCAAAGCAGCGATTCCTCATATTTGATTTTATCATAGCTATTGCGTGATGTCAAGACGATATCAGAGTATTTTTGCATCTGAAAGGAGAAAATTTTGAAGGAAGTAAATCCAGAAACTTTCACAACAGATATTTCAGACATGAACAAAAGAAAAGCGTTTGTCACGCTGAAAGATTTTGTTCTCGGTGACGAATGTTATCAGGGAGAAATTCTCGCTGTTTGCGGCTTGAAAAGAACGGGTAAAACAACTCTTTTAAAGCAGTTGCTTTGCGATATTGTCGCATATACTGAGTCCTGTGCTTTTTTAGAGATGCAGGACAGTGATACAATGAAAATGCTTGAAAGAAGAATTGAAGAAGAACAAGCAAAAGGCAAGACGGTTATATTCATCAATGAAATAACCAAAGTGTCCGATTTTATCAATAATTCTGCTTCGCTTGCGGATTGCTTTGCGAAAGCGGGTGCAAGAATAATAATCTCAGGAACGGACAGTTTAAGCATTGCTTTTGCAGAAGATTACGAGCTGTATGACAGAGTGCGAAAAGTCAATACGACCTATATTTCTTTTGCAGAATACCACACGCTTTTCCATTTGGAAAATATATATGATTATATTCAGTACGGAGGTCTGTTTTACAAAAATGAAGCCGAAAAATCCACAATCGGATATGAAAATATACTGAGCTAGCTGCACGATGCAGTTACTATGAATATTGCAAATTCATTAAAGAATAACGCCGATATAGACAAGAGAGATTCCGCATTTAAAAATATCAACGAAACCGAACTTAAACGCATTACAGAAAAGGTTGTAGGGTTGTATAGCGGTTCGCCCGACGGAGAGATTATTACCGCTTTGACAGATAAAAAAGATAATGCCGATTGTTACATTACCCCACAGATGATAAAAGAGCTTGAAAAATGGCTGAAAGAAATCGGTTTTCTTGCGTTTATCGAAAAAAGAACATTCACAAATGTATCGGGAGTGTGGAAAAAACTGTCTCCGACTTATGAATATCATATAGTTCAACCTGCTGTCAGATACAGTTTTCTGAAAAAAGCAGCTGAATCTGAGATAGAACGGTATCAGCACCTTGATAAGCAAAGGCAAAAAGAAATGGCGGAAACTCTGAACTGTAATATGTTAGACGAGATAGTCGGGCAGACGGTTATCTTTGACGTTATGAGCTCTTTGCCTGACGAACGCTATATCGTCTGCAAGCCCGAATTTATGCACGAAAACCGCCTTATCAACGGTTATGATATGCTTATTTATGATAGACAGGAAAACAGTTACAGATATTTTTTGATAAGACGAAAGTCGGATGATTATGCCGATAATATTGAAGAAATAACGTCGGTAGCGGAATCGCATTTCGGAGAATGTAAAAGCGTCTGTACGCTGTACGCCGAAAAATCTCCGAACGGTTTTGCCGGCAGGGAATGTTATAATATATCCGATTTCCTGATTGCCGTAGATAAATACGGAGATATGGACAAAGTAATGATCTCGCTAAAAAAGCGGGGAAGTAATTAAAGCAATTTCAGGTTGCTTAATTACTTCTCCCACGACTTTTCAAGATACCGTACCGGTACTGTTTCTGTCAGCCATACGCCGTTTTCGGACAGAAAGAACGTATATCCGTCCCGTGACATTTCGCCGCTTTTAACACGGTAGATAAACGGTTTACCGTGCCGTATGCCGACATTTCTTGCAGTTTCGGTATCCTTTGACAGATGAACATACAGCCTTGATTTGTGCAGAAGTCCCTGCTCGTCGATCGACTGAGTAAATCTTTCGGCAGTGCCGTGATAGAGGTATTCCGGCGGTATAGCCGTTTTGAGTTCGACATCTACCTTTATCGAATGTCCCTGGTTCGCTCTTATTTTGCTTTTGTCTTCGTTGAATGAATATCTTTGCTTGTTGTCATTTTTTACGATTTCGCACAGCCTGTCAAAGCTGATTGGCTCTTTATTTTCAGCAATGCACGCTAAAAGCCCGGTCACATCAGCCCAGCCGTGCTCATCCAGTACAAGCCCGGCACTTTCGGGTTTGTGCCTTAATAAAAGAGCCATGTACTTGCTGATCTCTGTATCTGTCATGATTTCACCTCATTTAATTTTTTATTGTGATAAATTATAGCACGGATTTTTTTCTTGTCAAGTTTGCGGGAAGTATTGAGCTTCTGCTTTTGCTGTAGCAGATATATTTCGCATTATGAGCGTTTATATTTTCAAACAAGCTATGCATTGACAAACGCAATTTGATATGTTAAAATCCAAATTAACAAGATGTATCTGTTCTGATTCATATATTTATAACAGGTGGTGATTTCGTGTCATATACGCAATATAATTTCAAAAGAGATTTTTTCTATGAAGCTGAAAACGCAATAGAAAACAGTAGTATTACGTTTATTACCGGTCCGAAGAAATGCGGGAAAACGGTATGTCTGCGTCAGCTGGCTTATGCTTATGAAAATGCGCTATACATCAATATGAAGTATGATTTTGATACAGATGAAAAACGGAATGATGTCGTAAGTCGTGCAGTAAACAGCATAGCTAACGGTCAGAAGATAATTTACCTTATCGACGATGCCGAATATTTGGCACTACCTGATAAAGATATAGCAAAAATAGCCGGTGCGTATAGCAAATACGATAATCAATGCACAAAAGTGGTTTTTGCCGGCAGTCATTCAGAATTACTTGAGTTTTGGGGGCATATCGCTTGTGGCGGTAATGCGTCTTTTATAAGAGTCGGCTTTCTGAGCTTCTCCGAATGGCTGTCGTTCAAAGGAATGACAGATGTTTCCAAGAGGGCATACGCAGACTTTTTGCACGGCTGTAAGGAGTTTTGCCAAGGCTTTGATAATTCAGAAAAATATTTGCAGGATTACCTTGATGAAACGGCTGAGCTTGCTGAAAAGCCTATAGAGTATATTACTGGAGCAGAAACCGAAAGCGTTAACGTTAATACTATTCTCGATGTCTTATGTTCCTCCCTTAAAGAGCAGATAAATAATGCTGACATTTCAAAAATTCATACAGGCGAACTTGAAAAATCAGTATCCGTAAGCGATTATGACTGCAAGAAAGCTATACGTTTTTTGTCCGACAACAAGCTTGCAGCGCTGACCTATATTACCGATAAGCCTACAGCCGATCCGTATATAACACAGAAATTTCTGAAGCCGTCAAACGAATTGTACAGAAACCCTGAGGTGTTTTCAAGGCTCAGACTTACTGTTGACTATCCGATGTTCTGTATTGATCTGATAAATAGTGCAACAAAAGTTGCAAACCCGGACAAGATTTCCGATGATATTTTAAGAATAATCGTAACAGCTCATATCAGGAGCTTGCTTTCCTGCAGCGGCGTGTTTGAGTATGAAAATAGTCCCGTATCAACTGTTTTTATCGGCAACAGCGGATATTCGGTTGAAGTGTTGCTTTCAGATGACATCGCTTTATCACACAGTCTTGATTCGGTTCCCGAAGATTATGAGAAAATTATTCTGACAACAAGCAGGGAAGAAGTAGCGGGCGGCATACGCCTGATACCGTATTACAGATTTATTTTTGATAGATCCGTCAACAGAAAGAAGGTTTAATATGAAAATCAATGAAAAAATCCGTGCTTTACGCATAAGAAGCAGACTTACGCAAAATCAGACAGCAGATTTTCTTGATGTAACACCATCGTTTATCGCAGATGTTGAGAACGGAACAGCCGCTCTTACTGCGGATATGGTGAACAGGCTGTCGGCACTTTATTGTGTGCCGCTTGAAGATCTTATCAGTGATAATGAAGAATGTTTGCAAAACACCGATGACCTCAGCGGATATTCTGCCTATGATCTGAAAGCAATAGCGGATGTCAGCAGGATAGCGCTGAATGCAAATTTTATGACAAGAAGGCTGAAAGCAAATAAAGTGCTATAGAACGAAAACTGCCTCCGAGTTACCAATGTACGAAAAAGATGGTGCTACAATTGAAATGCGGCAAACTAAAGTAAGAATTTAATTAGACTTACTCGGTAGCTTTTGACACAAAAATGACGCAAAATTTAAGGCGGTCGCTGTTTGGCGACCGCCTTTTGCATAAAAACCGCTCAAAAATGCCGATGAAACGTTAAAAACTATATCAACCCCACTACACATTAAAAATAAATAAGAAAAATCCAAAGGCGGATATGATATGCTTGTTGCGTCTTATTTGCCGTTATGCTATAATTTAATCAGAATCAATTGGGAGCGTGAGAAAATGCTCAGTGCCATATATCCTGTTCCGGCAAGCGAAGTCAGGCTGCCGTTTTATCTGTTGGGAATAGGGAGAACATCGCCCGAATTTCACGTTAAGCGTGATAAGGGGCTTACCTCGCATCAGTTTCTGTATACTGCAAAAGGCTGCGGTATTTTAGAAGTCGGTAACAGAAAATATAAGCTCGAAAAGAACTCCTTTATGTATCTTCCGCCCGAATTGCCTCACGAGTATTATCCGGAAAATGATGAGTGGAATACCTGCTGGATGATTTTCAGAGGCGACTTTCTTAAGGGCATTATGAATACAATGGGCTTCATCGGCGATATGGTCGCAACGGATGCCGACCTTACAGCCTTTGAAAAGATATTCGGCAGAATATACAGTCTTGCGGCGGATAATCTTCATAACGGCGAAAAATGCTCGTTGCTGATATATAACGCTGTGCTGGCGGCAAAAGAGATACTCGGCGGTAAGCAGGAAGAAAACAACACGGGAAATCTCATAGCTGATAATGCTGTCAGATATATAAACGAGCATTACGGCGATGATATTACACTAAATGAGCTTGCCTGCCTTTCCGGCGTTTCACCGCAGTATTTCGACCGTGTTTTCAGAGAACGACTTAATATGAGGCCTATGGAGTATATCGCTCGTGTCAAAATCTCAAAAGCCAAGTCTATGCTTCTTGATTGTGATATGTCCGTGACACAGCTTTCAAAAAGTCTGGGATACACCAGCCCCACATACTTCGGAATCGTATTCAAAAAGTATGAGGGGATTTCGCCTTCCGAGTTCAGAAAAAACAGCGGTAGTGTAATTTAGTTTCAAAAAGTTAGAGTTATCATTAATTTAAGATTGACGGCGGACGTTTTCCGATATATATTTATATTGTGATTTTATATCGGGAGGGGGTGCTTTTGTAGACATTTAAAACAAATAACCGCACTTGCCATCGGTGCGGCGATTATGTGCACCACAGTTAATACTGTATTTGCGAAAAATAATAACAGAGGTGATACGGTGAATATTAAAATTGACGGCAGTAAAGCAAACACAAGTGAAAACTTCCTCTACAGAGGACAGGGCATGATCAGCTGTAACGGCTCGTCAAGGCTTTTGCTTGACTATAAGGAGAAAAATCCCGAAAGCTATAACAAGATACTTGAACATCTTTACGGCAAAAACGGACTTAAATTTACTCATTTCAAGGTGGAAATGGGCGCCGATGTAAATACATCGTCCGGCACAGAGCCTGCGACCATGAGATACGAGGATGAAAAAGCCGATGTGACCCGAGGGGCAGGTTTTCAGCTTGCCGCCGATATTAAAAAGATAAATCCTGACGTAACGCTTGATATGCTGTGGTGGAGCGAGCCTAAATGGGTATCGGATTCAAGTGATGTTTATGCCGCAAGATATAAGTGGTATAAGCAAACGCTTGACGCTGCTTATGAAACCTACGGTCTTGTGTTTGATTATGTAAGTGCGAACCAAAATGAACGTGCCGTTGATACGGATTGGATAATCTATCTTTCAAAAACGCTTAAAAGCGAAAAGGACTGTCCGTATGATTACTCTGAGATCAAGATAGTTGCGGCGGACGAATGCGGCACTTGGGGCATATCAAGGCTGATGATGAAGAATAAGGAGCTGTGTGATGCGGTCGATGTGATCGGTTCTCACTACACAAGCTTCGCTGATGATACTACAAAAAAGCTTGCGGAGGAATACGGCAAGGAATTATGGTTTTCCGAGGGAAGCTCACCTATGAACTATGCACAGTCAGCTTACCGCTTTGATGAGGGTAATTCCGGACTTACAGGTCTTAACGGTGTGCTTGACATTGCAAACCGTATGATTACAATGGTGAGCGGCGGATATATGACGCTGTATGAATATCAGCCCGCTGTTGCAGGATATTATGACGGCGTTACATATTGCCACAAACAGCTTATAAACGCCTGCACCCCGTGGAACGGCTATTATACCCTTGACAGCGGATATTATATGAATCTGCATTTCTCACAGTTTATGGATAAGGGCTGGAGCTTTATATTTGACGCTTGTTACGGCGATGCAAAGGTCGGCGGTGACGGTCACGCACTGGTTGACGCAAAGTACAGCTATATCACCGCTTGCAGTGCGCAAGGCGATTACAGCACGATTATTACAAATACGACATCGGAGCCTATCACATATAGCTTTGAGGTGTCGAATCTTGCTAAGGCGGGAAACGAGGTATATGTCTGGGAAACAAGAGGCCCTGATGAGGGTCAGGAGTACAATGCTAATTATTTCAAGAAGATTTCGACAGTTACTCCTGAAAACGGCAAGTATTCGGTTACGATAAAACCGTATTCAATGATAACTGTATCAACTTTGAATATATCAGAGCCTGAATTTGATGTGCCGCAGGAAAGCGACAATAAGTTACTCTCATTGCCGTACACAGATGATTTCGGTTATTCGGACGAATTCATTTCATCAAGAGGAAACGCACCGCTTTATACGACCGATGAGGGCGGCGCTTTTGAGGTTGCCGAAAAGAACGGCGAAAAGGTGCTGATGCAGAAGATTACAAAGGATATTAAGGCTAACGAATGGGGCGGTACACCTGATCCGACAACTAATTTCGGCGATGACCGCTGGTATAATTACGGCGTCAGTGCGGATATACTTACCGACGGGGAAGACAGCTATGCAGGCATAGGTCTGAGATATATCCTCGCAGACAGCGGTAGGAGCGGTTACAGCGTTACGCTTTACGAAAACGGAAACTGGAATTTCTTCGGCGGAAAGAAGACGGTTCTTGAGGGAAATATAGCAGACTTTGATTCGTCAAAGTGGCATAATGTAAAAATTTCCGCACTGAACAATGACATAACAGTTTCAGTCGATGGCGAGAAAATAATTGATTATAAGGCTGAGGAGGGTGGCTACAGTGCAGGAAGAGCGGCACTCTACAGTTCATATAACAATTGCTGTTTTGATAATGTCAAGGTTGAGGCAACCGACAGCGTTCAGCCGTATGTGAATAAGTTTGATAATTTCGACAACATATTTACTTACAGCGAAAACGGCTGGGAACACAGCACTATGGACAGCTTCAAAAACTACAAGCGTACAATTTCGCACGGTGCTGAAGGAGCTTATTTCACCGTTGACTTTGAGGGAACGGGCATTATCCTTACAGGCGTACAAAAAGGCGACACGGTTGTAAGAATTGAGGTTGACGGCAAAACCGTTAATAAGGAATATGCCGTATCAAAAATCAGCAACAGACAGTCGTTCTTGCTGATAAACGGCTTGGAGCAGGGCAGTCATACTCTTAAATTGACTGTCGTAAGCGGAAGCTGTTCTGTCGATGCGGCACAGGTGTTGTACGATTATGAGGCTGTGAATAAAGCCGTAATAAGCGAAACGTCATCGGCAGCCGAAAGCACAGTTTCATCCGACAGCGTTCCCGAAGATAACGACAAATCAGCAAAAAGCAACGGCGGTAATGGCGGTAAAGGCTCGTTCCCGTTTGTTCCCGTTGTCGTAGGAGCGGCTGCTGTGGCTGCCGCAATCGGCGCATGTGTTGCAATAGCAAAAAAGAAAAAGAAGAAAGATTGATAATCAGGAGGGCATATTATGTCAAGATTTGAGATAAGAGATAATTTTTATTTGGACGGAAAACCGTTCAAGGTAATTTCGGGTTCGATACATTATTTCCGCACCGTACCGGAATATTGGCAGGACAGGCTTGAAAAGCTCGTAAATATCGGATGCAATACAGTTGAAACGTATATTCCGTGGAATTTTCACGAAACTGAAAAAGGAAATTTCAATTGGAATGGAATGCATGATATTTGCCGTTTTATAGAGCTTGCCGATAAACTCGGACTTTATATGATTATCAGACCGTCGCCGTATATCTGTTCAGAGTGGGAATTCGGCGGATTGCCTGCGTGGTTGTTAAAAGACCGTTCAATGCGTCTGAGATGCTCCTACAAGCCGTACCTTAATGCAGTGGACAGTTATTACAGCGTTCTTATGCCCAAGCTTGCACCTTATCAGATCGATAATGGCGGCAATATAATTATGATGCAGATTGAAAATGAGTATGGCTATTATGGAAATGACACATCCTATCTTGAGTTTCTGAGAGATACTATGCGTAAGTATGGCATAACTGTACCGTTTGTGACATCTGACGGCCCGTGGAGTGAATTTGTTTTCAAATCAGGTATGGTTGACGGTGCATTGCCGACCGGCAATTTCGGCTCTTCTGCTGAATGGCAGCTTGGTGAAATGCGGCGTTTTATCGGAGAAAATAAACCCCTCATGTGTATGGAATTCTGGAACGGCTGGTTTGACGTCTGGGGCGAAGAACACAATATCACAGCACCTGAAAAGGCAGCTCAAGAACTTGATACTCTGCTCAAAAATGGCAGTATGAATTTCTATATGTTCGAGGGCGGAACAAATTTCGGGTTTATGTCCGGAAAGAACAATGAGAAAAAGACAGGCATAGTGACATCGTATGATTATGATGCGCCCTTGACAGAAGATGGTCGAATAACCGAAAAATACGAAAAGTGCAAAGAGGTGATTTCTCGTTATAACGATATAAATGAAGTCCCGCTTACAACACAAATAAGACGTCTGGAATACGGAGAAATCCGATGCACCGCAAAAACCGATCTTTTCAGCACACTTGACAGTATCTCAGACCCGGTAAAGTCGGTGTACCCGCTGAGCTTTGAGGAACTGGACTGCTATTACGGTTATGTTCTTTACAGATTACACATCAGGGAAAACGAAATAGTCAGCACTGTGAGATGTGAAAATACCGCAGACAGAGTACAAGGCTTCAGAAACGGCAAGTATGCGTTTACGGCTTTTACCGAAACGATAGACGAACAGTTTGAGATTGCTGAAAAATCCGCAGGCGGAACAACAGATCTACTTGTTGAGAACATCGGCAGAGTTAACTTTGGCACAGGGCTTGAGTGCCAGCACAAGGGCGTTCTCGGCGGAATAAGAATTAATGATCACAGGCAGTATGGATTTGAAATGTTCACACTTCCACTTGATGAAAATCAGCTTGGCAAAATAGACTATAACCGTGGTTACAATGACGGTGTACCGGCATTCTATAAATTTGAATTTGAAATAAGCGAAATCGCTGATACATTTCTGGATACCGATGGCTTCGGAAAGGGTGTTGCGTTTATTAACGGATTCAATCTCGGCAGATTCTGGAATATAGGCCCTCAGAAAAAGCTGTATATCCCGGCTCCGCTTCTGAAAAAAGGTAAAAATGAAATAGTTATTTTTGAAACCGAAGGAAACAGCGCAGACAGCATCACTTTGTCCGATAATAACTGATTTATGTAAGCCTCTGCTTTTTTGCAGAGGCTGCAGGCTGTCGAAAAACCTATATAATTTTTAAAAATGGGGTCGCAGGGGCGCAGCCCCCGACAGGGTCTAGGGGCGGTAGCCCCAGTAATATAGCCCCTTCCCACGGGGAAGGGGTTTGGGGTTAGGGATTAAGGACAAGCACTTTTTTGAAAAAACATACTTTTTCTACAAACTGAAGCCTCTGCTTTTTTGCAGAGGCTGTTTTATCAGCTATTGACACATATGTTATAATAACCTCAGACAAAAAAATCCGCCGAAAGCGGATTTTGCCGTGCTATACACGGCTTGCGGCGCACCGCAGGTCTGAGAACATTTTAACATAAAAACTTTTGCCAAAAGGCAAAAGGCGGCGTACCGCCGTGTCGGTTGACACCGACATTTTTTATGTTATAATAATATTGTATATACCAATCTCTGAAAGGAAAAATTTTCATATGCAAGAATATGTAATGGGAAACGGTGCGATAGCACTGGGTGCGCTTGCGGCAGGTGTAAATCTTGTTGCAGGTTATCCGGGTACACCGTCCTCCGAAATACTTGAAACCATTTCGAAATACCGGCACGACGGCGTATACATCGAATGGTCTGTAAACGAAAAAGCCGCTATGGAAGTAGCGGCGGCTGCGGCATACAGCGGCGCAAGAGCAATGGTGACTATGAAACAGGTGGGACTCAACGTTGCCGCCGATCCGCTTATGTCACTCGCCTATGTAGGCGTAAAGGGCGGTATGGTGATAGTGTCGGCTGACGACCCCGGCCCTATATCTTCACAGACGGAGCAGGATACCAGAAGATTTGCTGATTTCTGCCGTATACCCGTGTTTGATCCGTCATCTCCCGAAGAAGCGTATAAGATGATAGGAGAAGCGTTTGAGTATTCGGAAAAATACAACACTCCGGTTTTATTCAGACCTACGACCCGTGTCTGTCACGCCTATGCTTCGATTGATAACTGCGATAGCCCTTCACCTAAAAAATACGAGGGCTTTGTAAAGGATTCAAAGAAGTGGGTAATTTTCCCCCGTCTTTCTTTTGCAAATCACATTATGATTGAAAAGCGTAACGTTGAGATCGGTAAGGATTTTTCAACCTACAGCGCAAACAAAGCCGAAGGCGGAAACTCGGAAAAAGCGGTTGTCACATCGGGCATCAGCTACGCATACACAAAAGAATGCCTTAAGGATTATCCTGATGTAAAGCTGATAAAGATTGCTACGGCATATCCTTTCCCTGAAGATTTTGTGCTTTCATCTCTTGAGGGTGCGAAAGAAGTTCTCTGCATAGAGGAGCTTAGCCCGTTTATCGAGGAGCAGATTCTGAAGCTGGCAGGAAAGCACGGCTTACAGCTCAAAGTGTCGGGAAAACTCGACGGAAAGGTTCAGGCAGGCGGTGAAAACAGCACCGATAAGATTGCCGCTATACTCGGTGAATTTTTAGGAAAAGATTTCACGGCGGAGGGTTACGACCTGTCGGACGCTCCTGCGCTTCCTGTTCGTCCTCCTGTGCTTTGTGCAGGTTGTCCCCACCGTGCGTCATTCTATGCTGTAAAGCAGGCTATGAAAGGCAGAAAGGCATATTTCTGCGGCGATATAGGCTGTTATACTCTCGGAAACGCAATGCCTCTTGATATGGTTGATACCTGTCTTTGTATGGGTGCGGGCATCACTATGGCGCAGGGCTTTAACCATACGGACAGTGATGGTGTATGCTTCGGCTTTGTCGGTGATTCCACGTTCTTTGCGTCGGGCATCACGGGCGTTGTAAATGCGGTACATAATAACGCAGATATGATTCTCTGCGTGCTTGATAATTCCACAACGGCAATGACAGGTCATCAGTCGCACCCCGGTCTTGACAACAACCTTATGGGACAGATAGTTGACAAGATAAATATCGCAAAGGTGCTTGAGGGTATCGGTGTTAAAAAGATAATCACGGTAGACCCGCTTGACCTTGACGCATCTGTAAAGGCTGTCAGTGAATGTGCGGATATGCCCGGTGTGAAGGCTGTGATATTCAAATCACCTTGTATAGCAATATCTAAGCCTACCGCAAAATGCAGAATTTCCGACAAATGCATACAGTGCAAGAAATGTATCCGTGAGATTGGCTGTCCCGCTCTTATTGTCGCAGACGGTAAGGTGACAATCGACAACAATCTCTGCACAGGATGCAAACTTTGCACTCAGATTTGCCCTGTAAACGCTATAGGAGGTGGAGCCGATGAATAAAAACATACTTATCTGCGGTGTCGGCGGACAGGGAACCGTGCTTGCGTCAAAAATTATAGCGGCATCAGCTATGATTGAAGGCAGTGCAGTGCATTCTGCAGAAACCATAGGAATGGCACAGCGTGGCGGTTCGGTAACGAGCCATGTAAGGATAGGCGAGGCATATTCTCCTCTGATTCCTTATGGCACAGCCGATATGATACTTGCCTTTGAGCCTGCTGAGGCTGTTCGTAATCTGATATATCTCAAAAAGGGCGGTATCGTTATTGTGAACAGCGTTCCGGTAAAGCCTGTTACAGAATCGCTTGCCGATACAGGCTATGACGGAACCGCAATGCTCGAATATCTTAAAAGCAAATGCGGCTGCGTTGTTATTGACGCAAAGAAGATATGCGAACCGTTCGGCTCGTCACGATATTTCAATATTGCGATACTCGGAGTAGCTGTCGGCACAGGCAGGCTCGGCATATCAAAGGAAACCATACTGAAAGAAATAGAAAAACGTGTACCTCAAAAATTTGTCGAAACGAATAAAGCAGCATTTTTTGCAGGATACGGTGAGGGTGAAAAATATGAAACTGAATGAGAAACAGCTGGCGATGGTTGACGCTCAGATAAAAAGACTTATCAAAACGGACAGCTATTACGGAAAGATGTACAGAGATGCCGGAATTGACGGTGTTTCAAGCCAGGACGACTTTGAAAAGCTCCCCTTTTCGAGCAAGGCAGATCTGAGATATGCTTATCCGCTCGGAATACAGGCTGTACCCGATGAAGAAGTGGTGCGTATCCATTCTTCCTCAGGCACAACGGGTAAGCCTGTAATTATCCCTTATACAGCCAAGGATGTTGATGACTGGTCACTGATGATAGCACGTTGCTATGAAATGGCAGGGATCACCGACAAGGACCGCATACAGATTACGGCAGGATACGGCCTTTGGACAGCAGGAATCGGTTTTCAGGCAGGCTGTGAAAAGCTGGGCGCTATGGCTATCCCGATGGGACCGGGTAACACCGACAAACAGCTTCAGATGATGGTAGACCTTAAATCGACGGTTCTTACGGCAACATCTTCTTATGCCTTACTTCTTTCTGAGGAGATAAACAAACGCAATATGCGTGATAAGATTTATCTTAAGAAGGGCATTTTCGGCTCTGAGCGTTGGAGCGATAAGATGCGTAACTACATAAGAACTGAGCTTGGCGTTGAAATATACGATATTTACGGTCTTACCGAAATATACGGACCCGGTATAGGCATAAGCTGTGCGGAAGATGACGGTATGCACTACTGGGACGATTATGTTTATATTGAGATAATCGACCCGAAAACAGAAAAGCCCGTTCCCGACGGGGTAGAGGGCGAGGTAGTAATTACTACTCTTGTAAAGGAAGGCGCACCGCTCCTGCGTTTCAGAACGCACGATATATCACGCATTATCCCCGAACCTTGCAAGTGCGGAAGTCATTATCCCAGACTTGACACGGTAAAGGGACGCAGTGACGATATGTTCAAGGTACACGGCGTAAATATGTTCCCGAGCCAGGTCGAAGAAATACTCGGAATGGTTGACGGCGTTTCAAGCGAGTACAATATCAATATTGCACACGATGAAAGCGTAAACCGTGACGTTATCCTTGTAACTGTCGAGGCAGAGGGCAGAGTCAGCTTCGAAAAGACAGGCGATACTATCAGAGAGCTGTTCAAGTCAAAGCTCAGCGTTACACCGAAGATAACCGTTGTTCCTGTCGGAACGCTTCCGAGAACAGAGAAAAAGGCAAAGAGAGTTATCGACCACAGAGAATAATAGGATATATACAGCAAAACCTCCCGCTTTTCGACGGGAGGTTTCAGTTTGTAGAAAAGCCTTTCATTTGGATATACTTCTGTTATATCATTCAGCTTTGACTACGATGATATTCTACCAACAGTGCTATTTGCGGGATACCACTTCTCGGGTTCGCTATTCAAATCAATGCACCTGTCAATATTGACGAGGGAAAGAACCAAAGAGACTAGGGCAAGGGACTTGAC
>ULYL01029705.1_pt1 | contig 31263 bp, 23 predicted proteins | sample 1962211 | NCBI WGS metagenome assembly ULYL01 (sample SAMEA4835864, study PRJEB28245) | human gut metagenome | biome: gut microbiome; material: fecal sample | place: Denmark | collected 2008
CTCGGTTGGTTTTTCATCTGGCTTTTCAGATGGGTTGTCTGTTGTGCTGTCTCCGGTTGATTTAGCTGTAAATGTAAGCTTGTCTGCTATACATTCTACATTATAAAGACTTTCTATCTCTGTTCCGTCATACTTGTATCCGTCTGGAAGATTATCACTTCCCCATACAGGATTATATGTTGTCACAGGATTGCTATAATCAATAAGCCATATTTCATCATTGCTTCGTTCATCTACACCAAGCTTTTCAAGAAGCTTACATATTTTATAAAATGATTCTCCGTTTTCATATGCATATGCAGATACATATTTTTCACTGGTAGCTGTATTTATTACAACCTGGCTTGTTCCACCGCTTCCGCCGTCTGACTCATAATATGAAATAGGATTGTCTAATGTGGTTTTAGTATATCCAGCAGGGATATTATCATATTCACCTATCTTGTCAGCATAATATACGTCACCCAGAGCTTTCTTTGTGGTAAGCTTGTATATTGTATAAGTTACTTTTCCAGATTCAACATATGTCAATTCCTTAATATAATATAATGAAGTATTATCTGCCTCGTTCTTATATACTGTATTAGTTGTATATGGGTCGTACTCATAATACCTGGCATATAAGCTTGATATTTGCAGTGGATGTGAAACATTATATGTTACATTTTCCTTTAATGTTCCATTATCTCTGATTGGTTTGTCCGTTAGATTATCGCTTGTATACACTACTGCCTTTGAACCGGAATATATAGTGACATTACATGTGTCTGCGACTGAAAGTACTGAATCAGTTCCCTCAGCAAAGAAAGCTACACCATAATCACCTGCCCTGTCTGCGTTAATAACTAAGGAACCATTACCACATATATTGATAGAACCGCCCCAGGCATCACCATATGAACCTATACTTCCGATTTCGTTATCACCAATAAGGTTAATCTTGAAATCATCACCCATCATATTAGTAGCTATTCCAGCAGTCTTGTTTTTATAATTATTTAATGTAAGTGTATTGGTTTGTCTGTCATAAGACATTCCATCGATGGAATTAGTTCCTTTTGAAGAAAATATAGTAGTACTATCTTCTCCGGTTCTCACATTAATATAAGCATAAGCCCAATCGCCAGTATCACATGGTCCGTTGGCAGCTTTTACCGGTGGTGCGGCATATAAAACTGCGGATGATACTGCGAGTACGACTGCTCCTGCTAATGCGGCTATTTTTTGGATATGCCATTTTTTATTTTTCACCATAAATCATTCCTCCTGCTTCTTGATAATAATTATCATTTATTCATTTATTTATTTCTGTGCAAAATCTGTGCAAAAATCTGTATTTCACACAAAGCTCCCAGAATTAAAAGAGCATATAATATTACGTACATATCAGCTGTATATGTTGTTAATACTATATATAACATTATTAAAAAAGTATATAAGGGAAGTCCGCCAATATGCTAAAACAGCGTGGCGGAGTTCCGCCACGCTGCCTAAAACTGAAAAACAGATGATATAAAGACATATAAATATTAAAAGAATTATTTGTTATAAAGATTAACAAGTCCAACTCGTGATTTAATACCGGTTTTTTCATAAATAGCTGAAATATATCGTTCAATGGTACGCCTTGATACGTGCATATGTTCTGAAATAGTCTGGATATTATCTTCAGTAGTAACCAGGTAGTTAAATACTTCATTTTCTCTTTCAGTAAAAGAGTATTTTTCTGCTAATATTTGCAGCTTGTCATGTTCATTTGCAGCTTCATCTGTACGCATAGTAAACTGTTGTATAAAATAATATTTTTCAAATGTATATACAACTGAAATGATACTTACCAGAACAAATAAAACAAGTATAAGAATAATCTTTAAAAGATTATTATCAGATGAAAGCAGCTGTAAAACAAAGCCGGCAATAACAGCAGCTGTAATATTGTTAACAGCACGTCCCATTCCTGCCCAAAGCTCAGGAATTCGGACATACCAGGAAAGCTCCATGAATTCTGATGTAAAGAAAACAGCAAAAAATCCAGCGGAAAGATAGAAAACAATAAGTACAGCTGTAAAAGGCTTGGAAAATTCAAGCAGCACAATACACATGGTTGAAAGAATCATTATGCAGTACATTATGATTCCGGTATATTTTCTATTGTTAATGTCGAATATAAAGCCGGCAGCAAGGCCACTGAGAGGCAGCAGAATTCTGGCACCCTGCCCAATATCTGTGCTGCCATCGGAATGGATAAGAGTTACTGCACTATCAAGAGTGCTGAATAAGCATGCCATCAGCATTACAAGAGCTACAATACTAATAAATAAAGGAATGTAATGTTTATTTTCCTTTATTATATTTTTATCTGTTTTTTTATCTCTATTTTTATCTACATTATTATCTGTATATTTTTTAATCATATTGTCAGTAGTGTATTCGCTAGTGATATACAAGCTATACCGGTTAAGAATATGTTCATTCCATATTAACAAGATAAAAAGCATCACTATAGATGCTGACAATATAACAAGCTGTATGATCTTTATATGAATAGCATTATGGTTTATAAACTGAAGCAGGATGCCAAAAAAATATGAGATTCCGACAGTTTTTGCCAAATGACGGTTTTTAATCATACATGCAGATACATAGTATACATTACTTCCAACAAGACCAAGAAGTATAAAAAGAATAATTCCTCCGTGAAATATATATTCAAATGACTTACTGCATGTAATGAGTATTGTAAAAAAAACAGAGAGCAAGGCTGCTAAAATCATCAGAATGTTTTGAAGCCTCCTGCTTAAGAAATGTTTAAGCAGAGGATATAATAAAAAACCTGCTGTACTGACACCAAGTACATAATTCTGTGAAAGAGTGGCTTTTTGTTCTGATACAAGAAGAGAAAGCTCATTTACAAACATATATTCAACAGTTAAAAAAATAAATGTAAATAGTCCCATTAAAACAATAGCATAGATATGTGGCAGACTGGTTAATGTTTTAATTCCGCCACATTTTACAGTGTTCTTCTGTGGTGAATTCATATAATAATCTCCATTCTTGCGCGGCTTCTTTGCGCATCTCAAGTTTGTGCGAAGCACAAATCTTGCGTGTGAAAAATCTTATTTTTCACACTAATCCCTATATATGATGATAATTGTGTGGATTGCAAAGCAATCAACGAATTCATATGTGTTATAAAATTATATATTTGAAAGTGGGTTAAGTCAATGACGGTTACAGGAAGGTAAGATTGTCAGTCATAGGGAGGCTGAATTGTAAAAATATATCAGCGAATGCAAAGGCACTTCTTGATGCAGGAAATGCACTTAAGGAGGTTGCTGATAAGACAAATGGAACAATGGATAAGGTGAGAACGGCTGTAACAATGATTGTTGATAATTCAAACGATTAGGCCTCAGATACACTTGAAAAGCTGAGCGTAATTAACGGTGATGTTGAACGTATAATAAATGATGTTAAGGAACGGACTATCAGGACTAACAATTCAGTACAGAAAATACAGGATTCTACAAAGGCGGTTGAACTTATAAAGCAGATGTAGGCTAAAAATACAGTTTGCATTTTTATTGGCTGCGTAGTATCATTTAATGGAGTATTATTTTTTGGACAGAGCAATAAATATAGTTTATTGTTAATGCATATAAAATATTACTTATATTAGGTTTAATAGTTTAATGATAGATGGAGGCACATATGAAGTTCATAGCAATTGGCGAATTGATGTTAAGATTATCACCACCGAACTATGAGAAGATAGTTACAACTCACAATTTCATCGTTAATTATGGTGGAGCAGAGGCGAATGTAGCAGTTTCCTTAGCTAATCTTGGTGTTGACTCAACATTTTTTACTGTATTACCTAATACAGATCTTGGTAAGTCTTGTATTAACTACCTTAAGGCTAATGATGTACATACTAAGCATATTATTAAGGCTGACGGAAGAATGGGACTTTACTATCTTGAGGAGGGCGTCTCAGTAAGACCTTCACAGGTAATATATGATAGAGGAAGCTCAGCGTTTGCTGAATATGATTATAAGGATGTAGACTTTGAGAATATTTTAAAGGATTATGACTGGTTACACTTAAGCGGTATCACACCTGCACTTTCATATAACTGCCGCCGTCTTATAGATAAGGCTATTAAGGCAGCTAAGAAGCTTGGACTTACAGTAAGCTTTGATCCTAACTTCAGAAGTACATTATGGTCTTTTGAAACTGCAAGGGATGTACTCAGCAGATATCTTCCATATGTAGATGTACTTATTGGCATAGAACCTATTCATGTATACAATGAAGATGGAACAGATGTTAAGGATGGTCTTACTATGGATCCTTCCTTTGAGGATATGGACAGAGTGTTTAAGGCTATTGATAAGCAGTATCATATGAAGGCTATTGCGAGAACAGTACGTTATGTACACTCAGGAAGTAATAACTCTCTTAAGGCCTTTTATTATGCTGATGGACAGACCTATGAGAGTAAGACTCTTAACTTTGAGATAGTGGACCGAGTTGGTGGTGGAGATGCGTTTTCTTCAGGTCTTATCTATGCACTTATGCAGAATGACTGGAAGCATGAGGATATTGTCAACTTTGCAGTTGCATCTTCAGTAATGAAGCACGCTATACGTGGCGATACTAACATCACAAGCGTTTCTCAGATAAAGAGACTTATGAATAACGCTTCATTTGATGTACAAAGATAATGAGAGTAAGTCGTTAGTCATATAGGAGGAAGGTCTAAGGAAAATCTGTACTTACATAATGATTTTCCCTAGACCTTTTCATATGAGGCTGATAACAGAAAGATTATAGTTAATTTACCGGAGGATATATGAAAAAGATAAAAGAACTTATGCCGGAGGCATATGATTTTAATGGAAAGCTTTCATTAAAACAGGCTATACCACTTGGACTTCAGCACGTTATGGCGATGTTTGTAGGAAATCTTACACCGTTGCTTATTATCACAGGAGCATGTGGTATTGGTGCAGGAAGTGAGTATGCATCCATTCAGGTTGCACTTTTACAGAATGCTATGATCATAGCTGGTATTGTAACGCTTATACAGTTATTTTCAGTAGGACCTGTTGGAGGAAAGGTGCCTATTATTATGGGTACAAGCTCTGGATTCATCGGAGTGTTCAGCAGTGTAACAAAGGTTATGGGTGGCGGAATATTAGCCTATGGTGCTATTATGGGAGCCTCTATTATAGGTGGTCTTTTTGAAACAGTGCTTGGTGCATTTATTAAGCCGTTAAGAAGATTTTTCCCATCAGTTGTAACAGGAACTGTCGTGCTTTCTATTGGATTGTCACTTATTTCTGTTGGTATTAATTCATTCGGTGGTGGAAATGGAGCTAAAGACTTTGGCTCATTAGAGAATCTGTTTCTGGCATTTGTTGTGCTTATTGTTATATTATTCGTTAAGCACTGGACAAAGGGGTATCTTAGTTCATCATCTATACTGATTGGAATTATAGTTGGTTATATTGTAGCAGTTATTATGGGCTGTGTGCTTCCACATACAGCAGTTACTGCTGATGGAGTTGAATATACTAAGTCATGGGTACTCAACTGGAATAAGGTTGCAGAAGCTAAGTGGATTGCGATTCCTAAGTTCATGCCAGTTAAGCCAGTGTTTGACTTAAGAGCAATACTTCCTGTGCTTGTTATGTTTGTTGTAACAGCAGTAGAAACTGTTGGAGATATATCAGGTGTTATGGTTGGTGGAGTAGGAAGAGAAGCGACAGATAAAGAACTTTCAGGCGGAGTTATGTGTGATGGTTTAGGTTCATCGCTTGCAGCACTTTTCGGTGTGCTTCCTAATACATCATTCAGCCAGAATGTTGGCCTTGTTGCAATGACTAAGGTTGTTAACAGAATTGCACTTGCATCTGGTGCTGTATTCCTTATATTATGTGGTCTTATTCCTAAGCTTGGAGCCTTGATATCAATCATGCCACAGTCAGTACTTGGTGGTGCGGCAGTTATGATGTTCTCATCAATTATTGTAAGTGGTATCCAGCTTATCACTAAGGAGCCGCTTGATGCAAGAAGGCTTTCTATTGTATCGGTTGCACTTGGTGTAGGCTATGGTATGGGTGTAAGCCCTGCAATCCTTGCACATACACCACAGGCTGTACAGCTTATGTTTGGTGAGTCTGGTATTGTTCCAGCAGCATTTGTAGCGATATTACTTAACATAATTCTTCCTAAGAATAAAGCTGAGGAAACGGTTAAAGAAGTTGTTTCAGAAGAAGCAGCAACAATAAAAGAAAAGGCTGTAACTAAATAAAGTACAGCAATTAGCGAAGATACCGGGAAAGACGAATAAGGTCGTTTCCAGTATCAATATCAAATAATTCATATTCATCCTGTGCAGGAACTAAAACAACCTGTGCAGGATGTTTTTTTGCAATAAAACCGCCACCCTTGCCCTGTGGAAGATTCATCAGTTCATCATAATAGCTGGCTGGGAATATTACAGGAGCACCAGGAGTTCCATTAAAAGCAAGACGGCATATCTTACTATTATTATTGAAATAATTATTATTGGCATTGCTGGATTTATCTGTGCTGTTACAAGCAAAATAACTGCTGTTGTAGTAAATAAATAAAAGACACAGCAGCTGAAGGCTTGTCTTAGTGATAAGCGGCTGGTCTGATGGAAGAAATAATATCCCTTGGGTGCAGCAGCTTTTGTGTCTGTGGGTTTCCTTTAGAATATGTGAAACACCAAGACGCACCATATCATTTCTGTAAGGCATATTGTGTTTAATGCAATGTATATGTTCCCGTTCACATATCTGTACAAGCTCATCATGACGGGTTACGGCAAGAGTTTCACAAAAGTCTACGAAACGGCTTATATTTATCGCATTTTCAAATAGAGTGTTGTTGTTGAAGGAGGCTAAAAGCTTGTTGGTACCGAATCTTTTTGACATACCGGATGCCATAATAATGCACGAAATAGAGCTGAATATATTATCAATATCGATTAAAAGTACATCAGCTCTGCTTTTAATACTGTCAAGAAATTCTGTGGATTGTTTTCTGATGACAGCTAATACGCGTGAGTTATCAAGAAGACTTTTAATGTTCTCCTGAAAAGGGATACAGGAGCTTTCCAGATAACCAAGCTCGTCAACAACAAATACACTATCAGCAGAGGTCATAAGATGCTTTTTGATGGCAGGGCAGGCGCAGTTAATAAAGCCATCCTCTACAATGGTCATATTGTTGCCTTTTTTAGGGGAAACAGGAGTGAGTGTACGTGGTATTCCAATCACATATTCCTTTCCGTCATCTATAAGATTAGATTTAATAACAACTTCTGGTGTGTCCGTTCTGCGGCTTAGCAGATAATTGAAAAAATCAGACATATCCATAGCTTCTTCAATCTGGTTTAAAATGTTGTTTAACAGATGTGATTTGCCACTTCCCCGGTCTCCTGTAATAAAAAGATGTTTTTTATCTGACATCTTAAAAAATGTAATTACAGCCAAAGCGTCTAAATAACAATTATCCATAGAATAAGTTACCTCGTTTCAGTAAATGATTTTATAACGTATGTGTGTCTGGTGTGAATAAACATTTATACGCAGTATAGGTATAGGTCTATAATGCCACAACTACACGGTGTGTTTTATGGTGGATATCAGTACATTCAATAACATTAATATTATCATATATAAGAGACATCTTTTCATTAATAATATCAAGAGAGTCTGTATGTGTATTAATAGTGCTAAGGATTGCCCCAGACTTCATAAGAAATATATTATCGCAGTATTCCAAAGCAAGCTCGGGACTGTGAATGCACGTGAGGGCACATCTGCCATCAGAGACGATATTTCTTATGTGCTGCATAAGCAGATGACGGTTAGAAAAATCAAGTGCACTATCTGGTTCATCAAGGAGAAGCAGAGGTGAAGCCTCTATTATGGTGCGTGCAAGAATACATAACTGTTTCTGTCCTTCGCTTAAAGCTAAGAAGTCTGCTTCGTATAAACCCTTAAGTCCAACCATATCAATAGCTTTATCGGCACGTTTTATCATATCTGTGGTGTAGCCTCCAAGTATGTGCATATGAGGATTGAAGCCAAGCAGACATACCTCCCTGACGGTCATGCTTATGGTAAGATTGTTTCTTTGGGGAATGTAGCTTATCAGTTGGGCCTTTTTTTTAACAGAGAGGTTTTCAAGCAGGTGTTCATTAAGCTGACATTGTCCATTGTGTCTTATAAGTCCCATGATGGCTTTAATAAGAGAGGTTTTACCACAGCCGTTATTGCCTATAACAGCATTAAGCTGTCCTGCATTAAGGTTAAGGCTTACGTTATCAACTGCACAGTTGTTGCCGTAATATACTGATATTCCGGTAGCGGAAAATGTAGTATTGAATAAATCAGACATCATAACCCCTCCTTTTTATTAGCCCTGATGAGCAGAATTATAAGCAGCGGAGCGCCCAGAAGTGAAGTAAATATACTGACTGGCAGCTCTGATGTGGATACACTTCTTGCCAGTATATCGGCAAGTGTCAATAAAATAGCTCCTGTGAAGCCGCTTGTTATATATGTGAATATGTCATTACGCTTTGTAAGCAGTCTGGCAATATGAGGTGCAATAAGTCCGATAAAGCTTATAAGCCCTGTAACACATATTATTGATGATACTACTAATGTAGCAAGCATTAGTATGATAAAACGCAGAATTGTCACATTTACACCTAGCGATACAGCTTCCTCTTCGCTTGTAGAGAGAATGAGAACCTGTCTGTATAACATAGCCATTATAATAAAGCCGGCAAGTGTCGTGAAGAACGGAATAGCAAGGCTGTCTCTTGAAATACCATTAAGGCTTCCCATAATCCAGTATTCGATTGAAGCAAGCTGTTTTTCAGGATCTGCAGCAAGCTTTAGAAACATAAGTATAGTCTGTGCCACAGAATGAATAGCTATACCAGCAAGCACGATAGTATAACTGTTTCTTCCAGGGACAAGATAGGCTGTGAGCAGAGTTATTATGAGGGCTGTTACAGCTCCGATAAATGCAGATATTGAGATGACTGGAACAGAAGCAGAAACCGCAACTATTGCAAGAGCAGCACCGGCACTTGCACCGGAGGAAACGCCAACGATATCGGGAGAAGCCAGAGGGTTTTTAAATATAAGCTGATATATATAACCTGATATTGAAAGCCCAAAACCTCCTATAACACCCATAAGGGCACGGGGAAGCCTGAGCCTTTTAAAGACCATAATAGACATAGTATCACCAGACAGTAAGCTCTTTAATGTGAGTGGATACTGTCCGGTAATGACAGACCATACAAGTACTACTATAAGAAGCAGTACCTGTATGACTGATAAAAGTATAATTTTGTTCCGGTAATTATAAGTATTTTTGAACATAAATCATCCTTATTTAGCAGGTGTGAATCCATAAAAGCTTTCATAGAATTTATTTACACATTCTTCATAGAAATCCTTAGTAACCTTTTCTGGATGAAGAACAGAGGCAATATATATGCTTCCTAAGAAGCTTGCTGGTACAGGTGAATCCCAGGCTTCTATATCACCAGGCAGCTTTACAACCTTTTTATTCTTAATGGCATTGCAGTCTGCAAGATTAGCATCATTTAGAACGTCATCTACTGAGTAAGTTGCATCGGCAGCTATTATAATGTAATCAGGGTTCCAGGCAAGAAGCTGTTCATATGAAACATTTGCCCAGTAAGTATCTGTAAGCTCAGAGGCTGCATTCTTTCCGCCGGCATTGCTAAGTAATGTGTTCTGATACATCTTGCTTCCTGCTGTTGAAAGAACAGAGCTGTTGCCTGCAAGATATACTAAAGGAGTGCTCTCACCTGCAAGTTTGGCTTTATTATCAGCTAAAAATGTATCAATGGAATTGTTGAGTGCATCAGAGCGTCCACTTGTGTTAGTTATTTTACCAACAAGTGTGATACATTCCTTAAGGAGAGTTTCATCCTCAGGATTTACAACAACAGCCTTGATACCAAGACCTTCAAGTGTATCTGCAGCTTTTTTTAACTTCATAGGAAGGAATACAACATCAGGTGCTGCTGCAACGCAGGCTTCTGTGTTGAATTCTTTGGCTGTTCCCATATTAGGGAGACTTATGATAGATGGAGCTGCAAGCTTATAGATATTTCTTGTATTAGCCTTAGCTTCGATTCCTACAAGCTTGTCCTTTAATCCAAGTGCAAGGAGAAGACTTGTGGAGATATAGTAAGATGAAGCAATCTTTTCAGGTGCTTTTTCAAATGTTACTGTTCGTCCAGCCTGGTCGGTAACAGTAATAGGGTAGCTTGTGCTTACCTCGTTGAATTGGGACATAACATCAAAGGCTGATGTTGAAGCAGCCTGTGTAGTGCTGTCATTTGCGGCAGAACTGCCACATGCTACAGTTGATATAAGCATGAGCACTGCCAGAACTAAAGCGGTTAATCTTTTAAATTTTTTCATAAATATCCTCATTTCTACTTTTTTGGCACACTAATTTATGTTGATCAGAATATATCTTATAGCAACAGTTAAAAGATATGTGCGAATGAATTTTATCAGATTGACAAGGCTTTTACAAGTCAGTATAGTTATATTATGATGATACCAGGGAGAATTGTGGGAGTGCGTAGCACGGAACAATTCGTAGGTATCAAAGTCGGGGGCTTTTGACCCCGACATCAGTATGATTAAAATGAGGAGTTTTTATGCTTAATATACAGAATTATAGGAAAGTAGAAAGTATTGAAGAGGCTTACGAGCTTAACCAGAAGAAGGCTAACAGAATTGTCGGCGGCATGATGTGGATGCGTATGGGTGATAACAGGATCAATACCGCGATTGACATGTCAGGACTAGGACTTGATAAGATTGAAGAGTCAGATGAAGAATTTAAGATTGGATGTATGACATCATTAAGACAGTTAGAAAACCATAAAGGTTTTAATGAATATACGAATGGCTGTGCTAAAGAAGCACTAAGACATATTGTTGGCGTGCAGTTTAGAAATCTTGCAACAGTTGGTGGAAGCATATATGGAAGATATGGATTTTCTGATGTTCTTACATTATTAATTGGACTTGATTCATACGTTGAATTACATAAGGGAGGAATAGTTTCCCTAAAGGATTATGCAGCTCAAAGCTATGACAGGGATATTATTGTAAGCATTATCGTTAAGAAAAAGCCAGTCAAGATGTTTTATGAGGCAGTAAGAATAACAGAAACAGACCTTCCGGTTCTTACCTGTGCCGCTGTAAGCTTTAGCGGTTTGGGTGAATATAATCTGTGTATAGGTGCAAGACCGGGAAGAGCTGTTGTCGTAGAAGATAAGGAAGGTATTCTTAAGGGTGTAGTAACTGGTGAGACTATAGAGAGCTTCGCCAGATATGTAAGAGAAAATGTTTCTACAGAGAGTAATATGCGTGGAAGTGCTGAATACAGAAGCCATCTGGCAGAAGAACTTACTAAGAGAGCATTAAGAGCTGTAAATAATTAATAATTAGTTATTGATTATTAATAGCTGTGGTATTATTTATATAGCAATGTTAATGTATAGATTTGTTTATATATCGATTGATTAGTGTATGGATTGGAGAATATATGTTAGTAGATATTAAGTTAAATGGAAAGTCGGTCAAAGCAGATGTGGCCTGCGATATGACTCTTTATGATTTCGTCAGGGAGCATGGCTGTTATAGTGTAAAATGTGGCTGTGAAACTTCTAACTGCGGACTGTGTACAGTATTTCTGAATAATAAACCCGTACTTTCGTGTTCGGTTCTTGCTGTAAGAGCAGATAAATGCAGCGTTACAACGCTTGAAGGTTTACAGGAGGAGGCCGCAGAATTCGTTACATTTATAGCTGACCAGGGGGCAGAGCAGTGTGGCTTCTGTAATCCGGGCTTTGTTATGAATGCTATTGCACTCTTTAGGGAGAATCCTTATCCTGATGAAGATGAGATTAAGGAATTCCTTTCGGGAAATCTGTGCAGATGTTCAGGGTATGAAGGCCAGTTAAGAGGAATTATGGATTACCTCAAGGTAAAAAAGGCTAAGGAAGCCAGTGTGGAAAATAAAGAAAACATAGCAGAGGAGGTGAAGTAATGAAGTCGGTTAATAAAGCGGTAAGAAAAAAGGATGCAATGGAGCTGCTTCTTGGAAAGCCGGTATATACAGATGATATTGCACCAAAGGATTGTCTTGTTGTAAAGCTTCTGCGTTCACCATATGCCAATGCGTATGTTAAGAGCATTAATACAGATATTGCAATGAAGGTACCCGGAATAGAGGCAATATATACATATAAGGATGTTGACCAGAATATGAAACGTTTTACCTGTGCCGGTCAGACGTATCCTGAGCCAAGTCCTTATGACAGGCTTATTCTTGATAAACATGTAAGATTCATAGGTGATCCGGTTGCGATTGTTGCGGGATTGGATGAGCGCTGTGTTGATAAGGCAATGAAGCTTATTAAGGCAGAGTATGAGGTACTTGAGCCAGTGCTTGACTTTACAAAGGCAAAGGATAATGAGATACTTGTTCATCCGGAGGATAACTGGGAAGCAATGTGTCCTGTCGGAGCTGATAATAAAAGAAATCTATGTGCACATGATGAGTGCAGTAATGGTGATATAGATAGGGTGCTTGAGAACTGTGATATTGTAATTGACAGGACATATCATACAAAGGCATGCCAGCAGAGTATGATGGAGACCTTCAGGACATTCTGTACAATCGATACTTATGGAAGACTTCATGTTGTAAGTTCTACACAGATAGTATTTCATTGCAGAAGAATCATATCACACGCACTTGGAATATCTCCATCAAAGATACGTGTTACAAAGCCTAGAATAGGTGGTGGTTTTGGCGCAAAGCAGACATCGGTTTCAGAAATATATCCGGCATTTGTCACATGGAAGACTAAGAAGCCAGCTATGATTATATTCTCAAGGGAAGAGTCATTATCAGCTTCATCTCCAAGACATGAGATGCAGATGCATGTAAGGCTCGGTGCAACTAAAGATGGTATCGTAAAAGGAATAGATTTATATACTCTGTCAAACACAGGAGCTTATGGTGAGCATGGACCAACGACAGTAGGTCTTTCAGGACACAAGTCAATACCATTGTATGGAAAGGCAGAGGCATTCCGCTTTGTAAGTGATGTTGTATACACGAATGTTATGTCAGCAGGGGCATACAGAGGCTATGGTGCTACACAGGGACTTTTTGCCGTTGAATCTGCTGTGAATGAGCTTGCTGATAAGCTTCATATGGATCCTTTTGAAATAAGATTTAAAAACATAGTTAAGGAAGGCGATGTAATGCCTGCTTACTATGGTCAGGTCAATACAAGCTGTGCACTTGACAGATGCCTAGAAAAGGTTAAAGAGATGATTAAATGGGATGAGAAGTATCCTATGAGAAAGATATCTGATACGAAGGCACGTTTTGTCGGAATGGGTATGGCTATGCAGGGCTCTGGTATATCAGGCGTGGATGTGGGAAGTGCCACACTTAAGCTTAATGATGAGGGCGTGTATACAATGAATATCGGTGCAGCTGATATGGGAACAGGCTGTGATACAATACTTGCGCAGATTGCTGCGGAGGTGCTTGAGTGCAGTACTGATGACATAAGTGTATTCGGTGCTGATACTGATATATCACCTTATGATTCAGGCTCATATGCATCAAGTACAACATATGTTACTGGAAAGGCAGTTGAGAACTGTGCCTTAGAGCTAAGAAGCAGAATCGAAAAGCTTGGAGCTAAGCTTATAGGCTGTGATAAGAGTGAGGTTACATTTGACGGAAGCTGTGTAAGATGTGAGGCTGGAGAGCATGAGGGCGCATCAGTAAGTCTTTGCGATATTGCGACAGCTTCCATGTGCGGCAATGATATGGCACTTTCTGTTACTAATACACATACATCACCTATTTCACCACCACCATTTATGGTAGGTGCAGCTGAGGTTGAAGTTGACCTTGTTACAGGCGAAAGCAGGGTTGTAGAATATGATGCATGCGTTGACTGTGGAACACCGGTTAATCCTAATCTTGCAAGAGTACAGGCAGAAGGTGGAATCCTTCAGGGAATTGGTATGGCAATGTCTGAAAATATCACATATTCTGATAAGGGAAAGCTTTATGAGAACTCATTCCTGCAATATAAGATACCATCAAGGATGGATATTGGACATATTAATGTTGAGTTTGAAAGCAGCTTCGAGAATGCTGGACCATTTGGTGCTAAGTCAATAGGAGAGGTTGTAATTAACACGCCACTTCCGGCTGTGACAGATGCGCTAAGCCACGCAGCAGGAAAGAGGTTCTATGAACTGCCTATAACACCGGAGCAGATTGCGATGGCGAGGGTAGAGAATAATTAGGATTATAACACAGATAAGATAAAAGATAAGATGGCACGATTTATTTCTGGATAAGGGGAATAGTCGTGCTGTTTTATTTAATGCCATTTCTCATAAAGTAGATGACTATTTTACATTATAAAATACAGGAGTAAAAATTATGCCTAATATACTGATTGTAGAGGATGATATAAATATTAATAACCTTCTTTGTGAGGTGCTTATGAAGGCAGGTTATACGTGTGAACAGGCATTTTCAGGAACAGAGGCAAAGCTGCTTCTGAATATAAAAGAAAAGGCTTATACGCTTGTACTGCTTGACTTAATGCTGCCTGGTGCAAGTGGTGAGGAGGTTTTAAAAGAGATAAGAAAACATGGAAGGCTTCCGGTGATTGTGCTGACTGCAAAGGATAGTATAGATGATAAAATCGGAGTGCTGACAGATGGAGCAGATGATTATATAACAAAGCCCTTTGAGATTAGAGAGGTACTGGCACGTATTCAGGTGCAGCTTCGTCATATAGAGGCAGAAACAAAAAATGAAGCAGAAACAAAGGGTGAAGCAGAGGCAGAAACGGAGGCAGAAACAGAAGTAAAAATAAAGGCTGGTATACAAAAAGGACAAGGCAGCGGAAGGCTTGAGTTCAGGGATATGGTGCTTACACGCTCTACCTTTGAGGTAAGTATCGGTGGCAGGGTGCTTCCTAAGATTACAAAACAGGAATTTGCAATACTGGAATTACTGCTTAAAAACCCGAAGCAGGTGTTTAGCAAGGAGGATATATTCGAATATGCGTGGGATGAGCCATATATGGGTGAAACAAAGACTCTGGATGTGCATATAAGCAATATCAGAAAGAAAATAAAGACCGTTACACCTGATGAATATATAGAAACAATATGGGGGATTGGATATCGCCTGCATGAATAATTTACTCTTTTTTTACTATTTATTTGCGATTGATTAGGATTTATTTTTTATGATAAGAGCAGTTAAGAAAAGGAGGAAAAAGCTTTGAGTGAATTATTATTGCAGACAAGGAATCTGACTAAGCAGTATGGCAGACACAGGGCGGTTGATGATGTAAATATGCACATTAAAAAGGGTGCGATATATGGCTTTATTGGAAGAAATGGAGCCGGTAAAACGACCTGTCTTAAGATGATTAGCGGATTGTCAACACCGTCTTATGGCGAAATAGAAATGTTTGGGTATAAAGGAAAGGACTTACAAAAGGTACGTTCAAGAGTAGGGTGTCTTATAGAAGCTCCCGGACTTTATGGCAATATGTCGGCATATGACAATCTGAACATTAAATGCAAGCTTACAGGGATTAAGAAAAAAGGATATATAGAAGAACTGTTAAAAACAGTGGGGCTTGATACTGTTGGAGAAAAGAAAACAAAGCATTATTCGCTTGGAATGAAGCAGCGCTTAGGAATTGCTCTTGCACTTGTAGGTGAGCCTGACCTGCTTATTCTTGATGAGCCGATTAACGGACTTGATCCACAGGGAATTGTGGAGGTGCGTGAAACCATCCAGAAGCTTGCTAAGGAGCGAGGTATGACAATATGTATTTCAAGTCATATTCTGGAGGAATTATCAAAGATTGCTACAGATTATGGCATTATTCATAATGGATGCCTTGTGCAGGAGCTTACAAGAGAAGAACTTATGAAAAAATGCAGTGAGCGCATAGAGCTTACACTTGATAATCCTAAGCAGGCTATTCCTGTGCTTGATGATATGGGATTTAGCAGCTATCAGGTTATAGATAAAGAACATATTCATATATTTGAAAGACTGGGAGAAAGTGCCAGGCTGAATATGGAGCTTGCAAAGGCGGGAATTCCAGTTAAAGGAATATCTATTACAAGTGAAGAACTTGAGAATTATTTCTTAAGGCTTACAGGGGGTGACAATCGTGCTTAATATGATAAAGATGGATGTATACAGAATGTTTCGTACAAAGAGTATGTATGTAATATGGATTATATTGCTGGCATCAGCACTGCTTACCTCATTTCTTTCCAAAATAGATTATGATGCTGCTAATAAAGAGTGGGAGAGGCAGCAGGCAGTGGAAAGTCAGGCAGATACTGATGGTCAGACAGTTGATGAGATAAATGCACAAGACATAGAGGAACAACAGGCAGATGACAGCAACAAAGAACAGCTTTCGCAGCAGAATACAGATAATGTCAATATTGGTATGAGTGTGGAATTACCTACGGAGCCAGGGAAGAAGGTTACGGTAATGGATGTTTTCTTTTCTAATGCACAGGGAAAGTTTTATGCACTTTTTCTTGTAATATTTGCGGTTATGTTTGCAACAGCAGATATTAAGAGCGGTTATATTAAGAATATTGGTGGACAGGTGTCACAAAGGGGGATGCTTATTGTTTCAAGGGCAGTTGCGCTTGCCTTATTTACAGCAATTACCTTTGCAGGGATATTTGTATTCCAGGCAGCAGCGAATATGCTTGCGTTTAAATGTGTGGTGTGGGGTAACTGGAAAGAGATTATACCTTATTTCTTAACAGAACTTATGCTTCATTATGCGTTTGTGTTAATATGTATGGCGATAGCAGTTATAATTAAGAATAATGTCATAAGCATGACCTTGTCGATATGTCTTACTATGAATATAATGAGTATTGCATATGCCTTTATAGATTATGTAGTTAACAGAAGGGGACTTCATAACTTCAGCATCTATAAGTATACAGTAACTGGAAGGATGGCAATGCTTCCTATGAATGTAGGCAGGGATGATGTTGTTAGTTCAATGTGTGTGGCAGCTGTATTTATTATTATAATGCTGTCATTAAGTAGTTATATTTTTCAGAAAAGGGATATTTAGAGAATGAGGATTATTATTGGAATATTAGCAGTAATAATTATTATACAGGCATTTATTATGTGGAAATACCAGCGGCAGATTAAGGACATCTGCCGCCAGTTGTCGTTTCTTATGGAACACGATAGTAACAAGCTGATTCAACGTGAAATAGATATGGGGGGAATAGGTGAGCTTTCAGATAAATTGAATGAACTACTTGACATGCGTAAAAAAGAGAGAAACGAGTATAGAAAAAAAGAAGAGCTGATAGCAGACACATATACTAATCTTTCACACGATATAAGGACACCGCTTACATCGCTGGATGGGTATTTCCAGCTTATAGAGGAATGTGACAATATAGATGACCAGAGGAGATATCTTGATATAATCAGAGAAAGGCTTAACAGCCTCAATGAAATGCTGGAGGAGCTTTTTACATTTACCAAGCTGAAAAATGATTCATATAAGCTTGAGCTTACGGACTGTTGTATGAACAGAATATTAAAAGAAACTGTATTTTCTTATTATGATGAATGGAAAAAGCAGGGCATCTGTCCAGAGATTAGTATTACTGAGGAAATGCTGTATATATCAGGTAATAAGCAGGGCTTAAGGAGAGTTATACAGAATGTCATAAAAAATGGTCTTGATCATGGGGAAAAGAATATAAGTATCAGGCTTACCCGTGAGGATAATCATGCCTTGCTTAAAATCAGCAATTATACGGAACATCCTGAAAATATTGACTTAAGCCATGTGTTTGAGCGTTTTTATAAAGCAGATGTGGCAAGAGGCAGAGCCTCAACCGGACTGGGTTTATCTATTGCAAAAGAGCTTGTGGAGCGTATGAATGGAGATATAAGTGCAAGAATACAGGGAAATGATTTTATTATTGAAATAAAAGTTATGCTTGTGGTATAATATGTATGAAAAAATAATAAAAATATTATACTACATATTGATAAAAAAATAACAAAGTGATATAAATGTAAAAGAAACAGGGGCTGTTACGGAGAAATTATATATAGAATATGCTGATTCGTTTAATGAATGGGGAATATTACGGATTCAATAATAAAGGGAGACATGCGTATGAAAAATATAAAAGAAATAGGGGATTTTTTTATAAATCTGAATGAATATGTATATGCAACAGATATAGAAACCAATGAAATTGTATATATGAATCATAAAGCATTGAAAGCGTATGGCTTAGAATCAATAGAGGATATAAAAGGCAAGAAGTGTTATGAGGTATTACAAAAAGCTTCTGTTAAATGCGGTATGTGTAACAACAGCAGACTTTTACCAGGAGCCTTTGAGGAATGGCGTTATTATAATCCTGTATTAGATAAATATATGATAATAAAGGATACACTGATAGAGGGTGAAGGAAACAGAAAGTACAGGTTGGAAATAGGCATAGATATAAGTGAGGAGCTTGCACAGGATAAGCTTATCCAGAAGTATAGAGAAACTGAAACACTTGTGAATGAGGGCTTGAGGGTGGCACTTGCAGCAGATACACCTGATGAAACAATAAACACACTTCTTGGGTATATAGGTAAAGCACTTAATGGAGAAAGAACTTATATATTTGAAAAAAATATATATGGTGGAGATGATAATACATATGAGTGGACGGCAGAGGGAGTAAGTCCAGAGAAGGATAATCTTCAGAATGTGCCTCTGGATGTATGTGCTAACTGGTATAAGTGTTTTGAAGAAGGCGGAAACATCGTGATTAAGGATCTTGAAGAGATAAAAGAGAGTGATCCACTTCAATATGATAATTTAAAAAGACAGGGTATTCATTCGATAATTGTAATTCCTATATATAACGAAGGGGAAGTTATTGCATTTATGGGAATAGACAATCCGCCACTGCTTACACTCGAATATGCCTTAAGTATACTAGAGATTATGAGTGCTTTTATTATATCGTGTATAAAGCGCAGGAATATGATGAGAAAGCTTGAGGATATGAGCTATAAGGACGCCCTGACCAATATAGGAAACCGTTTTGCTATGAGAGACTGTGTAGATAGTATAGATAAAAAACAGAGTATAGGCGTTGTTTACTGTGATGTTACAGGACTGAAATATGTGAATGATACAATGGGACATGAGGCAGGCGACAGACTTATTCTTAATGCATGTGGATGCCTTACAGACGTGTTTGGAGTGGATGCAGTATTTCGTATAGGTGGAGATGAGTTCCTTGTAATCTGTACACAGATAGATGAGAATACATTAATAAAGCGTATAACAGAGTTAAAAGAACTAATGAATGAGCGTTCTGTAAATATGGCATCAGGTGTTATCTGGAGTGAGAATGTAATAACAGGCTTTAATGAAATGTTACGTGAGGCAGAGGAGAAAATGTATGCCGATAAAGCGCGATATTATAAGGAAAAAGGAATTGAACGCAGAAAAGAACGGGCATAGCAGTGCTAAAGGAATGCATCATATAACACAATAACAGGTAATTTTGTGATAAATTATAATAAATAATACAGCTTAATTATTGACATTTTAAGATCAATTATATACAATCACATTATCTGCGATGACGAAGACAGTAGATTATGAAAGAAAGCAATAGCGAGCCGGGATGGTGGAAGCCGGTGTGAGTAGAGCATAGTTGAATATCACTTCCAAGCATCCTTGCAGAACTTTGCAGTATAATATTATGGGTAACATTAAGGATAGTATTATATTACGAAAAGTAAGTGAGGACGGTAATCCTACCGTTACAAGGGACGCATATGATGGTATGTCGTAATTGATATAGGTTAAGTTGATTCAGCCCCTGTCGTATTACGGCAGGGGCTTTTTTGCGTGTGTAACGACATTTGTTACAGCACCAATAAAGCAAGCTAACATCGTTACGATTAAGTAAATGATTTGAAAGGAGTAACACAATGGTATACGAGAAAGTTTCATCAGATATGAATTTCGTAGACAGAGAAAAACAGGTTGAAAAGTTCTGGAAGGATAATGATATATTCCAGAAGAGTATTGATAACCGCAAGAAGGGGGAAATATATACATTTTATGATGGACCTCCAACAGCTAATGGTAAGCCACATATAGGACATGTTCTTACAAGAGTTATAAAGGATATGATTCCAAGATATAGAACAATGAAGGGCTATATGGTTCCACGTAAGGCCGGATGGGATACACATGGACTTCCAGTTGAGCTTGAGCTTGAGAAGGAATTAGGTCTTGATGGCAAGGAACAGATTGAAGAGTATGGTCTTGAGCCATTCATCAAGAAATGTAAGGAAAGCGTATGGAAATACAAGGGTATGTGGGAGGATTTCTCATCTACAGTTGGTTTCTGGGCTGATATGGATAATCCATACATCACATATGATGATAACTTCATCGAGTCTGAATGGTGGGCTTTAAAGCAGATATGGGATAAGGGTCTTTTATACAAGGGCTTTAAGATTGTTCCTTACTGCCCACGTTGTGGAACACCACTTTCATCACACGAAGTAGCACAGGGTTACAAGGCTGTTAAGGAGCGTTCGGCAGTAGTACGTTTCAAGTGTGTAGGCGAAGATGCATATTTCCTTGCATGGACAACAACACCTTGGACACTTCCATCTAACGTGGCACTCTGCGTGAACCCAGAAGAAACATATGTAAAGGTTAAGGCGGCAGACGGCTATACTTACTATATGGCAGAGGCACTTCTTGATAAGGTACTTGGCGGACTTGCAGTTAAGGCCGGTCAGACAGTAACAGGAGCAGCTATTGAAGAAGGTAAGGAAGCTGGAAGCGGTGCAGGCGTTGATTACGAAGTATTAGAAACTTACAAGGGTAAAGACCTTGAATATAAAGAATATGAGCCATTATACCAGTGTGCGGCAGATGTTGCAGCTAAGCAGCACAAGAAGGGACATTTTGTTACATGTGATGACTATGTAACTATGTCAGATGGTACTGGTATCGTTCATATTGCACCAGCATTTGGTGAAGATGATGCCAAGGTTGGACGTAAGTATGACCTTCCATTCGTACAGTTCGTTGATGGTAAGGGTGAACTTACAAAGGAAACACCATATGCGGGAATGTTCGTTAAGAAAGCAGACCCAGAGGTTCTTAAGGATCTTGATAAGGAAGGCAAGTTATTCGATGCTCCTAAGTTTGAGCATGATTATCCATTCTGCTGGAGATGTGATACACCACTTATCTACTATGCAAGAGAGTCTTGGTTTATCAAGATGAGTGATCCAGAAGTTAAGGCTAACTTAATAGCTAACAACAAGACAATCAACTGGATTCCGGAAACTATAGGAACTGGACGTTTTGGCGCATGGCTTGAAAATGTTCAGGACTGGGGAATTTCACGTAACAGATACTGGGGTACTCCTCTTAATATCTGGGTATGTGATGATTGTGGAGAAATGTTATCTATCGGAAGCAAGGCAGAATTAAAGGAACATTCTGATAACTGCCCAGATGATATCGAGCTTCACAGACCATATATTGATGCTGTTACATGTACTTGTCCTAAGTGTAAGGGCAAGATGAAGAGAGTTCCAGAAGTTATCGACTGCTGGTTCGACTCAGGTTCAATGCCATTTGCACAGCACCACTATCCATTTGAGAATAAGGAAGTGTTTGAACAGCAGTTCCCTGCTAAGTTCATTTCAGAAGCCGTTGACCAGACAAGAGGCTGGTTCTACTCACTGCTTGCGATATCAACACTTCTTTTCAATAAAGCACCTTATGAAAATGTTATCGTACTTGGCCATGTTCAGGATGCAGATGGACAGAAGATGAGTAAGTCAAAGGGAAATGCTGTAGATCCATTTGATGCATTAAAGAAGCACGGCGCAGATGCTATCCGCTGGTACTTCTATGAGAATTCAGCACCATGGCTTCCTAACAGATTCCATGATAAGGCTGTTACAGAAGGTCAGAGAAAGTTCATGGGAACTATCTGGAACACATATGCATTCTTTGTACTTTATGCTAACATAGATGATTTTGATGCTACTAAGTACACACTTGAGTATGATAAGCTTCCAGTTATGGATAAATGGATTCTTTCTAAGCTTAATACTCTTGTTAAGACTGTTGATAACAATCTTGCCAACTACAAGATTACAGAAACAGCAAGAGCACTTGAGGACTTTGTAGATGAGCTTTCTAACTGGTATGTAAGAAGATGCCGTGAAAGATTCTGGGCAAAGGGTATGGAGCAGGATAAGATTAATGCTTATATGACTCTTTACACAACACTTGTAACACTTTGCAAGGCAGCAGCACCTATGATTCCTTTTATGACAGAAAGCATTTACAGAAACCTTGTATGCAGCATAGATAAGACAGCTCCTATCAGTATCCACCTCTGCGACTTCCCAGAAGTTAAGGAAGAATGGATTGACAAGGAACTTGAAGATAACATGGAAGATGTATTAAACGCTGTTGTTATCGGAAGAGCATGCCGTAACTCAACTAACATCAAGAACAGACAGCCAATAGGCAAGCTGTACATCAAGGCTGACTGGAAGTTAAACGAATACTTTACAGCTATCATAGCAGATGAGCTTAATGTTAAGGAAGTTGAGTACACAGATGATGTAAGAGCATTTACTTCATATTCATTCAAGCCACAGTTAAAGACACTTGGACCAAAGTATGGCAAGCATCTTAATGCTATCAGAGCAGCACTTTCAACACTTGATGGCAATGCAACTATGGATGAGCTTAACACTAAGGGTTCATTTACAATCAATGCTGATGGTGAAGATATCGTTCTTGAGAAGGATGATGTTCTTATAGAGATGACTCAGAAGGAAGGCTTTGTAGCAAGCTCTGACAAGGGTATCACAGTTGTTATGGATACTAACCTTACACCAGAGCTTATCGAGGAAGGCTTCGTAAGAGAAATCGTAAGTAAGATTCAGACTATGCGTAAGGATGCTGGATTTGAGGTTATGGACAAGATTACTGTATATGTAGATGGTAATGACAAGTTAGCAGACCTTATGGTTAAGAATGCAGAGCAGATTAAGAGCGTTGTTCTTGCAAATACTATTGAAACAGGTAAGACAGCAGGATTCACTAAGGATTGGGATATCAATGGTGAGAAGGTTGTGCTTGCGGTTGAGAAGAACTAAAACAGTATCTTAATAATTTATAATATGTAAAGACGAGGAGAAAATCGCAGTTATGCGAATTTTCTCCTCGTTTTTTAGTAAATAGAGATAGATGATCTGATACACAATTCACGCCTAAAAATGACAGTTCACGCCAATTGTATTGAAATATTATTAAGGATGAATATACTGAAATTAATAAGAACTATAAAAAATGTTATAGAAGATTATGTTGCATATAAATCATTTATATGAATAGAATCGAGGTGAATAATGATGATCAATTAATTTTATTAAATTGCAATAAGGGTGCGAATCGTGTATAATTTAACCATCGTGTAACGTGCTTTGTGAATAATGTTAATTAAATCAGACACGATTAGTTAAATCAGGAATAATGATATACATTTGTGGTATATCTATATATTAAGGAGGAGAAGAATACATGGTGACAGGTACAGAAGCATCTTTTGGCAAGGAAGAATTCAAGAAAAAAGTTGTAAGTAATTGTAAATCTCTTTATAGAAAGAATATTGATGAGGCAGATAAGCAGCAGGTGTTCCAGTCAGTTGCGTATGCAGTTAAGGATCTTATCATAGATAAGTGGATAGCTACACATAAGACATATGACAAGGAAGATCCTAAGATTGTATATTATATGTCTATGGAGTTCCTTATGGGACGTGCACTTGGTAATAACATGATTAACCTTACTAAGTATAACGAGATAAAAGAAGCACTTGAGGAGCTTGGACTTGATATTAATGTTATCGAGGATCAGGAGCCAGATGCAGCACTTGGTAATGGTGGACTTGGAAGACTTGCAGCATGTTTCCTTGATTCACTTGCAACTCTTGAATATCCAGCTTATGGATGTGGTATCAGATATAAGTATGGTATGTTCAAACAGGAGATTAAGGACGGATATCAGGTAGAGGTTCCTGATAACTGGTTAAAGGATGGTAATCCATTTGAGATTAAGCGTTCTGAATACAGATATGAAGTCAAGTTTGGTGGATATGTGCGTTCTTACAGAGATGAAGCTACTGGACGTGATATATTCGTTCAGGAAGATTACCGTTCAGTTATAGCTGTTCCTTATGATCTTCCAGTTATAGGATATGGTAACAACACGGTCAATTCACTTAGAATATGGGATGCAGAGCCAGTTAATACATTTAACTTAAGCTCATTTGATAAGGGCGATTACCAGAAGGCTATAGAGGAAGAGAACCTTGCAAAGAATATTGTAGAAGTTCTTTATCCTAACGATAACCATTATGCAGGTAAGGAATTAAGACTTAAGCAGCAGTATTTCTTCGTATCAGCATCAGTCCAGAGAGCTGTTGAAAGATATAAGAATATGCACAATGGTGATGTAAAGAAGCTTTATGAGAAGGTTACATTCCAGCTTAATGATACACATCCAACAGTTGCAGTTGCAGAGCTTATGAGAGTTCTTATGGATGAGAATGGTCTTGAATGGGATGAAGCATGGGATGTAACAACTAAGACAGTTGCATATACTAACCATACTATTATGGCTGAGGCACTTGAGAAGTGGCCTATTGAGCTGTTCTCAAGACTTCTTCCAAGAATCTATCAGATAGTAGAGGAAATCAACAGAAGATTCGTTGAAGATATTAAGGCAAAGTACCCAGGAGACCAGGAAAAGGTCAGAAAGATGGCTGTTATATATGATGGTCAGGTTAAGATGGCTAATCTTGCTATATGTGCTGGATATTCTGTCAATGGTGTTGCAAGACTTCATACAGAAATCTTAGAGAAGCAGGAGCTTAAGGATTTCTATGAGATGATGCCAGAGAAGTTTAACAACAAGACTAATGGTATCACACAGAGAAGATTCCTTCTTCATGCTAATCCACTTCTTGCAGACTGGATTACAGACAAGATTGGTGATGGATGGGTAACAGACCTTAAGCAGCTTGAAAAGATGCTTGTATATGTTAATGATGAAAAGGCAAGACAGGAATTCATGCAGATTAAGCATAAGAATAAAGTAAGACTTGCAAAGTATATCAAGGAGCACAATGGAATAGATGTTAATCCGGATTCTATATTTGATGTACAGGTAAAGAGACTTCACGAATATAAGAGACAGCTTCTTAATATTCTTCATGTTATGTACCTTTACAATGAAATCAAGAAGAATCCTGATATGGATATTGTTCCTAGAACATTTATCTTTGGTGCAAAGGCTGCCGCTGGTTATAAGATTGCAAAGCAGACTATAAAGCTTATTAATAATGTTGCAGATGTGATCAACAATGATGAATCTATTAATGGAAAAATTAAAGTAGTATTTATCGAGAATTACAGAGTATCTAACGCTGAGATTATATTTGCAGCAGCAGATGTATCTGAGCAGATATCTACAGCATCTAAGGAGGCTTCAGGTACAGGTAACATGAAGTTTATGCTTAATGGTGCAATAACACTTGGTACTATGGATGGCGCTAATGTTGAGATAGTACAGGAGGTTGGAGAGGAGAATGCCGTAATATTCGGTCTTCGTTCTGATGAAGTTATCCGTTATGAGAATGAGGGTGGCTATGATCCTATGGAAATCTTCAACAACGACCAGAATATAAGAGAGGTTCTTATGGAACTTATCAATGGTAAGTATTCTAAGGAAGATCCAGAGATGTTCAGGGATATCTACAACTCACTTCTTAACTCACAGGAGGGAAGAAGAGCAGATACTTACTTCATTCTTAAGGACTTCCGTTCTTATGCAGAAGCACAGGCTAAGATTGATAAGAGATACAGGGATGAGACTGGCTGGGCTAAGACAGTTATGATTAACTCGTTTAAGGCAGGTAAGTTCTCATCAGACAGAACTATTGAAGAGTATGCAACAGAAATCTGGAAGCTTACTAAGACACCAGTTAAGTTAAAGTAAAGGTTGCAAAATATAGAATAATATCTATCCGGTATTCATACATTTTATCTAGGAGGCTAGATAAAGTGTATGAGACTGGATAGATTTTTTTTACCCCGTATTATAATCAGAGGAGTGGGTTTAATCGGGGAAAGAATAGATGAAGCGGCGACAGACAAGCAGTATATAGAATATAAGAAGGCAAGAAGAAGGAACGATACACAAGGGTATGTCATAAGCAGCTGCGAGGCAGGGAATTATGATTACAAGGATTATAATTATTATAAAAGCAGGAGGGGAGAAGATAATTATTCATTAATCAAGGAAGAAAGCAGGAAAGGCCACAGTATAGTCAGGAAATGTATGGAGATAATGATATTTATCGCCATTTATTTGCTGGTGCCATCGGTTATTACGCTGAAGCTTACAGGTGTTGTTGATATGGCTGTGAGTGAAGAGATAGCTGATGGAAGGACGATAACAGTGAATTATAAAAATGCATCACAATCTGTAGAGGTTGAGAAGTTTGTTTCAATGGTTCTTGCCGACAGATTGTATATGGGTGATGAGATTGAACTTCTAAAAGCAGAAAGCATTATGATAAGGACAGACATATACCGTTTAATGGGTGAAAGGATGAACATAGACAGTAGTCAGCTTGGTATGTCGTATATGACATCAGGACAGATGAAGAAAAAGTGGGGAAAGGACTATTTGGATAATTATAACCTTGTAAATGACTGTGTAGCAGCGACAAATGGCATGACAATAAGCTGTAACGGGCAATATATAGAGGCAAGGTATACATACGTAACAGCAGGTTATACGCTTTCTGGCAAGGATATGTTAGGAGATGATTATTCATATCTTATGGCAGTTGAATGTCCTAAGGATAAAGAAGCAAAAGAATATTTTGTCGTTAAGACTGTTAATAACAAGGATTTTGTTAATGCATTTGAAAAAGCATACGATGGTCTGACACTGGATAAAAAGGGGCTTGATAAGCAGGTACAGGTTGTATCGGTAAGCAGTGATGGATATGTATCTAAGATGCAGGTCGGCAATATGGTGATGACAGGAAGCACATTTGCAAAGATTCTGGGACTGAATTCACCTAATTATAAAATAGAATATATGGATAGTGGCGTAAAGATAACAACAACAGGAGTGGGAGATGGTTTCGGGGTTAGTGTATACACGGCACAGAATATGGCAGAGAGTGGTGCAACTTATGAGGATATTTTAAAAACATTTTATAGTGGGGTGAGTATCGGGACTTAAAGTGGCTGAAAAGAAGATAAAGAAATATATAGCTGTGGAGTGTTTAACGAGAATATATTAGAGAATATATTACAAGAGATTAAGAATCCTTTACGGATATTTTACGTAATAAAACATATAGATTTTAATAATACTCTTTATATTATAAGCAATCTTTGGTTAAGAAACATATTTTACCTCTGCAAAATGCGTATCGCAGGGGAAATATTAAATTAACCTAAGGTTGCATTTTTATGTTGGAGCCAGCATTTCAGATTGGGAAAGCAGCAACAGAGGCTGAATATGAAATGTCTGATGTCAAGCATAATGTCAATAAGACATAATATCAGGAGGAAGATATGAGAAGAATGAAAAAGGTTGCAGCAGCAACACTTACAGCAATGATGGTAGCAAGTCTGGCTATGGGAACAACAGAAACATGGGCAAGAAGCTCAAAGAGGGCAGCATGGAATAATGCAGCAGCAGAATCAACAGATGTTGAAATGGAAGTAAAGGATGCCTGTTATACAGAGGATGGAAAAGAAACAGATGCTCATAATGTTAAATCAAATGTATATGCAAACAGCACAGAATGGGCAGAATGGAAGACTAAGTGGGAGAGCGTAAGAACTAACTTCTGTCAGATAGCATTAACTCCAGGTGAGGATGCAGCTAAGCTTAATGCAGCATGGTATTCAACAACTAAGGATGAAACTCCTAAGATTAAGCTTATGGATGCTTCTGGAAAAGAAATAAAGACATATGAAGGTAAACAGTCAGTTGAAGCTGATGTTGAGACTGTTAAGGATGGAGACAAGACATATACATTATATCCATGTAAGGTTACTGTAACAGGACTTGCAGAGAATACTTCTTACAAGTACCAGTATTATGTAAATGGAGCATGGTCTGAGGCATATGACTATAAGACACAGTCAACAGACAGCTTCTCTGTAATGTATGTAGGTGATCCACAGATAGGTGCTTCTACTAACCAGCTTGGTAACCAGAATAAAGAATACTATGCAATGAACGATTCATACAACTGGTATCATACACTTAACAATGCTGTTAAGAAGTTCCCAGGCTTAAGCTTTATTATGTCAGCAGGTGACCAGATTAACCAGTCTGGTGTATCCAATGATGCAGATAAGCTGGAGCAGCAGATAGAATATGCAGGTTTTCTTAATCCATCTGTACTTAGAAGTCTTCCTGTTGCTACAACAATCGGTAATCATGATTCTAAGTCAGTTAACTATTCGAATCATTTTAATTATCCTAACAAGCAGACAAGCGATGCTAATACAGCATCAAAGACAACTGCAGGTACAGATTATTACTTCACATATGGCAATACATTATTTATAAGTATTGATACTAACAACTATAATGTTGCTACTCATGAAAATGTTATAAAGGAAGCAACAGAGAAGAATCCAACTGCAAAGTGGAGAATACTTATGTTCCATCAGGATATTTATGGCTCTGGTTATGACCATTCAGATTCAGATGGTATTGTTCTTAGAACACAGCTTACTCCTGTTATAGATAAATATGATATAGATGCGGTTCTTCAGGGACATGATCATACATATTCAAGAACATATCAGCTTACTTCTGATGGAAATACTAATCATGGCGAATATACAAAAGCCCCTAAAACAGATGATAAAGAGAACTTCACAGCATATATTAATGATAATAACTGCTATAATCTCAAGTCAGGCAAGGAGGATTCAAGCAAGGTTGTAGATCCAGAAGGTACTGTATACTTTGAAGCTAATTCAGCAACTGGTAGTAAGTATTATCAGCTTATTGGTACACAGCAGGATTATATAGCAGCAAGATGCCAGAGCTGGAGACCTACATATTCTGTTCTTGATATAACAGATACAACTCTTACAGTAAAGACTTATGATGCAGCAACTAATGAAGAACTTGTAGCAGATGGTGGTGTTAAGACTGCATATACGATTGTAAAGCAGGCAGATAAGACAGCACTTGATACAGAAATAGCAAAGGCAGAGACTGCATATGATACAGCTAAGAAGGCAGGTAATTATACAGAGGCTTCTTTAAAGACTCTTGAGGATACTATAACAGCAGCAAAGGCTGTTACAGAAAATGCAGAAAGCACAACAAAAGATATAGCTAGTGCGGTAACATCATTACAGGATGCAGTTAAGGGTCTTGCGACTGTAGAGAATAATGATAACAAGGGCAACACAGAAAATAATGACAATGCAGCAGGAAACGGAACAGAGGATACTGCAGGTGCAGGAAATAAAACAGGCACAGAGGATAATGGTGAAGCTGGTCAGGATGTATCTGGCTCAGGAGACTCATCTGCAAATGCGTCTGGTTTAAGCAGCACGGTTAAGACTGGGGATACAGCTAAGGCAGCAGTATGGTACACAGCAGCAGGTCTTTCAATGGCAGGTGCCGCAGGTATTATACTTGTAGAAAGAAAGAAAAAGAAGCTTAACCAGTAAAAATATATGGATTAATATGCTTTAAGAAGGAAAAGTAAATGTCAGATAAGAAACAAGTGGTTGTAAAAGCAGTGGTTGTTGTGATATGTATTGCAGCATTTATATTTGCGGCAGACAGGCTGAGGGTTACAGATAAAGAGCCAATAGTAACAACACTGGGTTATTCATATGAGAATGCAAGAGTAATCGAGGTGGTAGAGGATAATCTGTCACCTGACGGAATAAGGGTCGGATATCAGCGGTTAAAGGTGCAGCTTACATCCGGAGAGTATAAGGGAGAAGTAGTAGATGCTACAAGTGCCGAGGGAAACCTGTTCGGAGCAGTATGTGAAAAGGGAGATTCGGTGGTAGTGCATATGAGTGTATCGGGTAGTTCTAAAAATGTCTCAGTATACTCAAAGGATAGAATAGTGGCAGTGGCTGCATTTGTAGGAATATTTTTACTGCTCATATGTATAATAGGTGGAAAGAATGGTGTTAAGTCAGTAGTTGGACTTGTGTTTACGTTCGTGTCAATATTTATGATATACATACCTCTTATATACAGAGGATTCTCTCCATTCTGGGCTGCCGTGATCATTACAATTATAACAACAATAGTTACGATGTATCTTATCAGTGGCTTTACAGTAAAAACAATATGTGCAATAGCCGGGACAGTAACAGGTGTGCTTCTTGCAGGTTTATCAGCATGGCTGTTTGGCAAGGTGGCAGATATAGACGGATATAATGTATCAAACATAGAAACGCTTTCTTATATAGGGCAGATAACTAATATCCAGATAGGCGGGCTGTTATTTTCAGGAATTCTCATAGCTTCTTTAGGGGCTGTCATGGATGTTGCAATGTCTGTATCATCGGCAATATGTGAAATCCATGACAAAGCACCACAGCTTGGCTGCTTCGAATTGTTTAAAAGCGGTATGAATGTTGGACGTGATATGATGGGAACTATGTCAAATACGCTTATACTTGCTTTTGTAGGAAGTGCAGTAAGTGAGCTTGTTATTAACTATGCATATAATCTTCCATTCAGACAGATTATTAATTCGTATAATATAGGTATAGAGATTATGCAGGGAGTCTCCGGAAGTATAGGAGTTATACTTACAGTACCGGCTGTTGCTGTTGTAACAGCGTGGCTGCTTACTCATAGACATGGAAATATTGTTGTTTAACACACATTCTTAACGTACGGACGA
>ULYL01059698.1_pt1 | contig 30229 bp, 18 predicted proteins | sample 1962211 | NCBI WGS metagenome assembly ULYL01 (sample SAMEA4835864, study PRJEB28245) | human gut metagenome | biome: gut microbiome; material: fecal sample | place: Denmark | collected 2008
ATCCCGACGACGCCGACAGAATGATGTCGCTGTTCTTTTCGAAAGAGGGCAAGCATATCGTATGCGGCGGCACTACGGCGTCCATCGCGGCGAAGTATCTCGGCAAGCCCGTGGTGGCAAGTTTAAACTTTGAAAAAAGCGACGTGCCGCCCATTGCCTCCATCGAAGGGGTAGACCTCGTTACCGAGGGGGTAATCACCGTGAACAAAGTGGTGGAATACGCCAAAGACGCATTGAAAGATAACGAGCTGTACGAAAAGTGGAGCTTCTCGCGCGACGGCGCTTCGCTGATAGCAAGGCTTCTGTTCGAAGAGGCGACGGACATCAATTTCTATGTGGGCAGGGCGGTGAACCCCGCGCATCAGAACCCCGATCTGCCGATCAATTTCAATATTAAAATGAATCTTGTATCCGAACTTTCGGAGTGCCTGAAAAAAATGGGCAAGCGGATCAAGGTGAGTTATTTTTAAAGCCAAAGACAACTAACATAAAGGAAGAAACCGTTATGAGAAAATTCGATACCAAAGTGCAACATTTAAAGTACAAAGTTCTGCGCGAAGTTGCGCGCGAAGCGTGGGCGGGCAGACTTGCGCAAACCGCGATCGACATCCCCAAAACCATCGTTCCCGGCAAAATTCCCACGATGCGTTGCTGCGTTTATAAGGAACGCGCGATTCTGGCGGAGCGCGTGCGCATCGCCATGGGGCTGGATAACGATAAGCCGAACGTCATCGAAGTTATCGATATCGCGTGCGACGAATGCCCGATGGGCGGTTACGAAGTAACCAACTCCTGCCGCGGTTGCCTTGCGCACCGTTGCGAGGACGTATGCCGTTTCGGCGCGATTACGTTCGACGAAAACCACGTGGCGCACATCGATAAAACGAAGTGCAAGGAATGCGGCGCCTGCGCGAAAGTGTGCCCTTACAGCGCGATTCACGATTATAAGCGCCCGTGCGAAACGGCGTGCAAAGTGAAAGCCATTTCGATGGGCGATGAAAAACAGGCGTGCATCAATAACGATAAATGTATCGCGTGCGGCGCGTGCGTTTATCAGTGCCCCTTCGGCGCCATTACCGATAAGTCGTTTATTCTGGACGTGATCGATATGATCAAGGGCAGCGAAAACAACACGAAGTACAAGGTGTACGCCGTGGTGGCTCCGTCTATTTCCAGCCAGTTCACGTACGCGAAGCTCGGTCAGGTGATTACGGGCTTGAAACAACTCGGCTTCTACACCGTGGTCGAAGCGGCGCTCGGCGCGGATATGGTGGCGCAGGCGGAATCGAAAGAGCTTGCCGAAAAAGGCTTCTTAACCAGCAGCTGCTGCCCGGCGTTCGTATCGTATATTCAGAAGAATTTCCCGCAGTTGCTGCCTTACGTATCGCACAATCTTTCGCCTATGGGCGCCATTTCCAAATATATCAAAGAACACGAAGCTCCCTGCAAAGTGGTGTTCATCGGTCCCTGCACGGCAAAGAAAGCCGAAGTGCAGAAAGAGGGCGTAAAGGAATACGTGGACGCGGCGATGACGTTCGAAGAGCTGCAGGCGCTGTTCGACAGCCGCGATATCGATATCACTACTCTTCCCGAAGGCGTGCTGGATAACGCTTCGTATTTCGGCAGAATTTTCGCGCGTTGCGGCGGACTTTCCGACGCCGTTGCGGAAGGGCTGAAAGAGCAGGGGCTTACGGATTTCGCGCTGAAAGCCTGCTCCTGCGACGGCATCGAAGCTTGCAAAATCGCGCTGCTGAAAAAGAGCAAAAACCTGCTGGACGCCAACTTCATCGAAGGCATGGCGTGTGTGGGCGGCTGTATCGGCGGCGCCGGGTGCCTGACGCACGGCGAAAAGAACAAAGCCGAAGTGGATAAATACGGTATGCAGGCGTACGAAAAGACGATTTCCGACGCCGTTTCCATGCTGAAAAACATTTAACCGTTTTCAAAAACCCTTTGCCCTGCCGCAAGGGGTTTACTTTTTCCGTTTTTACAAAACAAACGTTCGTATTTTCTTGATTTTTCCGCAAGCGTATGATATAATGATATCGTTCGTATCAAAAATCGGAGGCGCGGCGATGCCCAAAGAACAAAAGCAAAGAAAAATTGCAGAAAAAGCCCCGTCGGCACCCCGTTCCGCGCCTTTGATAACCGAGGCGGCGCCTGCGGCGAAAGCGAAAGAAGAAACGTGCGCGCGGTCGCTCACCGAAGGGCAGCGCGCCGCGGAGGAGGCGATTTCGCAGTGGTTTTTCAACGAAGCGCGGCAGATTTTCGTGCTTTCCGGATACGCGGGCACGGGCAAAACGTTTCTCATCTCCCACGCGGTGAAATACGCGTTGAATCTGCAGCCGGGCGAAGAGGCGGTGTTTGTGGCGCCCACGGGCAAAGCCGCGGCGGTACTGGTGAGAAACGGCACGCCCGCGGGCACGGTACATTCGTTGATTTATACCATCGACGAGAACGATTTCGACGTAGACGAAAACGGTGAAATCATCCGCCCCGATCGCCCGCGTTTCGTGCGGCGCGAAAAAATCGACGAAAAAATAAAACTGATTATCATCGACGAAGCTTCGATGGTGGACGAAACGCTTCTGAACGACGTTCTGGCGTTCGGCGTGAAATGCCTGTTCTGCGGCGATAAAGCGCAGCTTCCGCCCGTGCGCGGCGAAAATATCGTGTTATCGCACGTGGATTACGCGCTGACGGAAATCGTGCGGCAGGCGGCGGATAACCCGATTCTGGCGGTGGCGCACGCCGCGCGGGAAGGCAGGTATCTTCCGTACGGCAATTACGGCGGAAAAGTGCTGATTGTGCCGCGCGCGCAGTTCACGGGCGAAAAGCGCGAAAAATTTCTTCTCGCCGCCGATCAGGTAATCTGCGGCAAAAACACCACGAGAAACGCTTTGAACGAGGAAATCCGCGGCTATAAGGAATACGACGGTTTGCTGCCTCAGGACGGCGAAAAGCTGGTGTGTACGCTGAACGACTGGGAAAAGCCGCTGGATAAAAGCAACAAATTTTTCCTTGTGAACGGCGTCATCGGCTTTGCCGAAAACGTGCGGCGCGAGGGTAAAGGGCTTGCTTCCATGGATTTTTATCCGGACTTTCTTGCGGGCAGCGTGCGCGTGCCGTTCGATACGGGCATTTTCAGAAGCGGCGACTACCGTTATTTTTACGGCGATCGCGCGATGGAGTTTTCCGACGGCACGTTTGCGCACGAAGCGGATTTCCGCGCGCTTGCCAAAAAGAAAATCGTGCGGGACGAACCCGTGTGCCGCTTCGAATTCGCCTACGCCGTTACCTGCCACAAAGCGCAGGGTTCCGAATTCGATTACGTCATCGTGTTCGACGAATCTTACGTGTTCGGCGAAGAGCGGCGGCGCTGGCTGTATACGGCGGTAACCCGCGCGAAAGAAAAGCTGCTTATCGTGCGCTGAGCCGCGCGGAAATAACAACGTGAGGGAAGAAAAATGAAGTTGATCCATTTATCCGATCTGCATCTCGGCAAACGCGTAAACGAATTTCCGATGCTTGCCGATCAGAGGTTTATTCTTGCGCAGATTCTGCAAATCATCGACGGCGAGCGCCCGGACGGCGTTCTGATTGCGGGCGACGTATACGATAAATCGGTGCCTCCCGTAGAGGCGGTAGAGCTGTTCGACGATTTTCTTGTGAAACTGGCGGAAAGAAAAATTCCCGCGTTCGTCATCGGCGGCAATCACGATTCGCCGGAACGTCTGGCGTTCTGCAACCGCCTGATCGACGCAAGCGGCATTCACATTTCTCCCGCCTACACGGGCGCCGTGCGGCCGCTCGCCCTTTCAGACGAATACGGAAAGGTCAACCTTTATATGCTGCCTTTCGTCAAGCCTGCCAACGTGCGTCGTTTCTTCCCGGACGAGCCGATCGAATCGTATACCGACGCGTTGCGCACGGCGATCGACGGCATGCACGTGAATTTCGCGGAGCGCAACGTGCTCGTCACGCACCAGTTCGTTACGGGCGCCGCGCGGTGCGATTCCGAAGAAATCTCCGTCGGCGGCACGGATAACGTGGATTCGTCCGTTTTCGACGGCTTCGATTACGTGGCGCTGGGGCATATTCACGGCGCACAGAACGTATCGTCGCAGCGGGTAAGATATTGCGGCACGCCGCTCAAATACTCGTTTTCGGAAGCGAATCAGCAAAAATCCGTTACCGTGGCGGAACTGAAAGAAAAAGGCTTGCTTACCGTTCGTACGGTGCCGCTCGTTCCGCTGCACGAAATGCGCGAAGTCAGGGGCACATACGAAGAAATCGCCGCCCGCGGCTTTTACGAAAACACGTCGTATCCCGCCGATTATCTGCATATCACGCTTACCGACGAAACGGACGTCCCGGAAGCTATGGCGAAGCTCAGGATTATTTACCGCAATTTAATGACGATTTCCTACGATAACGCGCGCACGCGCAGCCGCACAAATTTGGGCGCCGCGACGGAAGCGGAAAAGAAAACGCCGCTGGAATTGTTTGCGGAATTTTACGAAAAACAGAACGGAGCGCCGATGAACGAAGAACAAACCGCGTTCGTGCAAAAACTCATCGAACGGGACGGGGAGGAGAATGTATGAGGCCGATTAAATTAACGATGTCCGCGTTCGGTCCGTACGCGGGGAAAACGGTGCTGGAACTCGATAAACTCGGCGCAAGCGGCTTGTACCTGATTACGGGCGATACGGGCGCGGGTAAAACCACGATTTTCGACGCGATTGCGTTCGCGTTGTACGGGCAGCCGAGCGGCGATAACCGCGAAACGGGCATGTTCCGCTCGCAGTACGCCGACGCGGCAACGCCTACGTTTGCGGAACTGGTGTTCGCTTATCGCGGCGAAACGTATACCGTCCGCCGCAATCCGGAATACGATCGGCTGAAAACGCGCGGCGAGGGCACAACTACCGAAAAAGCGGACGCGGAGCTTGTTTACCCGGACGGGCGCGTGATTACCAAAGTAAAAGAAGTGGACAGGGCGATTGCGGAGATTATGGGCATAGACCGCAACCAGTTTTCGCAGATTGCGATGATTGCGCAGGGCGATTTTTTAAAATTGCTGCTTGCTTCCACAGACGAGCGGAAAAAAATTTTTCAGAAGCTTTTCAACACGCAGAGTTTTTCCCGCCTGCAAAAGTCGCTGAAAACGGCGGCGGACGAACTCGGCGGCGCGTGCAAGGCGGCGGAGGACAGCATACGGCAGTACGTCGGGGGGATTGTCTGCGGCGGAGAAAGCGCGTTTGCGGGCACGCTGGAGCAGGCTAAAACAAGCGGCATGCCCGTTTCGGAAATCATCCCGCTGCTGGAACGGCTGAATGCGGAGGATGAGGAAACGGAAAAATCGCTTGCCGGAAAAATCGCCGCCGCGGAAAAGGAACTCATCGAAATCGAAAAACGGCTTGCGCGGGCGGATGAGCGGCGGAAATCGGAACTTGCCTTAAAAGAAGCAAGCGACAAGCTCGCGGCGGAAAGCTTGGAAAATCAGTCGCTTTCCAAGGCGGAAGAGGCGGCGAAAAAGCGCACGGGCGAAGCGGAGGAATACGGAAAAACCGCGGCGAAACTGAACGCGGAACTGCCGCGCTACCGCGAGCGCGCGCAGGCGGCGGCAAACTGCGCGAAGCTTTCCGCGGAAATTCAAAAGGGCAAAGAGAGGCTGGAAAAGGGCGAAAAATACGTGCAAAATCTCGAAGCCGATTTGCTGAATAAAAAGGAAGAGCTGAAATCGTTGCAGAACGCCGCGGCGGAAAAAGCGGAGCTCGATTCGGCGCGCAATGTCGCGGAAGAAAAAAACAAGACGTTAAACGATTTACGTACCGCTCTGCGGGAAATCGCAGAGGCAGAGGTAAAATTAACGCGCGCGCAGGAAGATTTCAAGGCAAAATTTTCCGCCGCCGAAGAGAGAAGAAAGAAGTTCGAAGAGGGCAACGCGGCGTATTTAAGCGCGCAGGCGGGCATTCTGGCGGAAACGCTGAAAGAAGGCGAACCGTGCCCCGTGTGCGGCGCGGTAAATCACCCGAAAAAAGCGTGTAAGCCCGAAGCAGCGCCTACCAAAGAAACGCTTGATTTTATGGATACGGCGTGCAAAAACGCCGAAAAAGCGGCAAACGTCGCCAGCGAAGAAGCGGGCAAGAAAAACGCCGTTTTAAGAGAGAAAAAAGCGGCGGCGGAAATAAAGGCGAAGCAGACGTTCGGCGCGCAAAACTTCGATGAAATCGCGCCCGCGCTGCAACGCGCCTTGCGTGAAAACGGAGAAACGTTGCAAACGCTTTCGGCGCAAATTTCCGCCGCGGAAGCTAAAATCAAACAAAAAAACACCGTTGAAACGCAAATCGAAACCGCCGAAAAAAATTTACGCAGTTATCAGGACGAAATCGCTAAAATCAACGTACGGGTGGCGGGAAACAATGCTTCTCTCGCAGAGAATCAAAAGCGCGTGGACGAATTGAACGGCGCGCTGCAATTCGCTTCGGAGGAGGAAGCGCGCGCGGCGACGGAAGCGGCGGAAAAGAAAAAAAAGGAAATCGAAGCCGCCGTCGAAGCGGCGGAAAAAGCCCGGCGGGAAAGCGATACGAAAATCGCCGGGTATAAAGCGGCTATCGAAACGGCGAAGAAAAATCTTGCGGATAAAACGGAAACGGACGAAGAAGCGGAAACAGCGCGGCGCGTTGCGCTTTCGGCGGAAAAAATACAGCTCGACGAACGGAAAAAAGCGGTGGCGATACGCCTCGGCGCCAACGAAACCGCGCTGAAAAACATCCGCGAAAAAAGCGGCGTCGTTGCGGAAACCGAACGGAAATGGCGCTTTGTAAGAAACCTTTCCGATACGGCAAACGGCACGCTCGGCGGCAAAGAAAAAGTAATGCTGGAAACATACGTGCAGGCGCATTATTTCGACAGAATCGTAAACCGCGCCAACGTGCGTTTTATGGTCATGTCCGGCGGACAGTACGAACTGAAACGCAGCGAAACCGCGGAGGACAAAAAAAGCCAGAGCGGACTCGATTTAAACGTCATCGATCATTACAACGGCAGCGAGCGCAGCGTTAAAACGCTTTCGGGCGGCGAGGCGTTCAAAGCTTCGTTGTCGCTCGCGCTGGGTTTGTCCGATGAAATTCAGTCGTCTGCGGGCGGCATCCGGCTGGATACGATGTTTGTGGACGAAGGTTTCGGCTCGCTGGACGAAGAATCGCTTGCGCAGGCGATGAAAGCGCTTTCTTCGTTGTCGGAAGGGGAAAGGCTGGTAGGTATTATTTCGCACGTATCCGAGCTGAAAGAAAAAATCGATAAACAAATCGTCGTTACAAAAATGCCGTCCGGCGGCAGCAAAGCCGAAATCCGCGTATGATTTCGGCGATAAAACAAAAAAATCGTCCGGGTAAATCTGTTCCGGACGATTTTTTTTGCAGAATGAGAAGGAGGGCAAATGGAAGATATTCTGAAACTATTGCGAAAATTATCCGTCGAAGAAAAAGCCGCTTTTTTTGCTTTTCGTTAAAATGGTCGACCTGATTGTGTAAATTACAACGCTTACTTCTTTCAATGCAATTTTTTCGTTTTACGTTGAGGTTAATTTTTTTTTGAGTACGTTTCTATCGCGCCGCAATAAAAGAATAGCATAAAAAAATAAAAAAGTGCTTTATTTCGCCGCGCCGTGTATTGTATAATAAAAAATACAAAAAGGGGCGTTTTTGCGAAAGCGCAAAGACGTACGGAAGCAGACAGGAACGATCATATGTGGATAAAAAGGGAAAGCTTAACTGAAAACGACGGACTGCCCGTGTTCGTGAAGTCTTTCAATGCGGAAAAAGGCTTGAAAAACTGCAGTCTGAAAATTACGGCTACGGGAATTTTCGACGTGAATATCAACGGGCACGAAATTCCCGACCGTTTTATGCCGGGGTGGAGCAATTACTTCAGGCATATCGATTTGTGCCGTTACGATATTACGGAACGGATCATCCCCGGCGGCAAAAACACGCTGAGAATAACCGTTGCAAACGGATGGTATTCTGGCAAGCTCGGCTACGGGAACAAAACGAACGTGTTCGGCGACGAAAAAAGATTGTTTGCCGAGCTTACGCTGACGTACGACGACGGGCATACCGATACAATCGTTTCAAACGAAAGCTGGAAAATCGCGGGTTCCGACGTAATTGCCGCCGATTTTTTCGACGGCGAAACGATTGACGCGCGGCGCCGCGGGCAGGCAGGAAAAATTGTAGGTAACGCCGTAATAACCGATTTCGACGTTCCTTTTCAGGTGTATTCGCGCGAGCCGGTGCGCGTAACCGAAAGTATTTCTCCGCAGGTGATTTTCAGCGACGAAAATATCGTGCGGTACGATTTCGGATGCAATTTCGCGGGCGTTATAAGAGTAACCGCACAGGGGAAACGCGGCGGGAAAATCGTGGCGAAATACGGCGAAACGACGGACGAAAACGGTGAGGTGTACACCGCGAATCTGCGCCGCGCGAAATGTACCGACGAATTTATTCTTTCCGGCGGAGAAGATACGTTCGAGCCGAAGTTTACTTATCACGGCTTCCGCTATGCGGAACTGAAGAAATCCGCCGGAACGGAGATTGTAAGCGCTGAAGGGTTGGCGATTTCGCAGGATATAGAATATTACGGCAGTTTCGAATGTTCCGACGAGGTGATGAACGGTGTTTACCGCATGGCTTTGCGCGGACAAAAAAGCAATTTTATCTCTATCCCTACCGATTGCCCTCAGCGGGACGAACGGCTCGGCTGGACGGGCGACGCGGAGGTGTTCTGCAATTCGGCGATGTTCAATGCCGATTGTGATTTATTCTTTAAAAATTACCTTTCCCTCGTGCGGGAGGACGCGCTGCCGGACGGGAAAATCCCGTCGATTGTGCCGTTTTATGTGGGAATCTCGGATAACACGGCGGGCGTGCCCGGTTGGGGCGACTGCATTACCGTGATACCGTATTTTCATTTTCTGCATTACAGGGATCTGTCTGTGGCGGAGGATATTCTGCCGGCGGCGGAAAAATGGATAGGCTATTATCTGGCGAAAAGCGAAAATTATTTAACGAAAATCACGAATAACTTCGGGGACTGGCTGTCGGTGAACGGCGATACCGATCCTGACGTTGTCAATCAGTGCTTTTTCGGGTATTCCGCGTTGCTTACGGCGAAGTTGTGCGAAATTTTAAAAAAAGACGAAAAACGCGATACATATACGGAAATTTACGAAAATTGCCGCCGGGCTTTCCGCGAAAATTACTATAAGGACGGGCGGATTTCCTGCGATACGCAGACGGCGTACGCCTTTGCTTACGTCGCGGGGTATCTGAGCAAAGAGGAAACATTGGCGCGGCTTCCAAAAATCATCCGCGAAAACGGCGGCGGGCTGACGACGGGATTCATCGGCAGCAGATTTATTCTGCCCGCGCTTTGCGATATCGGCGAAACGGAATTAGCGTACGAAATTATATCCCGCACGGAATATCCGTCGTGGGGGTATATGCTGAAAAACGGCGCCACCACCGTATGGGAACGCTGGAACGGGTATACGAAAGAACACGGATTCGAGGATCCGGAAATGAATTCTTTCAACCATTACAGCCTGGGTTCGTGCGTGGAGTGGCTGTATTCGTACGTGCTGGGCATCAAATTATTTCCGGAGCGGGAAAAAGTGGTGATTTCCCCCTCGTTCGGAAAAAAACTCGCGTTCGCACGGGGCGGAACGCGGGTGAAAGGCGGAAAAATTTTTGTGAAGTGGCGTCGCGAGAATAACGCGGTGATTCTGGAAGTGAAAGCGGACGAAGGCGTGAATTACGAAATTTGTGTGCCGGACGGGGTGCAATCGGCGGTAAAAAACGGAAACGATACCGTGGCGACGATATATTTGTAAAAACGCCGCTTAAGAAACGGGAGGCAGAGAATCTTTTTCATGCACGGAATTTCTGTATTCCATAGGGGATACGTTGTATTTGTTTTTGAATTTCTGCGCGAAAAACGACTGATTGTCGTACCCGACTTTCGAAGCGATGGTGATTACGCTGAGATCGGTGGAAGTAAGCAGCGTTGCGGCATAGGAAATTCTTAAATCGGTGATGTATTCGATGATGGTTTTGCCCACGTATTTTTTAAAAATTTTGATGAAATGCGAATGGGAATACGAACTTAACGAGATAATGTCGTTAATCCGCATCGAAAAAACGTCCGGGTTGGAAATCTGCTGCAGAAACGAAAGAATGCTTTCCGGCATGTTTTTTTCGGATTTATGCTCTACATACACGCCAAGAAGATAGACGACGATGGAAACGAGCGTGGCGCTGCTGTAAAGATTCGCCGATTCGAGCGCGCTGAGTTTGTTCAATCGCTGGTGCAGCTCGCCGAACGTTTCCAGACTTAAATGAATGATGATCGGCTTTTCGGTTTTGCAGAGTTTTTCGTACAGATCGGGCGAAAGAATGAAACACAGCTGCTGCATTTTTTCCGTTGCGATGCAGACGTCCCGCCGTTGAATGGGTTTATCGGAAACATACTGATGCACGTGCTGCGGGCCGAGCAGAACGAAATCGCCGGGCATTAAATCGTAAGGCGTGCCATTAACGACGTTGCAGCCCGTGCCGTCCACGGTGGAAGTGAATTCCCAGTCGCTGTGGCGGTGCAGAACGCTGTTATCATCCCACAAAAAAGTGGTGATTTCTTCCGGTTGCAATTTCTGAATGACTTTTTTTACGGCAATGTTTTTCATAGCCATATTTTAACAATAACAGACGTTTTTGTCAACATTATTTAAGAAAATATGCATAAAAAGATTCAAATTCACATAAAAGCGGAGAAAAAAACGGCAGGAAAACATTTGGGAAAATAATAAAAAAATAGCGAATTACAATAAACTACTGCTTGAAATGGCAGGGAGATGATGATAAAATAAAAACAAGAATGGAGAACCGTAGAAAAACGGTTGTTCCGCGACGCTTCGGAGTGCCCGAAACGTACGCTGATAAAAAACAAACGGAATCAGGAGGATTCATACTGAAATGATGAAGAAAACAAAGAACATCGGCGCGATACTGCTCGCTTCCGCCACGCTGCTGGGAACGGCTGCCTGCGGAGGCGGTTCGGAAAAAGAGGACCCCACGAAAACGTATCTTGACGTAGGCGTTTTCAACGCGGGACTCGGCACCGCTTATTTCGACGAACTGAAGAAAGATTTCGAAGCGTATTATGCCGACGCGCATTTCGAAGAGGGAAAAACGGGCGTTGTGGTGCGACCTTTAAAGAAAAATACCGAATTCAGTCCGCAGAATCTGAAAAATTCGATGAAAAACCTCGATCAGGTGCTGTATATTCTGGATCAGGGCAGCTATGAGGAATTCACCGAGAACAAACTGTTTGCCGACGTTACCGACGTGATGACCGAAAAATATCTTGACGAGGACGGCAACATTGCCGCCGACACGAACAAGGAAGCCACGCAGTCGGTGGAAGATACGATGCTGGAAGGGTATTCCGACGTATTCAAAAAAGAGGGCAAATATTACGCCGTGCCGTATATGCTTTCGATTCCCGGTATTATTTACGACGCGGATCTGTTTGACGAGAGCGCGCTGTATTTCAGAAAAGACGGTTCGATCGGCGCGAACGCCGCGGCGGTTGCCTCAGGGGATTGCTCGGCGGGGCCCGACGGGAAACGGGGAACTTCCGACGACGGTTTGCCCGATACCTGGAACGATTTTCTTACCCTGCTGGAACGGCTGAGAATGAATTATACGCCGTTCACGTGGGCGGAATCGCCGAGCACGTATCAGATTTCGAGAGTGTTCAACGCCATCTGGGCGAACTACGAGGGATATGATAACTTCATGCTGAATTATTCGTTCAAAGGCACGGACGGCAACCTCGGCTCCATCAACGAAAATAATTTTACGAAACTTCTGAATCAGGAAGGGCGGAAAGCCGCCATCAAGGCGTTTTACGACATTACGAAAAATCAGGAGAACTATTCGGCGAAAGCAAGACCGGGCGGCGGCAACACGCATACGGGCGCACAGCGCGAATACATACAGAGCAAACGCTTCGGAAAGAGAATCGCGATGTTTGCGGAAAACAGCTACTGGGAACAGGAAGCTCGCGAGGACGTTTTCAATAAAGAAACGCCGCAGAACGTGAACGGGTACGGCAAGAGAAACTTCCGTTATCTGCCGATTCCGAGATTCGAAAACGTGGACGGAATCAAAGATCAGACGAACACGCAGCGCGTGTTGCCCGCGGCGTATGCGGAAAGCTATATCTGCCTCAGCGCGCAGAATACCAACAAGAACGCGGAAGTGCAGACGAAGGTTGCGAAACTGTTCATTAAATTCATGCAGCAGAGATCGCAGCTGGTGAAGTACACGGCGAACACCGGTTGCATCCGTCCGTACAATTACACGGTAACGGCGGAAGAAAAAGCAACCTGCACGCCGTATACGCAGAGTATTCTTACGTTTATCGAAGAGGGCGCGAAAGTTGCGCCGAATCTGGCGATTGCCACGAAGCGGCGCCTGTATACGGGCGAAACCGGCTTCAACGAAAGCAACAACGGTTTCGCGTTTGTGGCGAAGGTAGGGAACGCGACGGCGAAAGAGCCGTTCACTTACTTCTTCAACCAGCCGGATAAAACGGTGGACGACGCTTTCGCCGATATGAAAACGACGATTACGGATATTTTGAAGAGTGCGGGCGCGATTTCCTGAGAATCGCGCGCCGGCTGTAAGCGGGAATAAATTTATGAAAGAAAAACCTTCGTCTTTAAAAGGGCCGAAATGGCTGTTGTACGACGTAAAAGTAAAACTCGCCGGGCTGACGAGGAAAAAGAAAAAGCAAAAAATTTACAATAAAAAACTGGGACAGAACCTGTTTTTGTTCTTCTTCCTTCTTTTCCCCGTGGCGCAGTTTCTGATTTTTTACGTGGGCGTTGCGGCGAATACCATGAAGCTTGCGTTTCAGAAATACGACGGCGAAAACGGCGCGTATTACTTTTCGATGCAGACGTTTGCCGAGGTGTTCAGGGCGTTTTTCGTAAGCGGCGAAATGTCGTTGCTTATTAAAAATTCGGCGATTCAGTTTTTGTGCGGATTGCTGATAGGAATGCCTTTGCAGATTATGGTGGCGTACGTGGTATTCAAGGAAGTACCCGGCTCTGGCGCGTTCAAAGTGATTTTGTTTCTGCCGAATATTATTTCCAGCCTTGTATTTGTCATGTGCGCGCGCACGCTGATACAGAAAGGACTTCCTGTGTTATTCAACAATCCGGATCTGCTGCTTTTAAACCGTGCGAAATCTTCCAGCTTTTACACCGTATTGATTTTCGGTATGTGGATGAATTTCGCGAACGGGCTGATTATTTACCTTTCGGCGATGTGCAGCATTTCGAAAGACGTTCTGGAATACGGAGAGCTGGAAAACATGTCGTCGTTGCAGGAATTGTGGCACGTGGTTCTGCCGTCCATTTTTCCGACGGTGGTTACGTACATTATCGTGGCGATTGCCGCGTTCTTCACGAATTACGGGCATTTCTATTCGTTCTACGGCGGCGAGGACGGGGCGATGCAGCCTTTTTCCACGCTGGGGTTCTATTTCTTCGTGAAAGTGGCGGGCGGAAAAAATACCATTCCGTATGCGGGCGATTATCCGTTTGTTTCGGCTGCGGGGATTTTGTTTACCGCGATTGTGGCGCCCGTAACCTTGCTTACCAAGCATCTGCTTGAAAAATACGGACCGAGCGAGGAGTGATTTCGTTATGGAAAACCGGAAAGAAAAAGTGAAAAAGTCGCATAAAATGGACGCGTTTCAGATTGGTTTGTATGTCATCGTCGCGTTGTATTGCCTTTCGATGCTTTACGTGCTTTTCTTCGGAGGTATCAATTCGCTGAAAGACGCAACCGACTACGAATGGAACAATCCGTTTGCGTTTCCTTCGAAAGAATTCGGCTGGCATTTCGAAAATTACGTGAAAGTGCTGGACGATTTCAACGTGTTTACGCTGGGCGGAAAAGAAGTGCATCTGCTGGAGATGTTTTTCAATTCGCTGATGTACGCGGTGTTTATGTCGCTGTTTTGCATGGCGACGCAGATTATCACCGCTTACGCCATCGCGAAGTACGATTTCAGATTCAAATCGCTGCTTTACGGGGTTGCCGTTGTGGTGATGCTGCTGCCGATCATCGGTTCGCTGGCGGCGGAAGTGCAGATGGCGGACGCGTTTCATTTCAGAAACAATCTGATCGGCGTATGTATTATGAAGTGTAAATATCCGGGCTTGTATTTTCTGGTGTTTTACGCTACGTTCAAGGGGCTTTCCTGGACGTACGCCGAAGCGGCGCAGATAGACGGCGCGGGGCATTTCAAGATTTTCGTCGAAATTATGCTGCCCCTGATTAAAAGTACGATTTTCGCGGTGTTCATTCTTTTGTTCATCGAATACTGGAACGATTATTATACGCCGATGGTGTTTTTGCCGGAAAATCCTACGATGTCTTACGGGTTGTTCCTGTTCCAGACGGATAACAAAGCCAGCGTTCCCGTGCAGTTATCGGCGTGTCTGCTTGCCTGTCTGCCCATTCTGGCTGTTTTCGTGGCGTTCAAAGATAAAATCATGAGCAACGTTACGATGGGCGGCATCAAGGGATAACGGAGGAAAGGGTATGAAGAACAGAAAAAGAATCGGAGCGGTGTGGATAGGAGGGCTTTGCGGCACGGCGTTGCTTTTGTGCGGCGCCGCCGCGGCGAACGAATCCGTTGCGGAACAGTCCGGCGCTTCCGTTACGATAGAAATCGATTACGGCGATTGCGACGTGCGGGAACTGCCGAAAGGACAGGCGGGAAAATCGTATCCTGTGTTCGGCTGCGTCGCTTCCGACGAAAACGGCAACAGCGTGAACGACGTGCGGATTACGGTGAAATCTCCCTCCGGAAAAATCGTGCCGCAGAAAGGCGGCAGATTCGAAACGGCGGAAACGGGAGATTACGTCATCGAATATGCGGCGGTGAGCGGATTTGCAAGCGCCGTGAAAACGGTTACGATCAGCGTGGAAAAATATACCGACAGTCTGCAATATAACGCGGAAGGCGAACTTGTGCCCGGAACGGGCGTTACGGGGTACGCCGTTTTTGCGCTGTTCGGGAAGTATTCCGGCGGCGTGGGAGACCTGGTCGAAAGCACTACGCTGAAATTCGGTACGACCGAGCTTGCGTTGGAACAGACGGAAAAGGGTATGTATTTTCTTCCCGAAAAGCAGGGGGAATACGTGCTTACCTATTCGGCGAAAGATTTTATCGGCGACGAAAAACGCGTGCAAAAAACCGTGGTGGTGAAAGATTCCGCCGTACCCGTGCTGACGAAAGCTTCTCTTCCCGCTTCGGCGATTGCGGGCGAAACGCTGGATCTGCCTTTGTGCGACGGCGTGCTGTACAGGGACGGAGCGAAATATTATCTGCCCGTAAAAACGACTTTCGACGGCGCGGACGTGAGCGAAACGATGCGCGCGGAAAATCTTGCGGCGGGCAACCATACGATTACGTACGAGTGCGTAAACCCCGCCGACCGGACGCAGAAAGCGGAATATTCGTTTGCGCTTACCGTAAAGAGCAGACTGACGGACGAGCAGAAAAAAGCGGGCGCCCGGCTGTTTGACAATTATTTCGATTTCGAAAATTGCGAACCGTTTGCAGACGCGGGAAAAGAGTATAAAGTAAAAGTAAACGCGGGCACGGCTGCGGCGAAGTTTGCGTTTTCGCGGGAAATTCCCGTAAATTACCTGAATTTCGATTTATCCACATTATCCGGCGCGGCGGAATACGACGAGCTGTATTGCGTGATGACCGATTCGAAGCGGGCGGCGGACTGCATCAAAGTAAAAATCAGACGGTTGTCTTCTTACAGTCATCTTTGGATATCATACAACGAAGAGAGCAAGTCGCTGATCAACGCGGATACGGGCGCGACGATTGCACAAATAAGGAGCTACGACGACGGCAGAGCGTTCGAAGGGTTCGGAAGCGGAAAAGCCTATATTTCGTTCGAAGCGAGAGGCGTGAAGAAAGATATCGTATTCACGCTGAAAAAAGCGGCGTCCAACGTGATTACCACCGATTCAAACGATTACGCTTCGCCCGTATTTTTGGAAAATCCGGAATATAAAGCGATTTATGTTTCTTATGCGGGGCATTCCGTAACGTTTCCGAAAATGGAAGCGTTCGATTTGCTGGATAAAAACGTTACGGTAACGCTGAAAGTGTACGACGACGAAGGAACCGTGATTTACGAAGGCACGGACGCCTATACGCTGCATATCGGGAAGGCGGGGGAATACACCGCCGACTACACGGTGTACGATTCGAACGGCAACCGTAAATTGCAGCAATCCACCGTATACGTAGCCGATACGGAAGCGCCGCAAATCAGGGTATCCGGAATAAAAGCCGCCGTGAAGGCGGGAGAAGAAATTACGTTGCCGACGGCGGAAATCACGGATAACGCGACGCCTGCGGAAGAAATAGCGAGCTATATTTACGTTATCAAGGGCAACAACCGCAAACAACTGGCGGGGAAAACTTATAAATTCACGGAAGCCGGCGAGTATATAATCAGATACGTGGCGTACGATTCCTATCAGAATTATACCGTGGCAGAGTTTACGATAAATTGCAAATAAGGAGGCGGATGAGATGAAAAAAGTAATAGTCGTTTTATTGTGCGCCGTAACCGTATTTGCCTCGGCGGGATGTAAACGCGACGGCGGCGCGACGGAACAGGAGAGGACGGAAATCGGCGGCGAACCGCTTGCGTTTGACGATACGAACGAATACCTTGTGAAAAACGGAAAATCGGATTATAAAATCGCGGTGAGTTCCGAAGCTTCGAAAACGGAAAAATACGCGGCGGAAGAACTGCAGTATTTCATTGAAAAATCCACGGCGGTGAAGCTGCCCATCGTTACCGACGATTCGCTTACGCACGATAACCTGGCGAAATATCTTTCGGTGGGCGAAAATAAATTGCTCGCCGCGCAAACCGACGTTACGATAGATTACGACGAGCTGGGAGAAAACGGCGTTACGGTGAACACGAAAGGCAACTGCGTGTACATGGCGGGCGCTACCGAAACGGGCACGTTGTTTTCCGTGTACAGATTTCTGCACTATCAGGTGGGGTATAACGCTTACGCGTACGATTGCGTGGAAGTGGACTACCGTCAATCGTGCAAACTGAAAGATTTTACGTATAAATACGTGCCCTCTCTCGGGCTTCTTACCGCGGAGGACGCCGAGCTTTCGGGCGAAACGAAGGTGAAAGAAGCGTTCAGAATGTATGCGTACGCGTCGAAAAACGGCGGCTACGATATGAACGGCAATCTGTTCAACGGGCTGTGGTGCCATACGATGAATTACATCGTTACGCAAACGCTGGATCAGCCGCGCGTGGAAGCAGCCGAAAAAGCCGAAAAACAGGCGAAATTCAACGAAATCAAAGAAGAACTTCTTAAAAGTTACGGTTTGAAAGTCAACGAAGCTTATAACGACGAGGCGGAAGAAAACGATTTCGACGCCTATGCCGGTTTTTATAAAATGCTGAATCCGGACGCGAAAGCGGAGGATAAAGATTCCTATAAGAATTATCGCTTTTATACGCAGTTGATTCCGGAAGATAGCCTGAACGAAGAAGGGTATCTCGGATACGCGAATTTCGTGAGAGGATTCGAAAGAGCGTGCGAGACGTTGTTTTCTTCGATGAAGAATTACAAAGACGATATTCCGGACGAAGTGCTGAACCTGTACGGCTATATTCTGGACCTTGACGATCGGATAGTTCCCCGCTACGTGAAAGTAACGGAAGAAGTGAAAGACAAGGACGGCAACGTGAAGAAAGACGAGAACGGAAACGTTATCAGACAGCCGAAACTTAAAAACGGCAACTACGTGTACGAAACGGACGAAAAGGGAAATCCGGTTCTTGAAACGGACGAAAACGGCAAGCCGTATTCCGACGTGAAAGGGTACGATAATTACATTGCGGGCAGAAACGCGGCGTATGAAAAAGGCGCGTACCATGCGGGCGGAGAATGGCAGAAAAACGTAAAGAAAATCAGACTGTGGAACAACAATCAAACGTGCTATTCGAAGCAGGAAGCGGTGGATCTTGCAGTGGAAACGCTTACGAACAAATACATTAACGTTGCGAACGGTCCCTATCTGATGCTGGGCGTTACCGACGGCAGCGGTTCATGCGATTGCGAAGACTGCAAAGCGGCGGAAGAGATTTACGGCGGTCCCGCCGGCGTTCAGACGCGCTTTATGAACGAAGTGGCGAAAGGCGTTGAAGCGTATATGGAAAAGAACAATATCAAAAAGAACATCGTTCTTGTGGAATTCGCTTACTATACCTACCGCGAACCGCCCGTAAAAACGGAAAACGGCAAATACGTTGCCGTGCATAAAGACGCGATTCCGAAAAGCGACGGGCAGGTGCAGGTGGGCGTGCTGTACGCGCCTATCGAAGCGTGCTACACCCATCCCATCACCGATGACGGCGAAACGTGCGATAAAAACGCGCGCATTGCCGAGGAAATGAAGGCATGGGCTTCGATTACGAACAATCTGATGATGTATTCCTACGGCACGAACTTTCAGGCGTACAAATATCATTTCAACAACTGGTCGCATATCGGAGATTCCATCAGATTCTATGAAAAATGCGGCTTGAAGTACTATTTCGAACAGGCTTGCACGCAGAACGGCGTATCGCCGATGTCCTCGATGCGGGCGTATGTGAGAAGTCGCCTTGCATGGAACGCTTCGTATGACACGCAGGATTTGATAAACGAATTCATCGAACATTATTACGGCGACGGCGCCGAGGGCGTAAAACAGTATTTTTCGACGGTGATGGAAGCATACGAAAGAATTTATGCGATTACGGAAACCGAAGACCAGACGATTTATTACACGCTGACGAGAAGCGAATACTGGACGCGTCCGCTGCTGCTTGAACTGGAAAGCTGCCTTGAAAAAGCCGACTACGCGGTGGACCTCGGAAATTCGGCGTATAAAGACGTGTACAAGGAAAGGATTTTCAGAGAATACTTCCTGATGAAAGACGACGAATATATGATGTATTCCGGCTATCTCAATCGGGAGGAGTACGACAGACTGGAAGAGCTTGTGATGTACGGCAGAGAAAAATACAACGCTTATCTTAGCTCGGAGAAAACGAACAATGGTTAAAACGAAGAAATTTATCGGTTTTATCTTGGCTGTTATCGTATCGCTCGGCTTGTGCCTGTTTTCGGCTTGTGCGAAAAACGGGGGAACGAAAGACGCTCCGCAGACGGTGAGTTATAACTTTTTCATCAGTTCCACGGCGTTATCGCTGGAAAAAGGACAAAGCGAAAAGCTGGAATGCCGTTACGGCGATAAACAAATCGTGTTTACAAGCTCCGATACGCAGGTAGCGCTTGTGGATCAGAACGGAACGGTTACGGCGGTTGCGGTGGGAGAAGCGTATATCACCGCGAAGGCGGAGGGCGTTTCCGGCGCGGAGAAAATCTGCAAAATTTCCGTTATCGAAAACAATTATGCCGTTACGTTCGATCGCGGGGGAGAAGTGAACGCCGTACTCGGCGGCGGGCAGGTTACGCTGGATTTCACCGCGACGGTGTATAAAAACGGCGAAAAATCCTACCTTACGGCGACGTACGAAGTTACGCCCGAAGGCTGCGTGCTGAAAACCGAAGGCAGAGCGGCAAGAATTACGTTTTCTGCGGCGGGCGAATATGTAATTACGGCAACATATAAAAACGCTTCGGCGAAGATCACGGTGAAAGTTACGGAAAATATTGCCGGATAAGGGGTGAGAGGGATGAAAAAATTTCTGGTATTTGTATTATCTCTCGTATGCGGCGCCGCAATCGCTTCGTGCGCGGGCGGAAACGGCGGCGAAACGAAAAACGCGGAGACCGTTTCCCTTACGGACAAGGAAATTACCGTGTACGTAGGCGAAACGTATCAGTTTACGCCGTCCGGAGCGGATTCTTACGCTTATACGACTTCCGACGAATCGGTGGCGAGAATCAACAAAAACGGCGTGCTTACGGGGATTTCCGACGGCACTGCGTTTATCGACGTATCTTCGGGCGAAGCCGCAACCACATGCCGCGTGAACGTTATCCGCCGCGATAATTACATACGCCTGAACGCCGGGCGGCTTACCGCGGCGGCGGGCAGCGACGTTACGCTGGAAGCGGAAGTTATTCTCGGCGGAAAGCTTTCGGACGGGAAAGTGAAATTTTCCTATGAGTTTACGGAAAGTTTCACTGCGGAACGGAGCGGATATAACCGACTGACCGTTTCTCTGCATGAAACGGGAAGCTATCTTTTCGGCGTTTCTTACGGCACGATGACGGCGCAGTGCACCGTGAAATCGGTGAACGAATCCGCCGAGGAACTTTCTATGCCCGACATAACCGTGGAAGATTGCAAAACGGTTTGCTGGAACGCCGTGGAAAACGCGGACTGCTATGAATACAGCGTGAACGGCGGAGACTGGACGAAAACAGCGGATACGTTTTTCGACGCGCAGAGCGTAACGGACGCATTGAAACCGGGCGAAATCGCCGTTTTTGCAGTGAAAGCGACGTCGGGAGAAAACGATTACGATACGATTGACAGCATGCCTTCCGCCGAAGTGTTCTCTCACGATTATCAGGCGGCGGGCACTCCGGAATACACCTGCGTAAAAGCGGGGAAAGCGGACTTCGCATGCACGGTTTGCGGCAGGACGTACACGGAAGAGGGATATCTTGCGGAACATCGGTGGAAAGACGGCGCCTGCGAAGCATGCCATACTTCCCGCACGAAAAAGGTATCTTATTCTTACGATAAAGACAACGATTGTTACTACGTTGTGGGCGCGGACGCGGGGTACGATTCCGAAGATTTATATATCCGCGCCGAATACGACGACGGTGCGAACGGCAGCCATGCGGTGAAATATATCGGTTACGGCGCGTTTAAATCGAACAAAACGATCCGGCGGGTGATTCTGCCCGAAAGCATGACGGAATTTGTCGACGCGGACGCTCGTTTTAATACGAATAAAATTTTGAAAGACGGAAAAAAGGTGAGCAGCCCGTTGCGCGGACAATGCTTCGACGATTGTTCGAACCTCGAATACGTTTCCATGAAGGGCATCACGGAGCTGCGCGATATTGCGCAGTCGTACTACGCTCACTGGAATTTCAGGGATTGCTACAATCTGAAACAGGTGATTGTGGGCAACGGCTTCTACAATACGGGCGCAACGTTTATGCGCTGGGATAATACGCCGAAAAGTGCGGAAAATCGTACGGATATTTACGTTTACGGCGAAAAGGTTACGGCGATCAGCGATCCGCAAAGCTATCCCGTCGGTTTCGACGTGGGGCTCGGCAACAACAGTTTGCTTACGGGCGACGTGTTTTATAAATCGGCGGTTGACGGCTGCTATAAGTGGCGTTTTGCCGATGACGGCGAAACGATCATCACCGACGGCAAACACGATTTCAACGCGAAAGGCAAGTGCAGAAAATGCGGCGCGAGAAACGGTTACGGCGTGAAATACGAATATTCCGAAAGCGCTTCGGAATATTACGTATCGGATAATCAGACGCTGAACGAAAAAGAAGTGAATATTCTTGCCGAATATACGGACGGAATGCACGGAACGCATCCCGTAACGTTTGTGAAAAACGGCGCGTTCAAAGGCAATTCCGTGATTGAAAAAATAACGTTTCCCGAAAGCGTAACGGCGCTGGACGGCGACGTATTCAACGGCTGTTCCTCGCTGGTTTACGTATCGATGCCGGGCGTTGCGAAGCTGCCTGCGGTCAATCTGAAAAACACGGGCATTTATACCGACGGGGCGGACGTTGTTACCGGCAATAATTTTATCAACTGCATTAAATTGAAAACGCTTGTGGTGAATGCGGATTTCAGTTTGTACGACGATCAGGGCGAGGCGCAGCAGCAGTTTATCGACTGGCGGTTCGATAGCGACGGGCAACGGATTACGCCCGCGCCGTGCGTGGATATTTATTCTTTGGGCACGTTTGAAAAAAGCAACGTAAAAGCCGTGCCGAGCGATAAAAACATTCTGCTTACGGGCGTTATTTACTACAAAGGCGATTTAAGCACGTGCAGAAGATGGCGGCAGGACGAGGACGGAGAAATCGAATCTTCGGCGAGAAATCACAGTTACGACGAAAACGGCGTGTGTACGGTTTGCGGGGACAGAGAAACGCAGGGCGTAACGTATGCCTTCGACGGCACGCAATATTATGTTGCCGGGTATACGGGCGAGGCGGAAACGGTGAAAGTTTTTGCAACGTACAACGACGGCAAGAACGGCGAACACGCGGTGAAATACGTGGGCGCGAGAGCGTTTGAAAACAAGACGACTCTGAAAAAAGTAATTCTTCCCGCCTGTGTGGACAGTCTGGAAGGCTGGGCGTTTGCGGGATGCGCGAATCTCGAATACGTATCGGCGGAGGGCGTAAAAAATCTCGACTATGCGTCAAGCCCTTACGGCAGCACGGGGAGAGATCATAATTTCAGGAACTGCGTTAAGCTGAAAGTCGTCATTGTCGGCGAAGGGTTTACGTCCAACGTATCGCAGTTCGGCGCCGCGGACGCGCCCGCCGTGCCCCTGCTGGATTTGTATGTAAAGGGTGCCGACGGCGCAACGCAGATTCAGGCGGACAATATGCTTACCGGAAACGTGTATTATTACAGCGAAACGGAAAAAGCGGGTTGCTGGCATTATGCGGATGAAAACGCCGTGCCGTGGAACCGATAAAACGGATTTGATAAATTATATAAGGAGATAAATGCTATGAGGGAAAAGAGGGTTGCGTTTGTGCTTGCCGCAGCTTTGTGCGCCGTATCGGTCGGCGCGCTTGCGGGGTGTTCGGGCGGCACCGGCGGAAATTCCGGCGGAAATTCCGGAGGAACGGCGGAAACGAAAGAATACACCGTTACGTTCGATTCCGCGGGAGGAACGGCGGTGCAAAGCGTTACCGTACAAGAGGGCGCCACGCTGAAAGCGCCGGAAGCGCCCGTAAAGGCGACGTTTTCCGCCCGCTACGATTTTACGGGTTGGTACTACGAAGGCAGATTGTGGGTGTTTGAAGCGGACGTTGTTGACGGCAACATTACGCTTACGGCAAACTGGGAACTTGCGGAAGAATACACAAACGTGTATCCGCCGAAGTCATAAAAAAAATCGGGGAGGGAAAAAATGAAAAAGAAAAAGTATGCATCGCCCGAAGTGCTGTATGTACTCTCGTCTGTAGACTGTTTAACAACGTCGGGGTACGATAACGTAATCGAGGACGTAGACTAGGATAATTTCAACCGGGAAACGACGCTTTAAAGGGGAAACGAAACATGAAAAAATTATGCGAAAAAAACAAGAAACTGGTGCTGGCGGCTTCCGCCGTATCGCTCGGCATGCTGGCGGGCGGCGTTGCGCTGATGAATCACGGCTACATTGCAAGCGCGGAAAGCGCTTTCCCCGTCGACGGAACGATACAAGTGCTTGACGGTACGTCGCTGAAACTCAATGGCGGGGGCGGGTTGCGGTTCATCGTGAAAATGAATGCCGCCGCGAAAAATTACATAAAGGACGACGACGCGAACGACGAAGTGAAACTGGTGGTACGCGTGGGCGCGGTGAAATATTTCGGCGAAAAGTGGCTGAACTGCGAGGTGGACGAAGAGAAGCTGTATCGGGTGGACGGCGACGAAGCCTGGTATGCCAACGTGTGCCTTACCAAGGTGCTGGAACAGAACCGCAAGCTGGATTATACCGCGCAGGCGTATATTTACAGCGGCAAGACGGAAGCGAAGGTTTTCGATCACAACGAAAACGCGCGCGGGAATTTTTACGACGTGGCTACGGCGGCTTTGCTGGATACCAAACAGGAATACACGCAACAGATTTTAAGCCTTGAAAATTATTCGTGGCTGGGTGCGGACGAAACGTTCCCGCTGTATATCGACAGTCTGGATTTATACAACGGGCTGGTTACGAAAATCAACGAGGGCGCCGATTTTTCGAAGAAGTACGTTGCCGTCAGAAGCAATGTGGACGTAAAAAACGGTACGGCTTTGAACGAGGGAAAACAGCTGCCCGAAAACTATTACAATCTGAGTCTTGTTACGTTTAAAGACGGCGAAAAAGAGTTGGGATCGGTGATGGTGAGAAACGACGGCGCGGCGACGTTCGAAACGCCTGCCGATCGCATCGACGGCGCCGACAAACTTGTGTTTGAAAAATGGGTAACGGAAAACGGAGGCGACGCCGAAGCGGATTTAAGCGCGATTTCGGGCGACGTCGTGGTATACGCGAAATTCAGAAGAGTGTTTGCCAATGCGATTACGGCGTTTGATACCGCGGATATCGTGTACGGCGAAACGCCTGTATTTACGGCAACGGCGAAATACGGCGAAGCCGGAATTACGTTTGCGAAAGAAAAAGACGGCGAATACAAGGCGTGGGGCGAGCTGGAAAATCACAACGTAGGTACTTATTACGTGAAAGCGAGCGTAGCGGCGACTTCCGGTTATTCCGCGGCGGAAGAAACGAAATCGTTTGAAGTGAAGAAAGCGACGAATGCGATGCAGTTGAAGATGGCGGCAACGATTAAATGTACCGATACGCCCGAACCTGCGGCGACGGCGCTGCACGGAGAGGTAAAGTATACGTACGGAAAAGACATCGATACCGTGCAGAACTGGGATTTTGCTACCGCCAGATACAAGGATACGGCGGGCAACGAAATTATCGATGCTCGTCTCGGCTATAAAGTAAAAGCAACGGTAGAGGGTACGGAAAATTACGACGGCGCTGAGGCAACGGCGGAATTTATCGTAATTCACGATTTTGACGAGAACGGCTTGTGCAAGCATTGCCGGAAAGGGCAGAGCTGTATTTCCTATGCCGAGGACGGCGAAAGAGCGTACATCAGCGGATACGAAAGTTCAAAGAATTTTTCGGGCGAAATATATCCGCTTGCCATGTATAACGATAAACCCGTAACTTACGTACAATGGGGAGTTTTTTCCGGTAAGGGCATTACCAAAGCTGTATTCCCCGTGAGCATTGAAGATTTGGACGGAAATGTATTTGCCGATTGCGCAAAACTTGAATATGTTTCGATGCCGGGGGTAAAAACGCTGAATTACGGCGAAACCCAGCGCCCCTACGGAAAAAGATACGGAAACAATAACTTTTTAAAATGCAATGCGTTAAAGACTGTTATCGTTGCGTCCGGGTTCACTGCGAACGTGCAGCAATTTACAAACGGTAACGGCGATATTGCTAAACTTGACAATGCAGTACTGATTCTTTATGTAAACGGCGAAAGCAGCGCTTTGAAGCTCGACGGCAATCAGAATTTGTGGACGGGAAAAGTATTCTATAAAGGCGACGCAACGAAATGTCTGCAGTGGAATTTTGACGAGAACGGCGAAATTATTCACGGCGCAAGCGAACACAATTATCTTGACGGAATCTGCGTGAAGTGCGGCGACGTGCAAAGCAAGACCGTAACGTATGCCTACGATTCCGCTGCCGATTGTTATTATGTAACCGGCGTATCGGGAAATACGGAAACGGAACTTTATATCCGCGCAACGTATAACGACGGCACAAACGGCGAAAAAGCCGTTACTTATGTTGCGAAGAATGTATTTGCAGGGTTGAATATTACAAAGTTGATTTTACCGGAGAGCGTTACAACGTTAAAGGGCGGAATTGCTTTGAACTGTTACAATCTTCAATATGTTTCGATGATCGGCGTTACGGAATTAAACGATGGGGGCGCAAATAATAATTTCCTTAATTGTGCTAAACTTGAAACCGTGATTGTAAATAAAGCGTTGCAAGTTGAAGCTCAACAATTCAAGTTAGCAGATTCAAGCGTTACGAAAGTCGGTGCAAAGATGTATGTATTCGGTGCGGAAAAAGATAGCACGATTAAAATTGAGTACACACATACGGATTTAGGTGCAATCAATGATCTTCTCAGCGCGGATCAGATCTACTACTACAGCGAAACGCAGAAAGCCGGTTGCTGGCATTACGATGATAACGGCAACGCGGAACTCTGGGCGTAAACAGAAAAAATTCATCGCGGCTTAGCGGTTGCGATACCATAAGGCAAACCTTGTACACTTTCCGCCTCAAAATTTTATGATTTTCGGCGGAAAGCGTAGATTCTATCCTGCATTTTTTCATATACATTATGCTTACAAACATCAAACACGGAAAAATCGATTTATCCTGTATTGCGGACGGCGGTTTCAAGCCTTACAAAGACGGAAAAATCTGGTCCGACGAATTGAACCGCGCGTTTAAAACTTATCGGGAAATTTTCATTCCCGCGGGTAGGTATTACGTAGATCGTTCGTTGATCGTGCCGTCGGATACGAAAATTTACGCCGACGAACACGCCGAAATCATTTTAATCAAAGGCGTGAAAACGCTGCTTTTACGAAACGAAAGCGTGATAGACGGCTCCGATTATAAAATCCCCGACGACGCGCCGTGCGACGAAAATATTTCCGTCTGCGGCGGCATATGGGGCGAAGAAAACGAAGAACGGCTCGGCTACGGCGTTTCGGGGCGTTTTGACGAAAACGATACGTATCACGGCGTTTCCACGTGCTTTTTATTCAGCGGCGTACGCGGATTAACGCTGAAAAATCTTGTATTCCGTGCCGCCGCGGGCTTTGCCTGCCAGTTAGGCAGAATGGACGGGTTTACGATAGAAAACATACGTTTCGAAAACTGTTTCGCCGACGGCTTGCATGTAAACGGCGGCGTGAAAAACGGTACGGTGAAAAATCTTTCCGGGCATACGGAGGACGATTTGATTGCGCTGAACGCTTACGACTGGGATAATTCGTCAATCAATTTCGGCGCGATAGAAAACCTTACCGTAGAGGGCGTAAATTGCGGCGACGGGCGGAACGTGCACAAATCGTTTCGGATTCAACCGGGCATATATCCGTATAAAAACGGCGAAAAAGAGGACTGCCGCATTACAAATCTTACGGTGAAGAACGTATCGGGCGTAACCACGTTTAAAATGTATCTGCAGACGCCGGCATACACGGATGTTCCCGAAAAGGAAATCGGGGTGGGCAGAATAGAAAACGTTACGTTTGAACATATTTCCGCGGATACGACCTCTCCCGTGGATAAGCAGCCGAATTATCTGAGCGGCAATCCGGTAACGGGAAATTTCGCAACGTTTGAAATCGGTTCCAACGTAAAGAATATCCGTTTTTCGGACGTAGCCGTGCGGCTGAATAAAGAAAAATATCCGAATTCTTATTTCATGACGGTGGGGCCGAAATCGCAGTACATCGAAGAGAAACATCTCGAATTGTTCGATCCGTACGTAAGTTGCGCGGCGGAAAATATCCGATACAAAGACGTACGTATTAACGGGCAGATAGCCGAAGATCTGGAGAAAGACATAAAAATCGTGGAATTCGGCAAGCTGTATCCTTCTTCTTTGCCGTTCGGCAAAGGGAAAGCAGTGTGCATACGTCGGGAAAAATAACGGGGCGCGCGGTTGCGCGGCGATAAACAGATGCAGAAAATAAAAGCGAGAACAATGCAGTGGGACGAGGGGCTGCCGCTCGGAAACGGGTTTATCGGCAGCATCGTTTACGGCGGTTCGCCGTTGAAAATTACGGTAGACAGAACGGATTTGTGGGATCTTCGTCCGAACGAAACCACGCTGGAAAGCGGTTTCAATTTCGAAAATCTGAAACGGCTGGCAAAAAGCGGCAAGGCGGAGGATTGGAAAGAATACTGCCGCCTGTTCGACGAAATTTTTATGGGCAAGCCTTACCCTTCGAAAATTACCGCCGGAAGAATCGAACTGAATTTTTCCCCGGCGGCGGAAGATATTTCGTATACGTTGGATATAGATACCGCGACGGTAAGCGTTTACGACGGCGCGGAAAAAATCGCGGATGTGTTTACGGATTACATATCGCTTACCGGCGTTATCCGGGTGTATCGCGATTGTTCGTACGGCTTTCACATCCCGAAATATTTGTCGGAAAAAACGAAAAATGCTTCGGGCATCGGCAATCCGGAAGAGGAAAGATCGTTCGGCTATCCGCCTGCGGAAATCAAAGCCGACGGCGCGTACGGGTGGTACGAACAGAAAACGCATACGGAATATTGTTACGGAATCGTAACCTACCGCAAAGGGAACGTAATTTATTACACGCTTGCTTCTTCGAACGACGATGAGAATTACGTACAAGGTGCAAAAAATCGTTTAAAACGGGCGGCGGAATCAGGCTTTGAAAAATTGCACGAAGCGCATCGGAAGCACTGGCGCGCTTACAACGGGAAATCCGCCGTTAAAACAGGCGATAAACTTATCGACGAAACGTACCGGAAAAGCTGGTATCTGTTCGGAAGCTGTTCACGGAAAGGTTTTTATCCGATGCCTCTTCAGGGGGTATGGACGGCGGATAACGATTGCCTGCCGCCATGGAAAGGCGATTATCACCACGATACGAACACGGAATTATCGTATCAGTCTTATTTAAAGGCGAATCGCCTGGAAGAGGGCGAAGTTTTCGTGGAATATTTATGGAAACTGAAGCCGGCATATGAGAAATTCGCGAAAGATTTTTTCGGCGTGGAGGGAATTTTACTGCCCTCATGCAGTACGCTTGACGGAAAACCGATGGGCGGCTGGGCACAGTATTCCTTGTCGCCGACGATGACGATCTGGGCGGCGCAGAGTTTCGACGAATATTATTTGTACACGGGCGACGAAGAATTTTTAAAAAACCGCGCGTATCCGTTTCTGCGCGGCGTGGGCAAGGCGATTCGCGCGCTGCTGGAAGAAAAAGACGGAAAATTATATCTGCCGCTTTCCTCCTCGCCGGAAATTTTCGACGATACGACAGAAGCGTATTTACAGCCGAATTCGAATTTCGACCTCGCGTTGATGCGGTATTTGTATAAAACGCTGAAAGTATATGCCGGAATACTCAAAGAAAACCCCGCGGAATACTGTGAAATTCTTGAAAAACTGGACGATATAGCCGTTTCGCGGGACGGCGTAGTCATGCTGGATAAAACGCGGAAACTGCCCGAAACGCACAGACATTTTTCGCATCTGATGTGTCTGTATCCGCTGCATTTAATCGATTACGATACCGAAGAGCATAAAAACATTTACGAACGGACGCTCGACGACATGGAAAAGCTCGGCACGGGCCTTTGGGTAGGGTTTTCGTTTGCGATGTCCGCGCAGATTTATGCCATGGCGAAAAACGGGAACGCGGCGTTTGAAAGACTGAAACAATTCTGCCGCGGATTCGTGGGCGAAAACGGGTTTCATTTAAACGGCGATTTCAGACGGTTCGGCTATACGCAGTTTCATTATCGTCCGTTTACGCTGGAAGCGTTATTCGGTTTTTGCGACGCGTTGCACGAAATGCTGCTGCAGGACCATACGGGAAAAATCGAATTGTTTGCGGCATTGCCCGAAGAGTGGACGTATCGCGAAGTATCGTTTAAAAATCTGCGCTCGCGCGGCGGGTTGATCGTTTCGGCGAAAATGAAAAACGGCGCGATTACGGAGCTTTTTGTATCGGCTCCGAAACAATGCGAAATCGGCATAAACGGCGTAACGTATTCTTTAAACAAAGGGAAAAATAAGCTGATTTAACATGGCGCATGAAAACAGCGCATGCGGCAATCTGCCGGAAAAACAAAAACGATAAAAGTTCTCCTGTTTCGGAAAATTTATTGACAAATCAAAAAATGGTTGTTATAATAGAAACAAAAACAATAAGGAGACTTGATATGGTTGAGCGCAATGAATATTAAAAAAAACTCATAGCGTGGAAAGACGAACAAGTTATAAAAGTTGTTACGGGGCTACGGCGTTACGGCAAATCTAACTTGTTAGAATTATATAAGAACTATTTGCGAATAACGGCGTTGCGGAAGACCGTATAGTAACGGTCAATTTTGAGGAACTTGAAAACGAATGGCTGCAGGAGAAACGAAGCTGATAGATCCGGAAAAAAACAAAAACGATAAAAGAAGGACAGAAATAAAATGAAGAAAGGAAGATTTACAATACCGACGGACGAAAGT